>ENA-OPSX01000717-OPSX01000717.1-human-gut-metagenome-genome-assembly--contig:-NODE-717-length-16972-cov-2.462316_pt1 | contig 16972 bp, 11 predicted proteins | sample MGYA00241462_ERZ501916 | MGnify/ENA primary metagenome ERZ501916 (study PRJEB25962, sample SAMEA2042113) | human gut metagenome | biome: human gut; feature: human-associated habitat; material: faeces...
TCCCATCAACGCCATCCCCGCTGTCCGTGAGCTGTGCGATACGCTGGAAGGCGACGAGCGCACCGGCGCTAAGATCATCCTGAAGGCTCTGGAAGCTCCTCTGCGCCAGATCGCCAGGAACGCCGGCCTCGAGGGCAGCGTCATCATCGACAAGATCGTCTCTGCCAACAAGCCCAACTACGGCTTTGACGCTCAGAATGAAGTCTATGTCGAGGATATGATCGCCGCCGGCATCGTTGACCCGACCAAGGTCACCCGCTCCGCTCTGGAGAACGCCGCCTCTATTGCCTCTACTCTCCTGACCACCGAATCCCTGGTGGCCGATAAGCCTCAGCCTCCCGCACCTGCAGCCCCCGCCGCTCCCGACCTGCTGCCGCTGGCGGTGACATGGGCGGTATGGGCGGCATGTACTAATAGCTGCCTAAAAACCGCATGAATCCTTGATTTTTGGAGCACGCGAAAGCGGATTTACGCCAAACTTACGCCACTTACGCCAAAAAATCAAGCGCATTATAGGGTAACAAAATCGGCACTCGCTGAAAAGCGGGTGCCGATTTTTGTGTCACGAAAAGCTGATGGATGCTGCACGCTACACACCGTCAGCTTTTTCGTTTACAGGGGAAAAAGCGGGTGGTATAATAGAAATAGAGTTTTGTAAGAGCGCCTTCATAGTCAAGGCTATAAAAGAATGCGGATAAGCATAAAACCGGTGGATGATATGAAAATTCTGGATAACATCACCAATACCGTTCGAGATGATCTGCGGGTGGAAATCAAAAAAGGCAGTAGGGTGTCTATTGCGGCAGTCTGCTTTTCGATGTATGCCTACAAAGAGCTGAAGAAGCAGCTGGAGACCATAGACGAGTTCAAATTTATCTTTACGTCGCCCACTTTTGTGAAAGAAAAGGCTGAAAAGCAGAAGCGAGAGTTCTACATTCCCCGCATTTCCCGTGAAACAAGCCTTTACGGTACAGAGTTTGAAATCAAACTGCGCAATGAGATGACCCAGAGAGCCATCGCAAAGGAGTGTGCAGACTGGATCAGAAGGAAGGCTACGTTCAAATCGAACACCACCGGTGAAAATATGGCTGGCTTTATGACTGTGGATTCCGGCACAGCACAGACCGCCTATATGCCGATTGGCGGATTTACGACAGTTGATATTGGCTGTGAGCGCGGAAATAACAGCTACAACATGGTCAACTGCATGGAGGCTCCGTTCGCACAGCAGTACATGAAGTTGTTCGATACCCTGTGGAACGACCGGGACAAAATGCAGGATGTCACAGATGTAGTACTGGAGAATATCAGCACGGCTTATGCAGAAAATTCCCCGGAGTTCATCTACTTTATGACGCTGTATCATGTGTTCAGCGAGTTTTTGGACGACATCTCAGAAGACGAACTGCCGAATGAGGCAACCGGATTCAAGCAGAGCAAAATCTGGAGCCTGCTGTACGACTTCCAGAAGGATGCGGTGCTTGCCATCATCAATAAGCTGGAAAAGTACAACGGCTGCATCCTTGCGGACAGTGTTGGCCTTGGCAAGACCTTTACCGCACTGGCAGTCGTAAAGTATTATGAGAATCGAAACAAGTCGGTTCTGGTGCTGTGTCCCAAAAAGCTGGCGGAAAACTGGAATACCTATAAGGACAACTACGTGAACAACCCGATTGCATCGGATCGGCTGAATTATGATGTCCTGTTCCATACAGACCTGTCCAGAAGCGGCGGAAAGTCAAATGGCCTCGACCTGGATCGCCTGAACTGGGGCAACTATGATCTGGTCGTCATTGATGAATCGCACAATTTCCGTAATGGAATCGGAACTCATAGCAAGACGCAGGACAATCGTTACCAGCGGCTGATGGACAAGGTGATCCGTGCCGGAGTCAAGACCAAGGTGCTGATGCTTTCGGCAACGCCGGTCAACAACCGCTTTGTGGATTTGAAAAATCAGCTGGCCCTTGCCTATGAGGGAAGCTCCGAGTATCTGGATGAAAAGCTGAACACCTCAAAGAGCATTGAGGACATCTTCAAGCAGGCGCAGAAAGCCTTTAACGCATGGAGCAAGCTGAAACCAGAAGAGAGAACCACGGATGCGTTGCTGCGGACGTTGGATTTCGACTTCTTCGAGCTGCTGGACAGTGTTACTATCGCACGTTCTCGGAAGCATATCGAGAAGTACTACAACACCAATGCTATCGGAAAGTTCCCAGAGCGGTTGAAGCCGATCTCCGTCCGTCCATGCCTGACAGACCTGAATAATGCTATCAACTACAATGAGATTTACGAGCAGCTGATTCAGCTGAGCTTGTGCGTCTATATGCCCTCCAACTACATCTTCGCAAGTAAGATCCAGAAATATCAGGAGCTGACGCACAATAAGGGAGAGAATCTGACCCAGAGAGGCCGTGAGCAGGGTATTTGTCGGTTGATGAGTATCAACCTGCTGAAACGGCTGGAAAGCTCTGTACATTCGTTCCAGCTGACCCTGATGCGCATCAAGAAACTGATTGATGGTACGATTCAGTCCATTGACCAGTTTGAACGCTCCGGCCACGCTGATCTGGATATATACGACATGGCCGGAGACGATTTTGACATGGACGATGAAAACACTGACTTTTTCACCGTCGGCAAAAAAGTCAAAATCGACCTTGCGGATATGGACTGGAAGAGCTGGCGTACGGAGCTTCGGAAAGATGCAGAAATTCTGGAACTGTTGACCTTTATGGTGGCAGATATCACGCCGCAGCATGACACAAAGCTGCAAGAACTGTTCAAGCTGCTGTCTGAAAAAATTGAGCACCCGATCAATGCCGGCAACAGAAAAGTACTGATTTTCTCTGCATTTTCGGATACGGCAGAGTACCTCTTTGACAATGTGAGTGCGTTTGTAAAGCAGAAATATGGGCTGAATACCGCTGTAATTACCGGCTCGATTGACGGACGTACCACGATCAAAGGCTTCAAGGCAACACTCAACAATGTGCTGACCTGTTTTTCTCCCATTTCCAAAGACCGGGATGTTCTGATGCCCGGTAGTGCCACGGAAATTGATGTGCTGATTGCGACAGACTGCATTTCTGAAGGTCAGAACTTGCAGGACTGCGATTATCTGATCAACTATGACATTCACTGGAACCCGGTACGCATTATCCAGCGTTTTGGACGAATCGACCGTATCGGCAGCAGAAACCAGTACATCCAGCTTGTGAACTTCTGGCCTGATCTGACGCTGGACGATTACATCAACCTGAAATCCCGTGTGGAGACCCGCATGAAAATCACTGTTATGACCTCCACCGGCGATGATGACCTTATCAACCCCGAAGAAAAGGGCGATTTGGAGTACCGCAAGGCACAGCTGAAACGCTTGCAGGAAGAGGTCGTTGACATCGAGGATATGTCGGACGGCATCTCCATCATGGATCTGGGACTGAACGAGTTCCGGCTCGACCTACTGGATTACATCAAGCACAACGGTGATTTGGACAAGAAGCCTCGTGGACTTCATGCAGTGGTTCCGGCTACGGATGAACTGCCGGAGGGTGTGATCTTCGTGCTGAAAAACATCAATAACAGCGTCAATGTGGACAATCGGAACCGCATCCATCCGTTCTACATGGTTTACATCGGCATGGACGGTCAGATCGTCTGCGACTATTTGAACCCCAAAAAGATGCTGGACGATATCCGGCTGCTGTGCCGTGGAAAGTCTGAGCCAATCAAAGAGGTGTACGAACGCTTCAATCGGGAAACAGACGATGGAAAGGACATGGCAGAAATGTCCGAATTGCTGAGTGAAGCCATTGATTCGATCATTGATGTTAAGGAAGAAAGCGATATCGACAGCCTGTTCTCTGCAGGCGGAACAACGGCATTGCTCAGTCAGGTGTCTGGGCTGAATGATTTTGAGCTGATTTGCTTTCTTGTTGTGAAATAGGGATAACTATGAAAAATCGAAATAGAAAATATGGATGGATTGTGATTTGGGCGATAGGAAGTATAGTATTTGCATTTGTCATACATTGGTTGTTTAGTATTGAACCCACAATAGAGTTCTTTCGAGCAAAATGGAGCGCAGGAGACATTTTGACGTATGCATCTACAATTATTCTTGGACTGCTTGCGCTATGGCAAAATCAAAGATTTAAGGAGGAAAACGATAAATCGCAAGAGCGGCTGGAAAAAATAAGCAATCGCACAAATGAATTACAAATCATATCGCAGTTAATTGAACATGAGAACGAACGGATAAATCTTTTAAGAAAATTGTTTCAAGAATTTTTTGAGGTATGTTCATGTAGCAATATAGTTGCAGAATATAGGGGCGCCTCAAAAAATAAAGCAGATAATCTAAGTTCTTCAACGCGAAGAGCCAGTCAAATTAGAATATCGTATCAAATATTGATACAACAGCTGTTTATGGATAAACGTAAAAATACACAGGTAGATAGTTTGGTGGAATATGCTGGGAAACTTAGTACGTCGGCAATTGGATTGATACTTTCATTTGCGATAGAGCAAGAAGAAAATCATCTGAAAAATGATGAAAATGGTGAAATTAAACGATTGACGGATATGCAGTTGCAAATCGAAGAAGCGTTAAATAAAGAATTTTATATATACATAACTGCACTAGAAAAAGAACGTAATGCACTGTTATTTGAGGATCACTCGTTGAAAGAATTGCAGGAAATGTATCAACGGAGAGAAGAATACGGAAAGATTTAACTTTAGGTCATGGAGGAAAATAGTATGCTGAATTTTCCGCAATCAACCGAGTTCAATAAACGTATCCCGAAGCAGAAGTTTTATGAAAACATTGCTGTGACCCCGGCTATGAAGAAAGCGTTCGTGGAGCAGATCAAAATCATCTACTGGCGCAATAAGATTGCGACTACTACCCTGAATCTGGCTGCTGGCGGGCAGGTGACGGAGATCGAGGTGTTCGAGGTGCGGCTGTCTGCCCCGGAGCTGGATGAGAGTGTGCTGCGACAGATCGACCGGGAAATTCCGTATCACATTCTCTTTTTGCTGGAATATGAGGGCAAGTATCGTGCGGTCATCGGCTACAAGGAGACGGCGGCGGGCAAGACGGCCTTTAAGGTTGACCGCTATTATTCTACGGACTGGATGGACGAAGACGACCTGCCAGTGCATCTGGAAGGGCTTACGCTGGATGCCATATACGAGAACTTTGTCCGGCAGATTGCAGGCGATGCGCTTGGCACAGGAGAAAGTGCGTCCCTGAAAGACAGCGTAGAGCAGCAGAAGCAGCGAGAGCAGCTAGAGAAGCAGATTGCTGCACTGGAAGCTAAAATCCGTAAGGAACAACAGCCGAGAAAAAAATTTGAGTTGGTGCAGAAAGTGAATGTGATAAAAAAGCAGCTTGCAGAGTTGGGCAAAAAGATTAAAGAATGGAGTGAAGACGATAAATGATGAATGTTCTAAACATAATAGCGTTAATTTTAGTGCCTATTTTGGCAGTTGTCGTTGGACAAAAACTGCAAGATCGTGCCCAAAAACGAAATGATAAAATGCAGATATTCAAAATCTTGATGACCAGCCGCATTTTTGGATGGACAAACGAAAGCGTTCAGGCAATGAATCTGATTGATATTGTTTTTGCAGATGACAAAGCTGTTCGCAAACAGTGGAAAATTTGTTTTGATAAGATGTGTGTGGAGAATCCAACTGAAACGGAATTATCTAAAATCAAAACTGAGAGAGAAAAGCTTTTGGAAACGATGGCAAAGTCTTTGGGTTATAAGGATATTATTACATGGGAATCCATACAAAATCCTTACGTTCCAAATGGCATGACAGAGCTAATGGCACAACAACAGGCTTATCAAAAAAATCAAGCTGTTATCATGGAACAAATGAAAAATATGATGCAGAAAAGCGGAAGGGAAAATGAAAATGGAAACTCTAAAAATGCACAGCCTTGACGGTGTACAGCGCAACATTGAGCTGATCGGCAAGCTGTTCCCCAATGCAATTACCGAGGTGAAACGCAACGGCAAGGTAGAACACGCCATTGATTTTGACGTTCTGCGGCAGGAGCTTTCCGATTCCATCGTGGAGGGCCGGGAAGAGCGTTACCAGTTTACATGGCCGGACAAGAAAAAGGCGATGTTGGCGGCCAATGCGCCCATTACGGCAACGCTGCGCCCGGTTGTAGCTGATAGCGTGGGCAAGGATGGCACACCCGGCGGCTTTGATAGTGAAAACCTCTACATCGAGGGTGACAATCTGGAAGTGCTGAAGCTCTTGCAGGAGACCTATCTGGGTAAGGTCAAGATGATCTACATTGATCCGCCGTATAATACGGGAAATGACTTTGTTTACAATGATGAATTTGGAATGAGGAGTGAGGAATGGGACGCCACCAGCGGAAACTACGATGATGAGGGCAACCAGATCGTTGGCAAGCTGGAACTGAATACAGAGAGCAATGGCCGTTTTCATACGGATTGGCTCAATATGATTTATCCACGTTTGAAAATTGCAAAAGATTTGCTTGCAGATGACGGTGCTATTTTTATTTCCATTGATGATAATGAACTTTATAATTTGAAAAAAATATGTGATGATGTTTACGGTGAAAGCTGCTTTGTTGGAAATGTTGCATGGCAACGCACCTATTCTATGCGAAACGATTCAAAGGGACTTCCTTCGGAAGCAGAACATATTTTGGTGTATAGCAAACAACCCAATTGGATTCCGAATAAATTGCCGCGTACGGATAAAATGGATGCAGCTTATAAAAACCCTGATAATGATCCGAATGGTGCATGGCAAAATACTACACCATACGCACCAGGGGCGAGAACTCATCAGGGAATGGTTTATGCTATACAGCATCCATTTACAGGAGAGCTTCTTTACCCTGCACCGGCTTCTTGCTGGAGATATGACCAGAAGACAATGTTGGATTATATGAGTGGATGGTGCGAATATGAACTGAAAAATATCAATGATGAAAAAGAAAGAGCAGAAATTTGTGGGGTAGATGTTGAAAACATTCGGAAAGACGTAAAAGCAATTGTTCTTAAATACGATTTGAATCAAGCAAAAGAAAAGGCTAAACTTGTTTTAAATCGTGGGCAATGGCCACGGTTCTACTTCACGAAAGATGGTATGGGAGGAATTCGTCGAAAGACATACTTGAACCAGGTTGAAGGACGGACAGTGACAAATCTATGGCCGTACGCAGAGGTTGGACATACAGATGAGGCAATGAAAGAACTAAAAAACCTGTTTGATGGAAGTGTCCCGTTTGATACTCCAAAACCGACTAGGTTGGTGGAACGTATTTTAACAATTGCAACGGATAAAGATTCGTATATTTTGGATTTCTTTTCAGGGTCAGCTACAACAGCACACGCAGTCATGAAAAAGAATATGGAAGATGGTGGCAATCGAAAGTATATTCTTGTTCAGTTGCCGGAAAAAGGAAATTCGCCGCAATATGAAACGCTTTGCGAAATCGGCAAGGAACGCATCCGCCGGGCGGGCAGGAAAATTAGAAATGAGAAATTAGGAATGAGCAATGAAAATGGTGGGCAGTTGTCGATAGACAATTCCTCACTCCACATTCCTAATTCCTCATTGGAATTGGACATCGGCTTCCGCTGCCTGCGGTTGGACAGCAGCAATATGGAAAACGTCTACTATACGCCGGATGAAGTCAGCCAGCAGGATCTGTTCTCGCTGGTGGATAACGTAAAACCTGACCGCACCCCGGAAGATTTGCTGTTCCAGGTGATGCTGGATCTGGGCGTGCTGCTGTCCAGCCCCATTGAGGTGAAAGAGATTGCGGGCAAAAAGGTGTTCAACGTGGCAGATGGCTTCCTATTGGCGTGCTTTGACCACGATGTGACGGAAGAAACCGTCAAGGCGATTGCACAGATGAAGCCTTACTATGCCGTGTTCCGTGACAGTTCCATGGCAAACGACAGCGTTGCAACAAACTTTGACCAGATTTTTGAAACCTATAGTCCGGATACGGTAAGGAAGGTTCTATAAGAATGAAAGGCTTATATGATCAAGATTTTACAGTTTTAACCCCTGAAGAAGAACAAGAAAAAGAGCGAATCGATGCCGAGGGAAATGCTGCTAGAAAAACTCGCTTTGGCCAGAAAAATATGTTTCACTACTATCCGGAAGCTGTCCGGCGTTATTACGCCAGCCTTTTTCCGAATAACTTTATGGATTTCATGTTGCTAAGGGATGAGAAAGTACTCAATGCTCAGTGTGATGGCTTTGAAGCATTGCTTAATGATAAATCCATCTCAGAACTTGACATCAAGCGGTACATTCAAAACAATAAATATTATCACCTCCCTGCATCTATTTTCAGCAACTATACCTTTGGTCATCACGAAGCTGTTTTGTTTAAGGAGTTTCCGCTGGGAACACAGTATGTAGTAGATTATCTTTTGGCAGGTCGGGCATCTGGTGGCTGGCAGTTTATCTTTGTTGAATTTGAAAATCCATACAATAATATCGTGGTAAAGGATGGCGATTGGGGTATGACTGTCAGAAAGGGACTGAAGCAGATTCGAGACTGGCAAGCCTATATTGCAGCCAATTACGCGGTATTGTATGAAGAATTCAAAAAATATACACCGAAGGTTCTGCCAGAAGAGTTCCTTCGCTATGACCCTACACGGATGCACTATGCAGTAGTTGCAGGCCGCAGACAAGATTTTGATGATCCTACAATTCGTGTTTTGCAACGGCAGCTGGAAAAAGAAAGCGACATAAAACTGCTACACTATGATAATCTGTTGGACGATTCCAGACGGCTGATTGGTATGTCTTCGTATTAAAAAGGTATTATGGTATGAATGAGAAAAAAAAGAATGAAATCATCCACAGCTCTGCGGCAGAATATTTGACCTTCGTGGCTTCTACCGGGGATAGCGATACCAGCTATGAAATGCGCTATGAGGATGAAAACATTTGGCTGACGCAAAAGATGATGGCAACCTTATATGATGTGTCAAAACAGACGATCTCACAGCATATCAAGCGTATTTATGCGGATGGAGAACTCACGCCGGAGGCAACTGTCAAGAAATACTTGACAGTTCAAACCGAAGGGACCCGGCAGATCAGCCGCAAGCAGGATCATTACAACCTTCAAATGATTATTGCAGTCGGCTTTAAGGTAAATAATCAGCGGGCGGTGCAGTTCCGCAAATGGGCGGGGCAGATCGTCAAGGACCACACCATTCAGGGCTGGACAATGGATGTGGAACGCCTGAAAAAGGGTCACATGTTCACGGATGAATATTTTGAGCGGCAACTGCAGCAGATCCGGGAAATTCGCCTGTCGGAGCGCAAGTTCTATCAGAAAGTAACGGATCTGTACGCAACAGCGTTTGATTATGACAAGGATGCAAAAACGACCCGGCGGTTCTTCCAGACGGTTCAGAATAAGATGCACTATGCTGTGCATCGCCACACGGCGGCAGAACTGATCGTGGAGCGTGCCGATGCCAACAAGGAGCACATGGGGCTTACCACATGGGGAAATGCGCCGAATGGGAAAATCCTGAAAGCAGATGTGACGGTGGCCAAGAACTACCTGAGCAAAGAGGAAATGAATTATCTGGAACGCATCGTGTCGCTCTATCTGGATTATGCCGAGTTGCAGGCCGAGCGCAAGATCCCCATGAGCATGGAGGACTGGGCAAAGCGGCTGGACGGTTTTCTGGAGTTCAACGGCAATGAACTGCTGACAGGCCCCGGTAAAATCAGCGCAGAACAGGCCAAACTCCATGCAGAAACCGAATACGAAAAGTATCGTGTCATTCAGGATCGCCTGTATGAGAGCGATTTTGACCGGTTCCTGATGCTGGAGCAGGAGGTAAACCACAAAGATGAAGTTTAGTTTTAAGATTCAGCAGTACCAGACCGATGCTGTGGATGCGGTGGCACGTGTCTTTCAGGGTCAGCCCTATAATGCAGGCGTGTCTTACCTGCGGGATATGGGAAGTCTGTCTGCACAGCCGCAGCAGTTGAGCCTTGTTTCCAGTGGGGACGATGCAACACAGGTGGAGTTGCTGGATTTGATCAACGATTCCGGTTTTAAGAACGAAGCACTCCAACTAACCGACCAGGAGCTGCTTCAGAACATCCGCGCGTTGCAAGCAGAAGCAAACATCCATCAGTCGGACAAGTTGGTGGCACCGCTGGGCAGGTGTTCTCTGGATATTGAGATGGAAACCGGCACAGGCAAGACCTATGTTTACATCAAGACCATGTTCGAGCTGAACAAGCGGTATGGTTGGAGCAAATTTATCGTTGTTGTGCCGAGTATCGCCATCCGTGAAGGCGTAAAGAAGTCCTTTGAGATCACTGCCGATCACTTTATGGAGTGCTACGGCAAAAAGGCACGGTTCTTTATCTACAACAGCAGCAACCTGAATCAGTTGGATTCCTTTTCCAGCAATTCCGGCATCAATGTCATGATCATCAACACGCAGGCGTTTGCCGCCTCCATGAACGAGGACAAGAACGTGGAAGGCCGCAAGGGAGATGCTGCGGCGCGTATTATCTACACCAAGCGGGACGAGTTCGGTTCCCGCCGCCCGATTGACGTCATCGCAGCCAACCGTCCGATCCTGATTCTGGATGAGCCGCAGAAGATGGGCAAAGAGGACTCCGCCACCCAGAAAGCCCTGAAAAAATTCACCCCGCTTTTCACGCTGAACTACTCTGCTACCCATGCCAAGCAGCACAATCTGATCTACGTTTTGGATGCGCTGGACGCTTACAACAAGCGGCTGGTCAAAAAGATCGAAGTCAAAGGCTTTGAGGTCAAAAATCTTCGTGGTACGGACAAGTATCTGTATCTGGAAAGCATCATCATCTCCCCGAAAAATCCGCCGCGGGCAAAAGTGGAGCTGGAAGTCAGCCACCAGAACGGTACGAAGCGAGAGTTCCATATGCTGGATGTGGGCGATAATCTCTATTATAAATCCGGGGAAATGGAGCAGTACAAGGGCTTCGTAGTGTCGGAAATCGACCCGATCACGGGCGTTGTGACCTTTACGAACGGAGACACCATCCGCAAAGGTGATGTTACCGGCGACGTTTCCGAAAACGATATGCGCCGGGTACAGATTCATGAAACAATCCTTTCGCACTTTGAAAAAGAGCAGGAACTTTTCAAACTGGGCATCAAGACGCTTTCCCTGTTTTTCATTGACGAAGTGGCAAAATACCGCCAGTACGATGAAGAAGGAAACGAGCTGCTGGGCGAGTACGGCAAAATTTTTGAGCAGGAGTATCTTTCGGTTCTGAATGAGCATCGCACCCTGTTCGACCCTGCTTATACAGCCTATCTGGATTCAACCGATGTGCATGATGTCCACAAGGGCTATTTCAGCATCGACAAGAAAGGTCACAGCGTCAACAGTTCGGTCAAGCGTGGCTCAGATATGTCGGATGACATTTCTGCCTATGACCTGATCCTGAAAAATAAGGAATGTCTGCTGTCCTTTGAAGAGCCGACCCGGTTCATCTTCTCCCACTCTGCCCTGCGGGAAGGTTGGGATAACCCAAATGTGTTCCAAATCTGCACCCTGAAGCACAGCGACAGCACTACGCAGAAGCGGCAGGAAGTAGGCCGTGGTCTGCGTCTGTGCGTGAATAAGGACGGAAACCGCATGGATGCGGAAGTACTGGGAGATAAGGTGCAGGATATCAACGTCCTGACCGTTATTGCCAGCGAGAGCTATGCAGGATTTGTAGACGGACTGCAAAAGCAGACCGAAGCAGTGCTGTATGACCGCCCACGCAAGGCAGACATTGCATATTTTACCGGCAAGACCATCAGGCTGGATGGCAAAACTATCAAGGTGGATGACCATCAGGCACGGGCGATTTATCAGTACCTTGTCCGCAACAACTATGTGGATGAGCAGGATAACGTCACGCAGGACTACCGGGACGATGTGCAGACCGGAACACTTGCACCGGTGCCGGAAACGCTGAAGCCCATTGAAGAGGGTGTGCACACGCTTGTGCAGGCAATTTATGATGACAGTATGCTCAAGTCTATGTTTGAGGATGGCAACAAGCCGAAAGTGCTGGAAAATCCGCTGAACGACCGGTTTGAAAAGGCAGAGTTCCAGAAGCTCTGGCAGACGATCAACCACAAATACGCCTATACGGTGGATTTTGATTCTGAGGAACTGATCCGGAAAGCAACCGAATACATCGACAGGGAACTGTACGTCAGTCGCCTGCAATATACCGTTACCTATGCCGGGCAGAAAGATGTCCTGAGTGCCGATATGGTGCGAGAAGGCAGCAGCTTCAGCGATGCCAAGAGCAGAACAAAAAAATTAGAACATGACTACGCAGGTCAGGTTGCGTATGACCTGATCGGCAAAATTGCAGAGGGCACAACGCTGACCCGGCATACCGTTGCACGGATTTTGCAGGGCATCAAGCCGACAACCTTTGCGATGTACCAGAACAACCCAGAAGAATTTATCACAAAGGTGATCCGGCTGGTCAAGGAGCAGAAAGCTACCATGATCGTGGAGCATATCACCTATGATACCATTGAGGGCAGCTACGACAGCAGCATCTTTACGGCAGAAAAACACGCTCTGACGATGGATAAGGCTTACAAGGCACAAAAGGCGATTCAGGATTACGTTTTCACCGATGGCACAGCGGAAAAGAGCGTGGAACGGAAGTTTGCGGAAAATCTGGACGGTGCAGAGGAAGTCTTTATCTATGCAAAACTGCCGAAAGGCTTCTATATTCCGACCCCGGTTGGACACTACTCCCCGGACTGGGCAATCGTGTTCCATGAGGGCAAGGTGAAACACATCTATTTTGTAGCAGAAACCAAAGGCACGATGGAAAGCCTGAACTTGCGCCCAATCGAGAAGTCCAAGATCGACTGCGCCAAGAAGCTTTTCGCAAAATTGTCAGATGGTCTTGTGACATACGACCATGTGGACAGCTATCAAGAGCTGATGAATAAGGTACTGCAGTGACCAGTACAAAATGAATCATGAAGCGGCTGTTTGCGTAGATGCAGATGGCCGCTTCTGCATTTGACATCCTGATCGAGAGTGTGAGCGATAATATAGGGCTGCGATGAGTTTGAACGAATCAGCGATGCAATCGCACAGCCTGCATCCACCGGATGCAGTTCAAGGGTTTGATTTTCCCAACAAGTGTTTGGCAACGCAAAAATGGTCTTTGTATAACCTCTTGCTAGCGCTATGAGGCCTTTCAAAACGCCTCCCAAATTTGAAAATCACTTTGCAAGAATGATCGTCCGTTTTCAAGCTCAACTTGAAGTGGACGGTTGTTTTTCTGCTCAAAAAAGTTCCGAGTTGGCATTCCATTACAAACAGAACGAGTTGTCCTGTTCGCTCTTTTTACCAAGGTTTCCCTTGCGTTTTCTTGCACACTACCGAAAGTGGCGTGTTTTCAAAGTTTTTTGTTGACACACTGCGATTTTTGTGGTAATCTATCCCAACAATTTAATATAACATATTTACTTAGAGTTCCAGCTCGGCTCCCGAAGGAGCCGGAGCAAGTTTTTAACTTTCTTATCGCTACATAACGAACCCGAACCAAGGCCATCCCGGAAGGGATGGTCAGGTGCAGGTCGTTGATGAAGTGCTTTAAATAGGCTTCGTGGGCCAGCCGCTGACACGGCAACAATTGTTCCGCAGCAGAAAAGCCTTTGCTTCGGCTTCATCTTCGATGGAAAGGCCTCGTGAACGAAGAATCTCGATTTGTTCGTCTATCGTTTTGAAGTCCTTGTCTGCCATGAAAAATCTCCTTTATAAGCAAAACGCCCCCAAGTGTGCATACGCTGTGCGCAGAGGCCTGGGGGAGTTGTTATCATTATAATGGCATATCAAGGACGAAATGTCACTGAGCAGAGTGTGGACTATCGATTTTTCGTAAAAATTTTCAAGAAGGACTTTTTACAGCCTGACTTCCTGTCACACGGAAAGTGTACGGGTGCTGTGGAGGTATGAGCCGTGCCATTAAACGCATTATTGCAGACTACAATGCGGGCGAAGAGTAGAAGCAAAGAAGCAGCATCGCGAAGCGGTGTGGTGTAAGAATCGAATAGGTGGATTGGTGTAGTAGGTACACCGAACCCAAAATACAAAGATACGGAAGCTATGCTGCAGAAAAACAACATAGCTTCCGCTTTTTTGTTATATGCAAGGATTTTGAAAGGGGAATAGGGTTTTCCAGATGGCAGACCAGCTTGCCTTTGACAGCAATCAAAATCCCTGCGATTTTGAATACGCCAAAATTTACGCCAAACAAAACTTTATAGTATCTGCTCTACCCAGCGAAGAACAGTACAAAAACGTTCGTTCTGCCGGTCATGATGGCCATTATCATCGAACACGGTTTTAGCTCCGCAGACTGTCCGCAATGCAGTGTGGACGCGCTGAGCATAGGCAGCAGCTTCACTCAGGCGATTGTTGTGGCCCTCGCCCTCTCGGGTGCCGTTCTGGAGATATACCCGAGCAGAACGGTTCAGGAGCGGGTGTTCCTCGATAAAGTCCGCAACTCCCGGATACCAGAATGACCCACAAAGAGAGAACACCGACGCGAATATCTCCGTTTCCCAAAGGCTCATCACCGCAGCCAGACCGCCCAGTGAATAGCCGCCATACGCCAGCTTTTCCGTGTCAAGGGCGTATTCGTCTATAAGCGCCGGGAGAATTTCGTTGTTCAGTTCTCGATGATATTGTCCTAGCTGCCCGCCAAAATCCGGTGTGCCCGGTCGAATAGCCGGTTCCGGCCACGGGGTATACTCTGAAAGCCTGTTGTTGGGGTATACCCCCACCAACACTGCTCGTTCCGTGCGCAGATTCAACTGCTCAATCAGTTCCCCATCGTTGAGCAGGATTGCAGGATTTTTGCCTTTGCGCAGTCCCTTTTCCGGGAACCGGACTCCAATTCGATGTGAACCGAGATTTAGAATTTCCATCCATAACCGCCCTTTTTTCTCAATTATTACGCAGTGTGGGGTGCTCCCCACATAGACAAACGGTAGCATTTTGTGCTATATTAGCATTAACTAACCGATTTTGCACAAAGGAGCTCCCAATGAATCAAATATCCGCGCTTCCCAATCCGCTGGAAATTTTATTTCAGGAATACAATCAGGGCCGAATCGAGTCTGTCGGCTTCCGCAGCTTGACCCTGCACGCTGGTGAGAGCAACAGCTACCGCACCCTGAAAAGTGCACTGATTGTTCCGGCGTCGGGTCGGGCCATCTTCTCATTTGAACACGAACCCTTCATTGCCAAGCGAGGACTGTTCCTGCACGGATGTCCCGACAAGACCCTGACCATTTCGGCCTTGGGCGAGCAGGATTTCCACTACATCAATATGTACTACGAAAACGACCGGCCTTTGCTGTTCTCCCACAAGCTCAAAAATCCGGAACAGACCTTTTCCATTTTGGAGCAGATCCTAAAGCTCCACCCGGACGCTGACATCCGCAGCCAGTACCAGCAAGAAAAGCTGACGGAAGAATTCTTCGCCCAGATTTTCGCAGATTTTCAGCCAGAGGAAACTTACAATGAAAGCCAAATCATGAGCATCCTGCTGGATTTCATCGCAGAGCACTATGCAGAGCCGCTGACGCTGGACGCACTGGCCGAGCAGGTCAATGAGAAAGCTGGGCATGTCAGCTATCTCTTTTATAAGTACAAAAACATCCGGCCCATCGATTACCTCATCAATTATCGTGTCCGAATAGCCACTGAGCTTTTGCGCTCCGGTGACTACACCGTGACGCAGGCTGCCCACGAGGTTGGATACCGGGATGCCTGCTATTTCAGCCGTATCTACAAAAAACGGATGGGCTTTCCACCCACCCGTATTCTGCCATAACCGAAATTTTTGATTTCAGATTCCGTTAAGATGCACTGTACATGAAGTTGTACAGAGTCTCAGCAGAATCGATGACCCGTGCGCCGTAATCCATCACGTCATCGTAATCCATCTCAATGACCTTCTGATTGGCAATAGCAGGAACTTCTTGTACAACAGCGTTGGCGGTCAGCTGCTCCACCGCGTCGGCATCGGTGGCGCCAAAGCGGTCTGCGCGGACGTAGACGATGATATCCGGGTTCATGGAGACAAGATTCTCCAGCGTCAGGCCGTTGCCGCCCTTGTCCAGAACATTTTCGGCGTTCAGGGCATTCAGCATACAACTGCTCATCTTGGAATTGAAGGCCACGAAGGTGCCATCGGCGTAGCCAGCCATGAACAGAACCTTCAGGGGTTCGCCACTCTGGCTGCTGACCTTGTCCATCAGCGCATCGATTCGCTCCTGAAGCTCATCGGCGTAAGAGTTAGCGGTCTCCTGCACGTTGAAGATCTCGCCGATGTTCCGCACATCCTCTACAATGTTATCCAGTGACTGATCAATGGAAGCACTGGCCAGTTCAGTATAGACGGGAATGCCCAGCTCCTGATAGGACTGGACAGTGCCGATGCTGTTCTCAGTGAACATCAGGGGACCCTTGCCAAGGATCAGATCCGGCTCCGTGGCAAGGATGGTCTCCTTGGAAACAGACTTCTTATCGCCGAGGCTGTTCAGAGATGCAATTTCATCAGCAATGGCACCCTTCAGGGCATTGTCATTATCGAACACGCCGACGATTTTATCCTTGAGCCCCAGCTTGATGAGCAGCTCAGTCATGGACAGCTGTGTGGACAGCACCTTCTCCGGTGCATGGTCGTAGGTCATATCCACAGCATTGCCATCAGCGTCATAGATCTGCAGGGTCAGGGGGTAAGAGGTCTCTTCGGCGGAGACAGTGCTCTCGGCAGCAGACGAAGCAATCTCGGAGGAGGCAGCAACGGACGATGCCACAGAAGATGCGGTCTGACTGCAGCCAGTGGCCAGCATGACGGCTGCCAGTGCCGCGGC
>ENA-OPSX01000722-OPSX01000722.1-human-gut-metagenome-genome-assembly--contig:-NODE-722-length-16959-cov-32.685163_pt1 | contig 16959 bp, 10 predicted proteins | sample MGYA00241462_ERZ501916 | MGnify/ENA primary metagenome ERZ501916 (study PRJEB25962, sample SAMEA2042113) | human gut metagenome | biome: human gut; feature: human-associated habitat; material: faeces...
GGCTACATATGCCATTTCAAAACGACGGATGCGCTTCTCCTTATACATCTCTATCGGGAACAAATCAAGGATATGCTCGATGTAACGGATGCTGTTCACATGCCCGTTAATGTCAATATCACTGTATTTGGCTACCAAAGCAGCAACCGGTTCCTTTGAGGCCACCTTTATCCGCGAAGGTTTTTCTATCGGGCAAGGCTCATCGCAAACATAATCTACAATGCTGCCACTATGAAGAGCCAGCAAATCTGCCGGCTTACGGGTATTCATGCTAATCATCGCCCAAACGGAACGTGCATACCCAATCTTCTTACCCTCCTTATCGATGATAGCGAAATTACGGTCTGTAAAAAGGCGATAGACATTCTCCACCCAAGTCTGAATGGAGAAATCTTCGTACTGATAAGGCATTTCATCCAGTTCGACAGCCAGACGGGACAATACCCAAGTATAATTGTCCTCGTTTAGAGTCGCGATGCCAAAACCGCGGTCGCTGGCATGGAAACCCGCACAATTCAACAAATGGTTGCCCAATACTCCCATTGTCAGCCGTCCGGTAAAGTCGACATGAAACGGTTCGGCAACAAACTTGTAGGTACCTATCTTATTGTTCTCGCTCATCATGATTCTTGGTGTTTACTTTGACGATATTTTGCTTCACGGTCCGCTAGATATTCATTGACACGCTCAAAGCAGCTGGTCGTAATGGCTACGCGACCCGAACGGACGAACTGAAGTACGCAATCCAACTGGCGCAACTCCTCATAAAGATTGGTTATTTCCTCACTCATGCCATTCTTCTCAACAATGGCAAATACAGCATTCACCTCCACAATACGGGCATTGTACTTACGGATTACTTTGGACACCTCCGGTTTTTCTTCCAGCGTAGGGGTCGTTATTTTATAAAGGGCAATCTCGTGCTGATAGATTTCATCATCCGTGAAATAATGGGCTTGCAGCACATCTATTTTCTTGGTAATCTGCTTGGTCACCTTTTCAATGGTATCCTTATCCGTCCAAGCGGTAATGGTATATTTATGTACCCCCTTGATGGAGGAGGCCGATACATTCAAACTCTCGATGTTTATCTGCCGGCGGGTAAACACAGCCGTCACCTGATTCAGCAAACCGGCAAAGTTTTCCGAATGAACAATGATTGTATATAGTTTTTTATCCATAGATAGAGTAAATTCTTTAATTTCGCATGACTTCAGCATTCCAACAACATCTGATTGACCGAACCGCCCGGAGGTGTCATCGGCATTACATTTCCTTCTTCCTCCACACAAGCTTCGAGCAGGAACGGTCCGTCAGTCGCTATCATCTCGTCAATCGCTTTTGCCAGCTCCTCGCGGGTCATAACCCTGCGTGCAGGAATATCATATGCCGAAGCAATCTTCATATAATCCGGATTCATCATCGGAGTAAACGAATAACGACGATTGAAGAACATCGCCTGCCATTGACGAACATTGCCCAGGAAGTTATTGTTCAACAGAATCATCTTCACCGGAGCCTTTTGTTCCATGATGGTACCCAGTTCCTGCAGGTTCATCTGCAAGCCGCCGTCTCCCATGAATACGCATACCGTGCGGTCCGGACGTCCAAAAGTGGCACCGATAGCTGCCGGAAGGCCGAAGCCCATAGTACCCAGGCCACCGGAAGTAACAATGCTACGTTCCTTGCTGTATTTGAAATAACGGGCGGACATCATCTGATTCTGGCCGACATCAGTCACCAATATCGCCTCGTTATGGGTAGCCTCACTCACAGCACGCACCACCTCACCCATGCTTAGCGCTTTTCCTGCCGGATGTAATTCCGGACGGATTACCTTTTCCTCTTCCACTTCCTCGTATTGCCGGAAACTGTCAATCCATTCCTGATGGTTGGCGGGTTCCAGCAATTGGGTAACGGCAGCCAGTGTCTCTTTGCAATCTCCCAGGACAGCAACATCAGTCTTTACATTCTTATCTATTTCGGCAGGGTCAATATCAAAGTGGATAATCTTCGCCTGCTTGGCATATGTTTCCAATTTACCCGTCACACGGTCATCAAAGCGCATGCCTACGGCGATAAGGACATCACATTTATTGGTATTGATATTGGGCCCCAGGTTACCGTGCATACCAAGCATTCCTTTGTTCAACGGATGGTTCGTAGGTAATGCGGAAAGTCCCAATAAAGTGCATCCGGCAGGCATTCCGGCTTTCTCAATGAAAGCACGAAGCTCTTGCTGGGCTTCTCCCAGCTCCACGCCTTGTCCTACCAGCACCAAAGGCCGTTCCGCACCATTTATTAATTCAGCAGCCTTCCGTATGGCCTCCGGCTCCATTTCGGGAACGGGAAGATAGCTACGGACATAGTCCACCTTAGTAGGCGCATATTCTGTTTTCTCCACTTGGGCGTTTTTAGCAAAATCCAGCACGACCGGTCCCGGACGTCCGCTCTTTGCCACATAGAAAGCACGTGCCACTGCCCAGGCCACATCTTCTGCACGACGAATCTGGTAACTCCATTTCGTGATAGGCTGAGTAATGCCTACCAAGTCCACTTCCTGAAATGCATCCGTACCCAAGAAGTTCGTCCCTACCTGGCCGGCAATGACAACGATAGGCGTACTGTCAATCATGGCATCTGCAATGCCCGTGATAGTATTGGTAGCACCCGGTCCACTGGTAACCAGACAAACGCCAACCTCGCCTGATACACGTGCAAAGCCTTGTGCCGCATGGGTTGCTCCTTGTTCATGACGAACCAAGATGTGGTTCAATTCCTTCCGGTGGTCGTATAAGGCATCGAATACCGGCATGATGCTCCCTCCCGGATAACCGAAAATAGTCTTTACTCCCTGATGCTCCAGAGAGCGCATCAATGCTTCTGCGCCTGTTATTAGAGCCTCACCCCGGCCCTCTCCTTGGGAGAGGGAGGAAAAGTTACTCTTTTTATTATTATCAGCCATACTTTATCTATTCATTATATTTAAAAGCTCAATAGTAGCTTGAAAAATTTGTTTCATTCTCTCCTCCCCTCGCTTTCGGAAAGGGGGGCTTTTAATCAATCAGCCTCACAGCCCCTTTGTCAGCGGAACTCACCATACTGGCATATGCTTTCAATGCTTTGGAGACTTCACGGTTGCGGGTTACCGGAGTCATAGGGCGTGCTGCAAGCTCTTCATCCGTCAACTTCACATTGATAGAACGGTTCGGTATATCAATTTCAATAATATCCCCATCCTTAATCTTGCCGATATTACCACCGGCAGCCGCTTCGGGAGAAACATGTCCGATACTTAGTCCGGAAGTACCGCCGCTGAAACGCCCGTCGGTAATCAATGCACACTCCTTACCCAGATGGCGGGATTTGATATAAGAAGTAGGATAAAGCATCTCTTGCATACCCGGTCCGCCTTTCGGCCCTTCGTGAGTGATGACGACGACGTCTCCACTGACCACCTTTCCACCCAGAATACCGTCGCAAGCCGCATCTTGTGAGTCGAAGACTTTCGCCGGCCCCGTAAATTTCCAGATACTCTCGTCTACACCGGCAGTCTTGACAACGCAACCGTCCTGAGCTATATTTCCCTTCAAAACTGCCAGACCGCCATCCTTGCTGTATGCATGTTCCAAATCACGGATACAACCGGTCGCACGGTCCGTGTCGAGTTCCTTATAAGACGCATTTTGTGAACCAAGTACCAGATTGAACTTTCCGGCTGCCGCACTGGAGTATTTCTTGATTGCCTCTTTACATACATCAGGGCTGGTAATACTATACCGGTCGATTGCCTCTGCCAACGTCATTCCATCCACACGGCGGACATTCGTATCGACCAATCTGCCCTTGGCAAGCTCATCCATGATGGCAATGATGCCACCGGCACGGTTAACGTCTTGTACATGATACTTTTGGGTATTGGGAGCCACCTTGCATAAGCAGGGGGTCTTGCGGGAGAGCATGTCAATGTCGTCCATCTTAAAATCCGCTCCGGCTTCGTGAGCCACAGCCAACAAATGAAGTACCGTATTAGTGGAACCGCCCATCGCAATATCCAGCGTCATGGCATTCAAAAATGCCTCGCGGGTAGCAATACTACGCGGGAGTACACTCTCATCCCCTTCTTCATAATATCTAAAGGCATTCTCTACAATCAACCTGGCTGCATCCTCAAATAGTTTCTTGCGATTTTCGTGAGTGGCTACAATCGTGCCGTTACCGGGCAGTGCCAATCCAATCGCTTCATTCAAGCAATTCATGGAATTAGCGGTAAACATGCCTGAGCAGCATCCGCAAGTGGGGCAGGCATGTTGCTCAATCTGTGCCACCTCTTTATCGCCCACACTTTCATCAGCAGATTTAATCATGGCATCAATCAAATCCAAATGCTGTCCGTTCCATTCCCCGGCTTCCATCGGACCGCCTGAAACAAACACAGTCGGTATATTCAGCCTCATAGCCGCCATCAGCATCCCCGGAGTAATCTTGTCACAGTTACTGATGCAAACCATAGCATCTGCCTTATGGGCATTTACCATATACTCCACACTATCGGCAATGATATCTCTTGAAGGCAGGGAATAAAGCATACCGTCGTGTCCCATAGCGATACCGTCGTCAATGGCAATCGTATTGAACTCCGCAGCAAAACACCCCAGTTTTTCAATCTCTTCCTTTACAAACTGGCCTATTTCGTGCAGATGTACATGTCCGGGAACGAATTGTGTAAATGAATTGACTATAGCGATAATGGGCTTACCCATCTGTTCCTTCTTCATACCATTCGCCGTCCACAATGCACGGGCTCCCGCCATGCGGCGACCTTGTGTGCTGAACGAGCTGCGTAACTGATGCTTCATTTTCAAATCTCCTTTTAATGAAAAAGCCTCTCCCACTATAGTGAGAAAGGCTTAATAAATTATCTTCTAACGTACGAATACATACATAACCTTTCTCACGCTCTTGATGCCACCACCACGACGCGAATAATATGCAGGACTGCCAGGTTAATAGATGTATGTAAATTCATAACTTAATTCTTCTTTTTTGTTTCAAACGTGCTGCAAAGGTAAGGGCTTTTTTATAATCTCCAAACAAATTGAAGAAAAAAATAAGATAAATATGAATAATCGTAAGAAAATATCGCCCTAAAATCCTATTTTATCACTTAACAGTTCTAAATAGAACCATTCAGACAGCCAATATAAATGTATTGCCAATCATTGAAACCATTTAATAATCTGAAAATTACCAAAGGCTCTCTACATCCCGAAACAAATAATTCGTATCTTTGTCTCTTCAAATACTCAAAAAAACAGTATTTACTAATTAAATAAAGATAGAAAATTAATGGAAACAGTAGAAAACAAGTACATCACCGTAGCATATAAGCTGTACTCAATCGAAAACGGAGAAAAAGATTTCGAAGAAGAAGCACCCGTAGAGCATCCTTTCCAGTTTATCTCAGGTCTGGGAATGACACTCGAACCCTTTGAAGCCCAGATAAAAGACTTGCAGATAGGCGATAAATTCGACTTTACCATTCCGGCATCAGAAGCTTATGGTGAATATGACGACGACCATGTCATTGACCTCCCCAAAGAAATCTTCATGATAGAAGGAGAATTCGACAGCGACCGTGTAGTGGAAGGCGCCGTCATCCCCTTGATGACTTCTGAAGGTCAACGCATCAATGGAAGTGTAGTAGAAGTAAAGGAAGACGTAGTTGTAATGGACATGAATCATCCACTCGCAGGTTGTGATTTGAACTTTACCGGAGAAGTAGTGGAAAGCCGCCCGGCTACGAACGAAGAGCTTGCTGAAGTTGCCCGTATGATGGGTGGCGGTTGCGGCAGCTGCGGTTGTGGTGACTGTGGCGACGGATGCGGCGACCATGAATGTGGAGGCGGATGCTGCCACTAAAGAATTAAAAATTAAAGAATTAAAAATTAAAGAATCAGACTACACAGTATTAAGCATGCCGCATGGTAATTCTTTAATTTTTAATTCTTTAATTTTTAATTTCTATATTATTTACTTGTCATTATCTCCAATACCAATTTATCCGTTTCATTCATTCCTTTAGAACCGATTTTTGTCAGATTACGGATACTTTGATCCACATCCTCATCAATAATACCTTCTACGGAAGTTACACAACGGTTTTCCATGGCCATGATGGCTGAAAGCACTGCGGTTGAAACTCCGGTAGTTACTTTCAATGCACAACTGGGTTTGGCACCATCACAAATCATTCCGGTAAGATTGGCAATCATGTTCTGCACAGCATATGCCACTTGTTCATAAGTTCCTCCCATTAGCCAGGTTATACCGCAACTGGAACCCGTGGCAGCAACCACACAACCGCATAAGGCAGATAAGCGTCCCAAACTCTGCTTGATATAGATTACTGTTAAATGGCTCAACATCAAGGCACGAATCAATTCTTCTTCCGATTTTCCATTTTCTTCGGCATAGACCAGTACGGGAAGGGTAGCGGATATCCCTTGATTGCCACTGCCGGAATTGCTCATCACCGGAATCATGGCACCGGCCATACGGGCATCACATGCTCCCGAAGTGTAAGAAAGGATATGAGAGAAGACACTGTCGCCCATAATCCGGTGTTCGTAAGTGCCACGTAGGATTTTACCCAGTCCATGACCGTATTCCCCTTCGAAGGAACGTTCGGCGGCAGTCTTGTTCAGTCGTGCCGTATCAAGAATAAAACGGATATCGTCTAATGAGGTTGTCATGGCGAAGTCATACACTTTGCGTAAAGTCAAGTCCAATACATCCTCCTCCTCTTCGATACAAGAAGTGGTTTGTTTGTCCAGCAGGATGTCTCCGTTGTGCATTATATAAGTAAAGCAAGTATGTCCGCCGGCAATAATGGCGGTTGCCTTGTCCGTATCGGCTTCACAGCAGACTTCTATATAAAGTTTCTCTTCTATATCGTCTTTTAAGGATATATTGATGCGCTTTTCTTCTATGAAACGCTTTCCTGCCTCCACTGCATCAGGGGTACTGTCTTTCAAAACCTCCAATTGATATGCCGACTTGCCTATTAAAGCGCCAAGCGCCACAGCAATCGGTAATCCAATCATCCCCGTACCGGGAATACCCACTCCCATTGCATTCTTCAGAATATTGGCACTCAGCAATACGGTTATCTTCTCGGGACGCTTATTCAACACTTCCGCAGCCTTTGCTACACACAATGCCACAGCTATAGGTTCTGTACAACCAATGGCAGGAATTACTTCAGATTTAACCAAAGCAATAATCTGTCGTCTTTCCGTTTCTGTCATATCATTTCTACAATTTGATTATTTATCATGCAAATGTAGGAAAAAACAAACAAAAATTCCTCCTCTATAACCTGAAAATCAGGAGACAAAGGAGGAAAAATTCCATATCGAAAAATAAGTTATTTAGCGGCAGTCAAGTTCAAACCGATTTCCAAACGAGTTGTTTCATTAATTATTTCAGGTAAACCCTTCAACATACCTTCTGCCATACCGGCCATACTTCCAAAATCAGGATCAGCTTTCATTGCTTCGATAAGCATATTTACAAACTCCTCATCCGAGAATAAAGGAGCAACTATATTTTTCATCAAAGGCAATAACAAATCCGTATTCAAATAAACCTTTAATTTGCCTTCGTTCTTTTCGTAAGTCAAAGGCACACCGTCAGTTACCAAAGGAAGCAAAGACGTAACAGCCTGAGACAAAATTTCACTCATATCGATAGCCTTGGTAGAACTGCCCAGACGTTTTACATTGGCGATGATAGCATCCAGATTCAAATATACCTTCATTTGGGTATCACTGAGAACCACATATTGTGCAACATTCGCAGGAGTCTTAACAACAGAGGTACCTCCCTGAGCGGCATCCACATAAGAAGCAGAAATATTACCGTCAGCACCCAATGTAATATCATGCAACACACTACACAACATATCTTCTACATTCACTTTATCATCACCACCTGCGTCAATTAAAGGCAAACGAAGAGCTAACGTCAAAATTGTTTGAATCGGCATCCCCCAGCCAGGCATTATTTCAACCTCCTTATTAGATTCCCAAATCAAATGAATCGGTTCTTCCGTATAATCAGAATTAAGAGGTGTAGGGGCCCAAGTTGTTCCGGATAAAACGGAATTTTTCAATGCGACATTAGTTAAATCCAAATTCAAAGAAGAAGCGGTAACCTTTCCTGCATAGTCAAAAGTACAATAATCGGTCTCACTTGTGCCGGAAAACGAACATTCATCACCTTGTATATTCAAAGTAACCGGAAGGGTTACAACCGGAGAACCCGGGAATACGCCTGCGCCAAAAGAACCGGAAGCCGCTTCACGTGTAAGAATACCGGAAAGATCCAAATTGCCAGCCAATACCAAAGTAGCCTTGGTTGCATCAGAAGCATCCGGAGTAAAAGTTACTTTCTTTCCCAACATTGCTCCACCATTATAAGTCAAGTTCAAACCTGTTGCAACTGTAAACTCTGTTTGCGGCACAGGACATACTACCTTGTCGTCGTCATCATCACTACAAGCCGTGAATAAACTCATTGAACAGATCAATGCAAATAAATAAAATAAATTCTTTTTCATACTTTTTTGAGTACTTGTTTAGTTAATAAAAAGCTTCCCAAGGGAGCTATTAATTTCCCATTTTAAATCGAAGGTGCAAAGTAACACTTTTTAAGGTTACAGTACAAGGTCTTTTCTAAAAAATAAATGTTCCTTTTTTCATCATTACGAGTGAAATTCGGATGCAGATTTCATAAAGAGTAAGCCATTTTTATAAAGAACAAGCCATTGGCCAAACTCTGGCAAAGGCAGGCAACTTTATGCGGAAAAGACTTTTTATCTTATTTCCTTAAACGTTTTATGAAAAAAAGTTGTTATCTTTATAAAGTCAAAAGCATTTCTTATAAAGCGTATTGGCACATTAACCTCATATATAAACCTTTAAAGCATTTGATATGTTCAACTCATTTGGAAATATTCTCCGTCTTACCAGTTTTGGGGAATCGCACGGTAAGGGTGTGGGAGGAGTTATAGACGGATTCCCTGCAGGAATAGTCATTGATATGGATTTCGTCCAGGCAGAACTCGACCGACGCCGCCCCGGACAGTCACGTATCACTACCGCCCGGAAAGAAGGTGATAAAGTGGAGTTCCTCTCCGGCATCTTCGAAGGAAAATCCACGGGCTGCCCCATAGGATTCATTGTATGGAACCAAAACCAGCATTCTGACGATTACAATAATCTGAAAGAAGTCTACCGCCCGTCACACGCCGACTATACTTATAAAGTAAAATATGGCATCCGCGACCACCGCGGAGGCGGACGTTCATCAGCCCGTGAAACAATCTCGCGTGTAGTAGCGGGTGCCCTGGCCAAATTGGCGCTGAAGCAGCTGGGTATACACATCACGGCGTACACTTCACAAGTAGGTCCTATCCGCCTTGAAGAAAACTATACCGCATACGACCTCGACCTGATAGAAACCAACCCGGTGCGCTGTCCCGACCCGGTGAAGGCAAAAGAAATGGAAGAACTCATCTTCAAGATAAAGGGAGAAGGAGATACGATTGGAGGAGTGGTGACCTGTGTCGTCAAAGGATGCCCCATCGGACTGGGACAACCCGTATTCGGCAAACTCCATGCAGCACTCGGAGCCGCCATGCTCAGCATCAATGCAGCAAAAGCATTCGAGTATGGAGACGGTTTCAAAGGATTAAAGCAGAAAGGCTCGGAGCAGAATGATGTGTTCTACAACAATAACGGACGTATCGAGACCCGCACCAATCATTCGGGCGGTATACAAGGTGGAATCAGCAACGGGCAAGACATCTATTTCCGTGTAGCCTTCAAACCCGTGGCAACCGTACTGATGGAGCAACACACCGTGAACATTGACGGTGTAGACACCACCCTGAAAGCCCGAGGACGCCATGACCCGTGCGTATTGCCACGCGCAGTACCCATCGTGGAAGCAATGGCAGCAATGACATTGCTGGATTATTACCTGATTGACAGAACAACACAACTATAATATTCACCCATGGAAATAAAGAAATACATCACCGAGAACGAGCCTAAAATGCTGGAAGACTTGTTCAGCCTCATCCGCATTCCAAGCATCAGTGCCAAACCCGAGCATCACGACGATATGCTTGCCTGCGCCGAACGCTGGGCACAATTGCTGCTCGAAGCCGGAGTGGATGAAGCCCTCGTAATGCCCTCCAAAGGCAACCCGATTGTTTTTGGACAGAAAATCGTAGACCCGGGCGCCAAGACCGTATTGGTATATGCCCACTACGACGTGATGCCGGCCGAACCTCTAGAACTTTGGAAGAGTGAACCCTTTGAACCGGAAATACGCGACGGACATATCTGGGCACGTGGTGCTGATGATGACAAAGGGCAATCTTTCATACAAGTGAAAGCGTTTGAGTACCTCGTACGCAACGAACTGCTGCAAACCAACGTAAAATTCATCTTCGAAGGAGAAGAAGAAATCGGTTCGCCCAGCTTAGAAAGCTTCTGCCAGGAGCACAAAGAGTTGCTGAAAGCAGACATCATTCTGGTTTCGGATACCAGCATGCTTGGTGCAGACCTGCCTTCACTGACCACCGGACTGCGCGGACTGGCCTATTGGGAAATAGAAGTGACCGGCCCCAACCGCGACCTGCACAGCGGTCACTTCGGCGGTGCTGTTGCCAACCCCATCAATGTGCTTTGCCAGATAATCAGCCAAGTGACGGACGCAGAGGGACGTATCACCGTACCGGGCTTCTATGACGATGTGGAAGAAGTTCCCCAAGCCGAGCGCGACATGATAGCCCGCATTCCTTTCGACGAAGAGAAATACAAAAAGGCTATCCATGTAAAAGCGCTTTTCGGAGAGAAAGGTTACAGTACGCTGGAACGTAATAGTTGCCGTCCGTCTTTCGACGTATGCGGCATCTGGGGCGGATATACGGGTGAAGGGTCCAAGACCGTGCTCCCATCCAAGGCATACGCCAAGGTATCCTGCCGGTTAGTTCCCCACCAGGACCACCACAAGATATCCCGGCTCTTTGCCGACTACATTCTGGACATAGCGCCGGATTCAGTACAGGTAAAAGTCACTCCGATGCATGGAGGCCAAGGATATGTATGTCCCATCACCCTACCCGCCTACCAAGCCGCCGAAAAAGGTTTTGAAAAAGCTTTTGGAAAGAAACCGCTGGCAGTGCGTCGGGGTGGAAGTATCCCCATCATCTCCACTTTCGAGCAAGTACTGGGCATCAAAACCGTTCTGATGGGCTTCGGGCTCGAATCCAACGCCATCCACTCACCTAATGAGAATATACCGTTGGACATCTTCCGTAAAGGAATAGAAGCTGTTGTCGAATTCTACCTCAATTATAAATAAAACAAGAAAATCAGGATGAAAGACTTCCAAATTCAAGCCATCGGCCTGATGTCCGGCACTTCCCTTGACGGGCTGGACGTATGTTGTTGCACTTTCCGGCAGCAAGCCGGAAAATGGTCTTTCCACATAGACTGTGCAAAAGGCTATAGCTACCCCGACGCCATGAAGCAGATATTGGGTACCGGTGCACAGACAATGAGTGCTTTGGAGTTCATCACTTTCCACAGCTCCTATGGAAAGTTTCTCGGTGAACGTGTCAACGAGTTCATGCAAGAATTTGGAGTCCACCCCGATATTATCGCCTCCCACGGGCATACCATCTTCCATGAGCCTCAAAAGAGAATCATGTACCAAATAGGTGACGGAGCCGCCATTGCCGCTGAAACCCGTATACCTACCGTTTCGGATTTCCGGCGGCTGGACATCATGCTGGGTGGGCAGGGCGCTCCACTCGTACCTATTGGCGACCGGTTGCTTTTTGCCGACTACGACTTCTGTTTGAATATCGGCGGTTTCTCCAACATCTCATTCGAGCAGGACGGGCGGCGCATCGCTTTTGACATCAGTCCGGTGAATTACGTCATCAACCATTACTGCCGGCAAATAGGATTGGAATTTGACCGTGACGGCGAGATAGCACGGCAAGGCAACATCTGCCAAGAACTGCTGGACGAACTGAACGGAATGGATTTCTACCATCAGTCCGGACCGAAGTCATTGGGACGGGAGTGGGTGGAAACGCTGGTATATCCCATGCTCGAGCGTTATGGCTTGAGTATGGAGAATATGCTACGTACCTTTTACGAGCATGCCGCCTGGCAAATATCACGCATCATCACCGCCCGCCCCTTGCCCGATGGTAACGGAAAACTGCTGATTACCGGCGGAGGTGCATTCAACAAGTTCCTCATAGAACGTATCGACGCCTTGTGTCCGTGTGAAATCGTGATTCCCAGCCGGCAAATCATAGAATACAAGGAAGCCCTAATCTTTGCTTTCCTAGGTGCCCTCTATATGGCGGACACACCCGGATGCCTCGCCTCGGTGACGGGAGCCACGACAGATAATATCGGAGGGATGCTGTTTAAAATATAGTCAATTTTACCATTATGGAAAAATCAAAAGACACCTGGACCGTCTTATCCAGCGAATACCTTCATCGGGCCCCATGGCTCACTGTGCGTAAAGACCATGTAGTACTGCCCAACGGCAACCACATTCCCTCCTATTATATATTGGAATATCCCAACTGGGTGAATACCATTGCCATCACCCGTGACGGACAATTTGTCTTTATCCGCCAATACCGGCATGGCATAGAAGAAACGTCCTATGAGCTCTGTGCAGGGGTATGCGAAGAAGAAGACGGCTCTCCGATGGTTTCCGCACAACGGGAACTTTTGGAAGAAACCGGCTATGGAAACGGAGTATGGAAAGAGTTCATGCAAATCTCTCCCAATCCAAGTACCCACACCAACATTACCTACTGTTTCCTGGCTACGGACGTGGAGAAAATCTCCGAGCAACAGTTGGAAGATACGGAAAACCTGACCGTACACCTGCTTTCCTTGCAGGAGGTCAAGGAATTGCTGCAGCAAGGAAGCATCCGCCAGGCGCTGATGGCTGCTCCCCTCTGGAAATACATGGCGGAGAGAATTATTTAATGTGATTACCCTTATTCAAACGGCTTGCGGAATGTGCATCCGGATTTCCATTCAGAACAACCGTAAGCCGTTTTCCCCTTGATAACGGTACCTTTTCCGCAAAGCGGACAAGGCTGACCGACGAAATCGTCAGCTTGTACGGAAGCCTCCGTACTTGAAACTGCCACAGTACCCGAAGCCTGCTCCGTCTTTTTACCTGCGGCGGCAGACTTTCTCGGTGCTCTTTTCTTCGTCTCCTTTTTCGGTTTATCGGCAGCCTCTGTCTTGGCAGAAGCCTTACTGCCCTTTTCGGGAGCAGGCGCTTGGATGGTGATGTGGCGGTTGCTGTTATCAGAAAGTACACTCATCACGACTTCCGATACCATCTGCTTCAATTCTTCCAAGAATTGTCCGGCATTATATGTCCGCCTTTCTATCTCACGTAGCTTTTTCTCCCAAATACCGGTCAGTTCCGCCGACTTCAACAGCTCCTCATGGATAATCTGTATCAGCTCCACACCGGTAGGGGTGGCTATCAGGTTCTTCTTTTCCTTGCGGATATAGTTTCGCTTGAACAGCGTCTCGATGATGGCTGCACGGGTAGATGGACGACCGATACCATTTTCCTTCAGCGCATCACGCAGTTCGTCGTTATCCACCAGCTTGCCCGCCGTTTCCATAGCACGCAGCAGGGTGGCTTCCGTATAAGGCCGGGGCGGCTGCGTCCACTTCTCATACAAATCGGGGACGTGCGGTCCGCTTTCTCCTTTCACAAAAGCCGGAAGCACATTCTCCTCTTCTCCCTTCTCCTCTTTCTCCTCCTGCGATTGTGCCGAGGGGGTGCCGAAGATAACACGCCAACCCGGTTCCAGAATCTGCTTGCCGGTGGCCTTGAACTCTATGCTCTCTACCTCGCCCAATACGGTGGTAGTGGCAAACTTACAATCGGGATAGAATACAGCAATGAAACGGCGTGCTATCAAATCGAATACGCGACGCTCCATATCCGTCAGATTCTGCGGATGCTGGCCGGTAGGAATAATGGCGTGGTGGTCTGTTACCTTCGAGTTATCGAAAACCTTTTTGGACTTCAACAATGCAGTTCCTGTCAAAGGGGCTGTAAATGTCTCGTAATCACGCAGACCTTTCAAGATGCCGGGGCATTTGGGATAGATGTCATCACTCAAATAGGTAGTGTCTACACGTGGATAGGTAGCCACTTTCTTCTCATACAAAGACTGGATGATTTTCAGCGTCTCATCAGCGGAATAGGCAAACTTCTTGTTACATTCCACTTGTAAAGAAGTCAAGTCAAACAAGCGGAGTGGCGCCTCCCTCCCCTCTTTCTTGGTGACATCCGTCACGGTAAAAGGAGAATTCTTAATCTGGTCCAATAAAGCAAGCCCACGTTCGCGGTCGGTAATGGGGTCGATACCCCGATTCTCTTCTTCTTTTTTAGGTTTCTTCCCGGCAGCTATAGCCTCTTTCTGCTTCTCGGCTTCCAGTACCAGTTCCTCCTCACTTTTCCGGAGGATGGCGGAGAAAGTGGTATCTCGATAGATGGTCTTCAGCTCCCAGTATTGCTTGGGAACAAAATTCTGTATTTCCAACTGACGGTTTACAATCAGCGCCAGTGTCGGCGTTTGCACACGGCCGATAGAAAGTACCTGCCGGTTCTGCCCATACTTCATGGTGTAGAGGCGGGTGGCATTCATCCCGAGCAGCCAGTCGCCAATGGCACGCGACAAGCCTGCTTCGTACAAAGGCTGGAAATCCGACGCATCGCGCAGCTTGGCAAAGCCCTCACGAATGGCTTCCTCTGTCAATGAAGATATCCAAAGTCGTTTCACCGGACAACGTGCCCCGGCCTTCTGGATCACCCAGCGCTGTATCAATTCTCCCTCCTGCCCGGCATCACCGCAGTTTATAATCATATCGGCATGTTGCATGAGGTTCTCTATCGTATGGAACTGGCGCTCGTATGTGGGATTACCAATCAGTTTAATGCCGAAACGGGGAGGTATCATGGGGAGGCTTCCCAAACTCCATGACTTCCAGTTGGGCGTATATTCATGCGGCTCCTTCAATGTACACAGATGGCCGAATGTCCAGGTCACCTGGTATCCGTTTCCTTCGATGTATCCGTCCTTCTTTTCTTTCGCTCCCAATACATCGGCTATGTCACGCGCCACAGAGGGCTTTTCGGCAATACAAACTATCATTCGTTATTCTTTTAGCGGGACAAAGGTAATAAAAAGGGGGCAAGAACGAAACTATAAGCAAGAAACGATAACATAGACCAGGTGATTTTTCTCCCCCAAAGCTGACGTACGGACATAAAAAAAGGAGTACCGCTGTACTCCAACCTTTGTTAACCTTAAATCTAATACTATGAAAAACACGTTGCAAAGATACGGACTTCTGATAAATCTGCAAATTATCCAACTAAAAAAGTATGTTCTATAACACAGATTAAGAAAGAGGGACGGATATGTAAACACATACCGTCCCTCTTTTAACATTTAACGTGTCGGATTATTCTTCATCCAACAAGATTTCCAATATCTGGCAAGCAGCCTTGGCAACCGGAGTACCGGGGCCAAAGATGGCAGCTACACCTGCCTTGTAAAGGAAGTCATAGTCTTGTGCGGGAATTACACCACCGGCAATCACTACGATATCCTCGCGTCCCAACTTCTTGAGCTCTTCGATAATCTGCGGAACCAATGTCTTGTGTCCGGCAGCCAATGAAGAAACCCCCACTACATGAACGTCGTTCTCAACCGCTTCGCGGGCAGCCTCGGCCGGTGTCTGGAACAAGGGTCCCATATCCACATCGAAGCCACAGTCGGCATATCCGGTTGCAACAACCTTGGCACCGCGATCGTGACCGTCCTGGCCCATCTTGGCTACCATGATACGAGGCTGACGTCCCTCTTTCTTCGCAAACTTCTCCGCCAATTCACAAGCACGGTGGAAGTCGCTGTCATTCTTACTTTCTGATGAATACACGCCTGATATAGTTCTAATTACTGCTTTATAACGTCCTACAATCTTTTCGCAAGCATAAGAGATTTCCCCCAAAGTGGCACGGACACGGGCTGCCTCGACTGCCAGTTCCAGCAAGTTGCCCTTACCGGTCTTTACACATTCAGTAATAGCCTCCAATGCCTTGTCCACTTCCGCCTGGTTACGTCCTTCCTTCAGACGCTTCAGGTTCTCAATCTGTTCCTGACGGACAGCCGTATTGTCAATTTCAAGAATATCAATCGGAGCTTCTTTCTCCAGACGATACTTGTTCACACCGACAATGGTCTGCGAACCGCTATCGATACGGGCTTGTGTACGCGCAGCAGCTTCTTCGATACGCATCTTGGGGATACCGGTTTCGATGGCTTTTGCCATACCGCCCAGCTTCTCTACTTCCTGAATCAATTCCCAAGCCTTGTGAGCCAACTCATTAGTCAAACTTTCCACATAATAAGAACCACCCCATGGGTCTACATTCTTGCAAATGTAAGTTTCTTCCTGAATATAAATCTGCGTATTACGTGCAATACGTGCAGAGAAATCCGTCGGCAAGGCAATAGCCTCGTCAAGAGCATTGGTATGCAGTGACTGGGTATGTCCCAATGCAGCAGCCATCGCCTCGATACAAGTGCGGCCCACATTGTTGAACGGGTCTTGCTCTGTCAGCGACCAGCCGGAAGTCTGGGAGTGCGTACGCAAAGCCAGCGACTTCGGATTCTTCGGGTTGAACTGCTTCACAATCTTTGCCCACAACATACGTGCGGCACGCATTTTGGCAATTTCCATAAAGTGGTTCGTTCCGATGGCCCAGAAGAAAGAGAGACGCGGTGCGAAAGCATCGATGTCA
>ENA-OPSX01000732-OPSX01000732.1-human-gut-metagenome-genome-assembly--contig:-NODE-732-length-16688-cov-5.838514_pt1 | contig 16688 bp, 16 predicted proteins | sample MGYA00241462_ERZ501916 | MGnify/ENA primary metagenome ERZ501916 (study PRJEB25962, sample SAMEA2042113) | human gut metagenome | biome: human gut; feature: human-associated habitat; material: faeces...
ATCTGGGCCGTGGCCGCACCAGGGACAGACCGGCTGTGCTGCCGGAAACCATTTTCCGCACCAGGGGCAGGGCTGATCCCGCCGGGTCCCGCACAGGGGGCAAAAGGCATCGTCACGGGGATGCTCCTTGCCGCAGACCGGGCATTTGACCAGCTCCCCCGTACCGGGAACGTAGAAGGCGGCGGTGTCCACGTCTGTTGGTTCCGGCTCCACCGGCACATGTTTTTTCGGCTGAGGGAGAAAGTTGGTGCGGAAAAAGGCCAGTCTTCCACAGGCGGGGCAGCTGTATATATCCACCTCAATCCAGTCGGTGACGGAGGCAAAAAGGCCCGTCAGAGCCAGGCGCCTGCCCGCCTGCCAGAGGTCCATCTGCCCCCCGCACTGGGGGCAACCCACCGGCGTGTTCGGATTCATCTCCCGCACCTCCTCATGCTCACACCCGCAGGCTCTCCGGATAATCTCCCCTGGCATGGAGCTTGCGGAGCTCCTCCGCCACGATCTCCCGGTCCTCATGGTAGGTCATGCCGAACCACTTGTCCGCGGAGTGAAGGACGGACACCTCCAGCGCGCCCTTTTGCAGCTGATCCCCCACCATCACCGGCAGCAGGCACTCGGCCTTGATATTTTCCCCGGCCTCCGTGCGGAGGAAGTTTTCAAAGTACTCCCGCAGGGCGGGGAAGATGCTGGGGGCAAACCCCCAGAAGTTCATGGACACCACCGTCTCCGGGGACAGGTCCGTGCCCTCCGCCAGATCCCGCAGCGTGCCGTCGGGATACAGCTGGATCTTCAGTGCCTCCCGGACGGAGCGGAGCTTTCCGTCCTCCACCGCGCACACGCCGCGGGACACCGTGCCGTGGAGGCTGGCGGTATTCTTCAGCAGATACCCCACCATGGTGGCCTTTCCCGTCTCAGGCAGCTTCACCAGCTCGTCATAGATGGTGCGGTAGGCGTCGATGCCGTAATAGTCGTCGGCATTGATGACGCAGAAGGGCTCGTGCACCACATCCGCCGCGCACAGCAGGGCATGGACCGTGCCGAAGGGCTTGGTCCGCTCCGGCGGAATCCGGTAGAAGTCCGGCACGGAGGTAAAGTCCTGAAAGACATAGGCCACCTCCACCGGCGTGCCGTCCAGTGCGGTCTTCCTCGCCAGATAATCCCCGCACAGGCGGCGCATCATCTCCTCCATCTCCGGCTTGATGATGAACACCACCTTGCTGAACCCCGCCCGGAGGGCGTCGTAGATGGAGTACTCCATCAGGATCTCGTTGTGGGGCCCGATGCCGTCCACCTGCTTGCTGCCGCCGTAGCGGGACCCAAGGCCCGCCGCCATGATGACCAGTGAGACTTTCATTTGCTTCTCTCCTAAAGTTTTTGTGAATTTGCGCCTTGTTGCGCAACCATACGCTGTTCTTTTACCATACCCTATTTGCCGGATTTTTGCAACTGCTCTTGACTTTTTTCCTCTGCGGTCTATAATATGAAAACGATAATCATTTTCAGATTAAAGGAGGCATTGGATGCCATACAGCACCAAACAGCACCAGGCGGTGCTCCGCTGCCTGGAGGCCCGGGGCGAGACCGCCTGCACCGCCGCCGAACTGGCGGAGGACCTGCGTCGGGAGGGCTGCCCGGTGGGCCTGGCCACCATCTACCGCCAGCTGGAAAAGCTGGAGGCCGCCGGGGCGGTCCACAAGGTCAACACCGAGGAGGGCGCCCTGTACCAGTACTGCGGCCGCCAGTCCCAAGGCCACCGGGATTGCTTTCTTCTGAAGTGTGAGCGCTGCGGCCGCATCCGCCATGTGGACTGTACCCGCCTGCAGAACCTGTACGACCACCTGGAGCGGGAGCACCACTTCCGCATCGATCCCCGGGGGACGCTGTTTTCCGGGGTGTGCGACGTCTGCGCCGGAGAGGAGGACCACCATGGAGCCCAATGAGCTGATCGTCTGCCGGGACGCGTCCCTGGGGTATGAGGGTCAGAGCGTCCTGGCCCACCTGGATCTCACCATCCGGGCGGGGGACTACCTGTGCATCGTGGGGGACAACGGCTCCGGCAAGTCCACGTTGCTGCGGGGCCTGCTGGGGCTCCTCTCCCCCCAGTCCGGGGAGATTCTCCGGGCGCCGGAACTGCGGCAGGGAGCCGTGGGCTATCTGCCCCAGCAGACCCGGGCCCAGCGGGACTTCCCGGCCACGGTGTATGAAGTGGTCCTCTCGGGCTGCCTGAACCAGAAGGGGCTGCGGTTCTTCTACACCGCCGCCCAGAAGTCCGCGGCATTGATGAACATGGGCAAGCTGGGGATTCTGGAGCTGAAGGACCAGAGCTACCGGGATCTCTCCGGCGGCCAGCAGCAGCGGGTGCTGGCCCGGGCCCTGTGTGCCGCCCGCAGCCTGCTGATCCTGGACGAGCCCATTACCGGCCTGGACCCCGCCGCGGCCCAGGATCTGTACAAGACCCTCTCCTACCTGAACCGGAAGGAGGGCATGGCGGTGGTGATGGTGACCCACGATCTGAGGGCCGCCCTGCGCAGCGCCCGGACGGTGCTGCACATCGGCCACAGCAGCTACTTTTTAGGCACAGTCAAAGACTATCTGGCCTCCCCCCAGGGGCGGCGGTTTCGGGAGGTGGAGGAATGAGCCTGACCTTGATGCTGACCTATCCCTTTATGCAGCGGGCCCTGATCGCCGGGACGCTGGTAAGCCTCTGCGCCGCGCTGCTGGGAGTCCCCCTGGTACTGAAGCGGTACTCCATGATCGGCGATGGCCTCAGCCACGTCTCCTTCGGCGCCCTGGCCATCGCCGTGGCCCTGGGGTTCACTCCCCTCTACTTCTCCATCCCCGTGGTGATCCTCGCGGCGTTCTTCCTGCTGCGGCTGGCCACCAATCCCCGCTGGAACAGCGACTCGGCCATCGCCGTCATGAGTGCGTCGGCCCTGGCCGTCGGCATCATCGTCATCTCCCGCACCAGCGGCATGACCACGGATGTGGACAACTACATGTTCGGCAGCGTCCTGGCCATGACGTGGGCGGATGTGGCCCTGTCTGCGGTACTGTCCCTTGCGGTGCTGGCCCTGTTCGTGCTGTTCTACCACAAGCTCTTCGCCGTGACGTTCGATGAGAGCTTCTCCCGGGCCACGGGGCTGCGGGTGGACTGGTACAACACCCTGCTGGCCATTCTCACCGCCCTGACCATCGTGCTGGGGATGCGGATGATGGGTGCCATGCTGATCTCCTCCCTGGTGATCTTCCCGGCGCTGACGGCCATGCGGCTGTTCAAGAGCTTCCGGGGCGTGGTGGTATGTGCCGCCGTTACGTCGGTGTGCTGCTTCTGCGCGGGACTCATGGCCTCCTGGACGCTGTCCACGCCGGTGGGAGCCTCTGTGGTGGCGGCAAATCTCGCGCTGTTTCTGCTCTCCTGTGCTGCCGGCTGGCTGCGCAGGCGCTGAAAACCGCCGGATCTGCGGCTGTGCCGTATATCCGGCGGATTTTTTTATACAATATTAGAAAAGAATCTGGCAGAAAAGGCTTGCGCTTTTCCAGTATCTGTGCTATGATGCGTATGTTAGAAGAGTAAGGTATGTGGAGTGGGCTGCGGGGTCCGCTCTTTTTCTTGACCTTTTTCGGTCAGGCAAACTCTGCTTAAACTTCCAAAAGAAGGGAGTCCTCCCATGAAAAAGATCACTGAACTGACCGCGGAACTGGCCGCTCCCGCTATCGCGGAACAGGGCTGCACCCTCTGGGACGTGGAGTACGTCAAGGAGGCCGGCACCTGGTATCTGCGCATTCTGCTGGACAAAGAGGGCGGCGTGGACATTCTGGATTGTGAGGAGATCTCCCGGAAGGTCAGCGACCTGCTGGACAAGGCCGACCCCATCGAGGGCAGCTACACCCTGGAGGTGGGCTCCGCCGGTGCCGAGCGGGCGCTGAAGCGGCCCTCCGATTTTCAGCAGTTTCTGGGCAGCCCCGTGCTGGTGAAGCTGTACCGGGCCCGGGAGGGCCGGAAGGAGTTTGCCGGCTATCTGAAGGGCTATGACGAGGCCACCGGCGATGTCACCGTCACCGTGGGCAGCCAGGATCTGGTCTTCCCCAAGAAGGAGACTGCCCTTATCCGCCTGCGGGTGGAATTTTAACCAATCACCGTCCCGACAAGACGTATTTTATCAACAAGGAGAATCAGCAACATGAAAGGCAAAAAGCAGAAGGAGCCCGTAGGCTTCAATCCCGCGGAAATCTTCGCGGCACTGGCTCTGCTGGAGAAGGAGCGGGGCATCCCCCAGTCCTTCATGATGGAGAAGATTGTCCAGGCCCTCACCACCGCCTACAAGCGGGACCACGCGGATGTGGAGAACGTCATCGTGGATGTGGACGAGGCACACCAGAACCTGAAGATGTTCGTCCAGAAAAACGTGGTGGAGGAAGAGGACTACGTGGACCCCGCCAACGAGATGCCCATTGAGGAGGCCAAGAGGCTCTCCGCCAAGTACGAGGTGGGCGACATCGTGAACATCCCTGTGGACACGGTGGAGTTCGGCCGCATCGCAGCAGGCAACGGCAAGCAGGTCATCATCCAGGGCCTGCGGGAGGCCGAGCGGGGCCAGGTGTATGATGAGTTCAACTCCAAGCAGCATGAGATCCTCACCGGCGTAGTCACCCGTGTGGATCCCCGCAACGGCAATGTGTCCCTGCGGATCGGCACCGGCACCGACTCTACCGAGGCGCTGCTGATGGCCGGTGAGCAGGTCCCCGGCGAGGATCTGACCGAAGGCATGCATGTGAAGGTCTATGTGGTGGAGGTTCGCCGGTCCACCCGCGGGCCCCAGGTGCTGATCTCCCGGACCCATCCGGGCCTGGTGAAGCGCCTGTTCGAACTGGAGGTCCCCGAGATTTATGACGGCACCGTGGAGGTGAAATCCATCGCCCGTGAAGCCGGCAGCCGCACCAAGATGGCCGTGTGGTCCAACGACGAGAACGTGGACCCCATCGGCGCCTGCGTGGGCCCCAAGGGCCAGCGTGTGGGCAGCATTGTGGAGGAGCTGCGGGGCGAGAAGATCGACATCGTCAAGTACAGCGAAGACCCGGCCCAGTTTATCGCCGCCGCCCTGGCGCCTGCCGACGTGGTGGATGTGTGGATGGCGGACGAGGGCAAGGCCTGCCGCGTCATCGTGCCGGATGACCAGTTGTCCCTGGCCATTGGCAAGGAGGGCCAGAACGCGAGACTGGCCGCAAGGCTTACGGGCTTTAAGATTGATATTAAGAGTGAAACCCAGGCCAGGGAAATGGGGCTCTTCGAGCAGATGGGACTCCAGTACGGCGACACGTCCTCTGAGAATTATGAGGAAGAGCAGGAGGAACCGGAAAGCTACCAGGAATATGAAGAAAACTATCAGGAAGACGGAAGCGAACAGTAAAAGGGATACTCTGAGAAGGTTAGGAGTGATGTAAGTGAGCATGAAAAAAGTTCCGCTCAGGCAGTGCATTGGCTGCCAGGAGATGAAGAGCAAGAAAGAAATGATAAGAGTCATAAAAACCGCCGAGGATGAGATTATGTTGGATGCCACAGGCCGCAAGAACGGCAGGGGCGCTTACCTGTGTCCATCAATGGAATGCCTGAAGAAGGCAGTGAAGGGAAAGGGACTGGAACGTTCCTTCAAGATGGCCATTCCCAAAGAGGTGTATGAAACTCTGGAAAAGGAGATGGAAGAACTTGGCAGATAACAAAAGGCTGTTAAGCCTGGTGGGCCTTGCAACAAGGGCCAGGAAGGTGGTCAGCGGCGAATTTTCGACGGAGAAATCAGTAAAGAGCGGAAAGTCCCATTTGGTAATCGTATCGGAAGAGGCTTCGGACAACACGAAGAAAAAGTTTACCAACATGTGTACTTACTATAAAGTCCCAATCTATCTGTTTGGAACAAAGGACGAACTGGGGCATGCCATGGGGCAGGAGTTCAGGGCGTCACTGTCAGTGGAGGATGCAGGTTTCGCAAAGTCAATGGTAGAACGAATGAATATAAACGGAGGTAGCTTGAATGAGAGTAAGTGAACTGGCAAATGAACTGGGCAAGACCAGTAAGGAGATATTGGAAATTATTAAGACGAAAGATAAAGCAGCTGTATTATATGCAGCATCGAATGTGACAAAGGATCAGGAGAATATTGTGCGCTCTTTTGCAAATCCTAAGAGGGACGCAAAACCTGCCGCACCGGAGCACAGGACGGAGGCTCCTAAAACAGAGGCCCCCAGAGCAGAAGCTCCAAGAACAGAGGCACCAAGGACAGAAGCGCCTAAAACAGAGGCTCCTAAGGCAGAGGCTGTCAGGAGCCAGGACGGCGCGTCCAAGGGAGAGCCGGCTAAGAAGAAGCTGACAGCCGTGTTCCGCCCGCAGAACGCCCAGCAGCAGATTAAGCGTCCGGTTCCTCCGAAACCCCAGGCGGCAAACCAGGGCCATACAACACCCGCTCCGGCGGCAGCGCAGCAGCCGGCGCAGGCAGCAGCACCAGCAGCATCAGCAGTACCGGCAGAGGCTGCCAAACCTCAGGTGCAGGCCCAGTCCGCGGATACGGTTTCAGAGAAAGCCGCAGCACCCCAGCCGTCTGCAGCACCCCAGGCAGGTGCTCATACAGGAACCCAGGGAACTGCCCAGGACAGCCGCGATACAGCCAGGAGCCAGGGAGGCTACCAGGGCAGCCGCGACAACAACAGGCCCCAGGGAGGCGGCTATCAGGGCAACAGACCTCAGGGCGGCTATCAGGGAGGCCAGGGAGGCTACCAGGGAGGCCGCGACGGCGCAAGGTCTCAGGGCGGTTATGGAAACAGGCCCCAGGGCGGCTACGGCGCAAGACCCCAGGGCGGCTATCAGGGCCGTCCGGGAGATGACAAGGATGCAAGGGATAACAGAGGCAGGACTGACAGCCGCCGCTCGGCAGGGGCAAGGGACGTAAAGTCATCCTATGACACCCCAATCCAGACAAAGCCAACCAGCAACCGCCAGAACAAGAATTCTCATAAGAATGACAGGTTTGATAAGCGCGACAGGTTGGAGGACGGCAAGAAGAAAGTGCCGAAGACAGGAAAGGGAGCATTTATCATGCCCCAGCCTAAGAAGGAGGAGTCCAAGGCGGATGAGGTGAAAACCATTACTCTTCCCGATGTACTCACCATCAAGGAGCTGGCAGAGAAGATGAAGCTTCAGCCGTCTGTCATTGTAAAGAAGCTGTTTTTAAAGGGCCAGGTAGTAACCCTGAACCAGGAAATCGACTATGAGCAGGCGGAAGAGATTGCCATGGAATTCGATGTCCTGTGTGAAAGGGAAGTAAAGGTTGATGTCATAGCGGAGCTTTTGAAGGAAGATGAAGAGAGCACCGAGGACATGGTTCCCAGATCACCGGTTGTATGTGTTATGGGCCATGTTGACCACGGTAAAACCTCCCTTCTGGACGCTATCCGTGAGACCAACGTGACTGCAAGAGAGGCAGGCGGCATCACCCAGCATATTGGTGCGTCTGTCATTGAGATAAACGACCGCAAGATTACGTTCCTGGATACGCCGGGACATGAGGCATTCACGGCCATGCGTATGAGAGGAGCACAGTCCACGGACATTGCCATCCTGGTAGTGGCTGCGGACGACGGCGTAATGCCTCAGACAGTTGAGGCCATCAACCACGCAAAGGCAGCCAATGTGGAAATCATTGTGGCCATCAATAAGATTGATAAGCCAAGCGCCAACGTGGATAAGGTAAAGCAGGAGCTGGCTGAATACGAGCTGATTCCCGAGGATTGGGGCGGCAGCACCATCTTTGTACCTGTTTCCGCCCATACAAAAGAGGGTATCAAGGATCTGCTGGAGATGGTTCTTCTGACCGCAGACGTCCTTGAACTGAAGGCTAACCCCAACCGTAAGGGCAGGGGCCTTGTGATCGAGGCAGAGCTGGATAAGGGCAAGGGACCTGTTGCCACGGTTCTGGTACAGAAAGGTACCTTAAGAGTGGGAGAGACCATTGCGGCCGGCGCATGCTTCGGCAAGATTCGTGCCATGATGGACGACAGGGGCCGCCGCGTGAAGGAGGCAGGACCATCCACGCCAGTGGAAATCCTGGGCCTCAACGATGTGCCGAATGCCGGTGAGGTATTTGTGGCTACTGAAAATGAGAAGGAAGCAAGAAACTTTGCTGAGACATTTATTTCAGAAGGAAAGAGCAAACTGATAGAGGATACAAAGGCAAAACTGTCTCTGGATGACCTGTTCAGCCAGATTCAGGCCGGTAATGTAAAGGAACTGCCGATTATCGTAAAGGCTGACGTGCAGGGCTCCGTGGAGGCTGTAAAGCAGAGTCTTACCAAGCTCTCCAACGAGGAGGTTATGGTGAAGGTGATTCACGGCGGCGTAGGCGCCATCAACGAGTCCGACGTTTCCCTGGCATCCGCATCCAACGCAATCATCATTGGCTTCAACATCCGTCCGGATGCAACCGCCAAGTCCATTGCGGAGCGTGAAAAGGTGGATATCCGTCTGTACAAGGTTATCTATCAGGCCATCGAGGATGTGGAAGCAGCCATGAAGGGCATGCTGGATCCTGTATTCGAGGAAAAGGTTATCGGCCATGCAGTGATCCGCCAGACCTTTAAGGCATCCGGCATAGGCACCATTGCAGGTTCCTATGTATTGGACGGCAAGTTCCAGAGAAACTGCAGCTGCCGTGTCAAGAGAGAGGGAGAGCAGATTTTTGAAGGACCTCTGGCTTCTCTTAAGCGTTTCAAGGACGATGTAAAGGAAGTGGCGGCAGGATACGAGTGCGGTCTTGTATTTGAGAAGTTTAATGATCTTCAGGAAGATGATGAGATCGAGGCTTACATCATGGTGGAAGTACCGAGATAGGCATCATGGCTAAGAGAGGAGTTACATGCGTAAGAACAGCATAAAGAATACCAGAATCAACATGGAGGTCCAGCGGGAACTCAGTGAAATCATCCGCGGGGGAATCAAGGATCCAAGGATTCATCCCATGACCAGCGTGGTTTCCGTGGAGGTTACACCAGACCTTAAGTTCTGCAAGGCGTATATCAGCGTTCTTGGGGACGAGGAGGCGGGAAAGTCAACCATCCAGGGGTTAAAGAGCGCAGAAGGGTACGTGCGCAGGGAGCTTGCCAGAAGGGTAAACCTGCGCAACACGCCGGAGCTGAAGTTCATATTGGACCAGTCCATTGAATATGGTGTCAACATGTCCAGACTCATTGATGAAGTGACAAAAGACCTTCATCAGGAAGAAACACAGGATGAGGAAGGAGCAAAGGAGGAGTTTTAATGACGATTCTTGAACAGATGTTAGAGGGCACCAAGTCCGTGGCCATCCTGGGCCATATACGCCCGGACGGCGACTGCCTGGGCTCCACACTGGGACTTTATAACTATCTCCGGCTGAATCATCCGGATATACGGGCAGCCGTGTATCTGGAGGAGTCATCCCCTAAATTCAGTTATCTGAAGGGATATGATACAATCCGCCACCAGGTTGACGGTGAATGCTATGAGCTCTGCGTCTGCCTGGACAGCGGCGATATCCAGCGTCTGGGTGATTTTAAACATTACCTGGACCAGGCTGACAAAAGCCTGTGCCTGGACCATCACGTGACCAATACCCGTTACGGCGGCACCAACGTGGTTCCGGATGAGGCCAGTTCCACCTGCGAGGTCCTTTTTGACCAGCTGGACGAAGGAAAACTTGACCGCTATACGGCGGAATGCTTGTATACCGGCATCATCCACGACACAGGCGTGTTCAAATTTTCCTGTACCTCAGCCCACACCATGGAGATAGCGGGTAAGCTGATGGGAAAGGGAATTGACTTCGGAGCCATCATAGACAACAGCTTTTACAGAAAAACATACATCCAGAACCAGATTCTGGGCAGAGCTCTTTTGGAGAGCATCACCTTTTTTGACGGACGGTGCATCTTCAGCGCCATCCGCCAGAGCGAGATGGAGTTTTACGGGGTTGACGGCAAGGATATGGACGGCATCATTGACCAGCTGCGCCTTACGGAAGGCGTGGAAGTTGCCATTTTCCTCTATGAGACAGGACCTCAGGAATTTAAGGTCAGCATGCGCTCCCAGTATCTGGTGGACGTAAGCAGGATTGCCGCGTTCTTCGGCGGCGGTGGCCATGTAAGGGCTGCCGGATGCTCTATGAGCGGCAGCATACACGACGTAATCAACAATCTGTCCGTACACATTGCCAGGCAGCTGGATGCTGCGTCAGGCAGCCAGGAGTAAGGAACATACCATGTATCACGGAATCATAAATGTATACAAAGAGCCGGGCTATACTTCCCACGATGTGGTAGCCCGGCTTCGAGGAATTTTAAAGCAGAAAAAAATAGGCCATACAGGAACCCTGGACCCCGCAGCTGAAGGAGTCCTTCCTGTTTGTCTGGGGGCAGGCACCAGGCTGTGCGATATGCTGACGGACCGGTCCAAAACGTACCAGGCTGTCATGCTGCTGGGCTGTGAGACAGATACCCAGGACACCACGGGAACCATTCTGGCGGAAGACAGGGAAGGGGCGCTGTCCCTTGCTGAGGAACAGGTAAATGAAGCTGTTATGGGATTTAAGGGCGATTATGCCCAGATACCTCCCATGTACTCCGCGCTTAAGGTGGACGGAAAGAAGCTGTATGAGCTGGCAAGGGCGGGAAAGGAAGTGGAACGCCGGCCAAGGGCGGTGCAGATTCTGGACATAAAGGTAAGCAGGATAGAACTGCCCAGGGTCTGGATGGAGGTCACCTGTTCCAAAGGCACCTACATACGTACCCTGTGCCATGATATAGGAAGGCTTTTGGGATGCGGGGGCTGTATGGAGCATCTCACACGTACCAGGGTGGACCGTTTCAGCATTGAGGACAGCCTTACACTGGACCAGCTGGAACAGCTCCGTGACCAGGCAGCTGTGGAGAGCTGCATCCTCCCGGTGGAGGAAGCCCTGCAGTCCTATCCGCCTCTTGGATGTCTGCCGGAAGCAGATTCCCTTTTACACAACGGAAATCCCTGCTTTGCAAGACATCTGGACTGGAGTCAGTCAGACCAGTGGAAGGCCGGGGCTGAGGACGGACAGATGTTCCGTATGTATGACAGTAATCATAGATTCACAGGGGTATACCAGTACCAGAAGGACAGGCACTGGTGGAAGCCCTGGAAGATGTTCCTTATGTAGCTGCCCGCGCAGCGCTGCCGGAACATCTGGAACAGAGGAAAAAACGAGGAAGTGACAGGATGAGGTATATTGCAGACACCACAGAATTTCAGATAGAGGAGCCCACCATCGTGACTTTGGGTAAGTTTGACGGCAGGCACAGAGGCCACCAGAAGTTACTGAGAACCATGATGGAGCTGAAGAAAGCAACTGGGTATCCCACAGCCATTTTCACCTTTGGCACGGCTCCGGGAACAGCAGTCACGGGAAAGCCCCAGACCGTCATCACCACCAACCTGGAGCGCCGGGCCAACATGGAGAAGGTGGGGATTGATTATCTGGTGGAATACCCCTTTACCGAGGAAACACGCCATATGGAGCCGGAAGCCTTTGTAAAGGACATTCTGGCAGGCCGCATGCATGCCAGGGAAATCGTGGTAGGCCCGGACTGCAGCTTTGGCTACAAGGGAGCGGGCAGCGCAGAGCTGCTCTCTGCCATGGCCCGTGACCTGGGTTACCATCTCCATGTCATAGAAAAGGAAAAGGACCACAGGCGTGACATCAGCAGCACCTATATCCGTGAGGAGCTGGAAAAAGGCAATGTGGAAAAGGCCAACCAGCTGCTGGGCCAGCCCTATGCCATCCACGGGGAAGTAGTGCACGGCAACCACATCGGAGGCAGCCTGTTGGGCTTCCCCACAGCCAATATCCTTCCGCCTCCCATCAAGCGCCTGCCCAGATACGGCGTTTACGTATCACGGGTGCTGGTGGACGGCGTCTACTATAAAGGCGTCACCAATATCGGCAAAAAGCCCACGGTAGGAGGAGAATACCCCGCAGGCGTGGAGACCTATATCTTTGGCCTGGAAGGCGACATCTACGGTAAAAATATAGAAGTCCAGCTCCTGGCCTTCGACCGCCCGGAACAAAAATTCACCTCCTTTGAGGAACTGAAGGAGCGGATTGAGAAGGATAAAGAGTTTGCCAATGCATATTATGAAAACCATCCGGAGATGATTGCACAGGGGTGAGACGGGAGACACCCTCATGCCAAATTTACTCCCGCCAAATTTATTTTTTCGCACTTTACAACCCCACCCATTTATGCTATACTAAGTCGGTATGAAATAACGCCGATGCCCGGTTACCTGGTGACTCCAGCCGGCAGCCTGGTTTTTGGTGAGATGAATAATATTAAGGAGGAAACACCATGATTTCAAAGGAAAAGAAAGCACAGATTATCGCAGAGTATGGCCGTAAGCCAGGGGACACAGGTTCACCTGAGGTTCAGATTGCCATTCTGACAGAGAGAATCACAGAACTGACCGAACATCTGAAGCAGAATCCAAAGGATCATCACTCCAGAAGAGGTCTTCTGATGATGGTTGGACAGAGAAGAGGTCTTCTTGATTACTTAAAGAAGACAGACCTGGAAGGATATCGTGCATTAATCGAGAAGCTTGGTATCAGAAAGTAATTCTGAAGATTAGGGTGGAGGGAACTCCACCCTATATTTGCTTATCATGGAGAGGAAGAAGCGGTGTGGGCGGCAGAGGTATCACTCCGAGACCGCTGATGTACCTGCAGGATTGGGGATTCTGCAGGCAGATCAGTAGTTTCGGCGTCTTCTGCCCCGGGGGATGCCAATGAAATCGGACATGCCCCAACCATGCCGGTAACATTTATTATTTTTTTATTGTAAAGGAGATACCAGTATGTTTAAAAGTTTTAGTATGGATTTGGCAGGACGCAAGCTGACTGTTGAGGTTGGCCGTGTGGCTGCCCAGGCAAGCGGTGCTGCATTCATGCACTATGGCGATACGGTGGTGCTTTCCACGGCAACCGCGTCATCCAAGCCAAGGGAAGGCATTGATTTCTTCCCGCTCAGTGTGGAATATGAGGAAAAATTATATTCAGTAGGAAAGATACCAGGCGGTTTTAATAAGAGGGAAGGCAAGGCTTCTGAGAACGCTGTCCTGACCTGCCGCGTTATCGACCGCCCCATGCGGCCACTGTTTCCTAAAGATTACCGCAACGACGTGACCCTTGACAACATCGTAATGTGTGTGGACCCTAACTGCAGCCCTGAGCTGACAGCCATGCTGGGTTCTGCCATTGCAACCAGCATTTCCGATATTCCGTTTGCAGGTCCCTGTGCCACCACGCAGGTGGGTCTGATTGACGGTGAGTTTATTATCAACCCCACTGCTGACCAGAAGCAGGTATCTGACATGGCACTGACCGTTGCTTCCACCAGGGAAAAGGTTATCATGATTGAGGCCGGAGCCAATGAGGTGCCGGAGCAGATTATGATTGACGCCATCTTTAGGGCTCATGAAGTAAACCAGGAAATTATCAAGTTCATCGACACCATCGTGGCTGAGTGCGGTAAGGAAAAGCACACTTACGAGAGCTGCGCAGTGCCGGAAGAGCTGTTTGCCGCCATCAGGGAAATCGTGACTCCTCAGGAAATGGAAGAGGCTGTGTTTACCGATGACAAGCAGACCCGCGAGAAGAATATAGCAGAGATCACAGCAAAGCTGGAAGAGGCATTTGCCGGCAACGAGGAATGGCTTGCCGTCCTGGGCGAGGCTGTTTACCAGTACCAGAAGAAGACGGTCCGCAAGATGATCTTAAAGGATCACAAGCGTCCTGACGGCCGCGCCATCACAGAAATCCGCCACCTGGCCGCAGAGGTTGACCTGCTTCCGAGAGTTCATGGTTCAGGTATGTTTACCCGCGGACAGACACAGATACTCAACGCCTGCACCCTGGCTCCTCTGTCCGAGGCTCAGAAATTAGACGGCCTGGATGAGAATGAGACCAGCAAGCGTTATATGCACCACTACAACTTCCCGTCCTTCTCTGTAGGCGAGACAAAGCCAAGCAGAGGACCCGGCCGCCGCGAGATAGGCCATGGCGCCCTGGCGGAGAGGGCATTGATTCCGGTTCTGCCAAGCGCGGAGGAATTCCCATATGCAATCCGTACCGTATCTGAGACCATGGAATCCAACGGTTCCACCTCTCAGGCAAGCATCTGCGCGTCCACCCTTTCACTGATGGCTGCCGGTGTGCCTATTAAGGAAATGGTAGCTGGTATTTCCTGCGGTCTTGTGACCGGGGATACGGATGATGATTATCTGGTGCTTACAGACATTCAGGGCCTGGAAGATTTCTTTGGCGATATGGACTTTAAGGTAGGCGGAACAAAGAATGGTATCACTGCCATCCAGATGGACATTAAGATTCACGGACTGACACGGCCTATTATCGAGGAAGCCATCGCCAGGACAAGGGAAGCCAGAATGTATATTCTGGACAATGTAATGAGACCGGTTATCTCAGAGCCAAGGAAGCACTTAAGCCCATATGCTCCGAAGATTAAGCAGATTACCATTGATCCGCAGAAGATTGGCGATGTGGTAGGAAAGCAGGGCAAGGTCATCAACAAGATTATTGAGGAGACCGGTGTTAAGATTGACATTACGGACGACGGTGCTGTAAATGTATGCGGTACGGACGAGGCTATGATTGATAAGGCCATCCAGATTATTACCGGAATCGTTACAGATATTGAGGCGGGCATGATATTTAACGGCAAAGTGGTGCGTATCATGAACTTCGGCGCATTTGTAGAGCTGGCCCCCAATAAGGATGGTATGATTCATATTTCCAAGCTGTCTGATAAGCGCGTTGGCAAGGTGGAGGATGTTGTGAATATCGGCGATGAGGTTACTGTAAAGGTAACTGAGGTCGATAAGATGGGCAGAATCAACCTGACCATGAGACCAAGCGACTTGGCAGAGAATAAGACTGCTGCCAGGACAGAGGAAAAATAAATTGCCCGGTAGAGGGCAGAATTAAAGAGGAGATAAGTTTATGAGAAACATGAAGAGAAATTTTGCGGTATTGGCCGCAACCGTTATGGCTGTGTGCAGCATTGCACTGACAGGATGCCAGCAGAAGCTGGAGCCGGCAGACCAGGTAGTGGGAGCACTGTATGAGCTGTCTGTTAAGGAAAATGCGACTCCTATGAAGGATTTGCTGGGATTTGCTTCTGAGGAAGATGTAAAGACCGCCCTGATGGATGATTCCGCTGAGACAGACCTGGTTTCCATGTTCAAGTCAGAATTTGAGGCTGCAGGCATTGAGTTCTCTGACGAAGAGGTAGAGGAAATGTCCAATGCCCTTCAGGGACTGATTGACAAGCTGGATTACAGCACCGAGATCACAGACCAGAGCAAGGACGAGACCACCGTACTTCTGAAGGTTAAGAGCTATTCCATGACCGATATGCAGAATATCATGGTAGACGTTATGACCGATATGCAGAACAACATCGACGAAGACACAGCAGCAGCTATCATGGCCGGTGATGAGGATGCCCTTCAGAAGCTGATGCAGGATGCTGTAAAGCAGTATATGACAAAGATTGGCGAGATGGAGCCATCAGAAGAGATGACTGAGCTGACCATCAAGTGCCAGAGAGTCAAGGTGGATGTAAGCGGCAAGGAAAAGATTGCCTGGATGCCTCAGGACTTAAGCAAGTTCTCTGATGAGGTAAACAACGCAACATTCAAATAGGTAAGAAGAAAGGGACAGTGCCTGTGAAAACAGGCATTGTCTTTTTTCAACCTTCGGTATATAATGGTTTTTGAGTTATCAGATTGAGAAGAATATAGGAGACTTTAACATGAGCAGAGTAAGGACAAGGTATGCACCCAGCCCCACAGGCAGGATGCATGTGGGAAATTTAAGGACGGCATTGTATGCCTATCTCATAGCAAAGCATGAGGGAGGGGATTTCCTTCTCCGTATTGAAGATACAGACCAGGAACGTTTCGTGGAAGGGGCAGTGGAGATCATATACCAGACCCTGAAGGACACGGGCCTGATTCATGACGAAGGACCTGACAAGGACGGCGGATGCGGCCCCTATGTCCAGAGTGAGCGCCAGGCATCCGGCATTTACCTGGAATACGCAAAAAAGCTGGTGGAAAAAGGAGAGGCTTATTACTGCTTCTGTACACCGGAGCGTCTGGCTTCCCTTAAGACAACTGTAAATGGAGAGGAAATCATGACATATGACAAGCACTGTCTCCGTTTATCCAAAGAAGAGGTGGAAGCCAACCTGGCAGCAGGTATGCCCTATGTCATCCGCCAGAACAATCCCGCCACGGGAACCACCACGTTCCAGGACGAGATTTACGGGGATATCACGGTGGACAACTCCGAGCTGGATGATATGGTCCTCATCAAGTCAGACGGATACCCCACCTATAATTTCGCAAATGTGGTGGACGACCACCTGATGGGAATTACCCATGTGGTAAGGGGAAATGAATATCTGTCCTCATCACCCAAGTACAACAGGCTTTATGCCGCCTTCGGGTGGGATGTGCCGGTCTATGTACACTGTCCGCTGATTACAGATGAGAGCCATCATAAGCTGAGCAAGAGAAGCGGACATTCCTCCTTTGAGGACCTTTTGGAGCAGGGCTTTA
>ENA-OPSX01000733-OPSX01000733.1-human-gut-metagenome-genome-assembly--contig:-NODE-733-length-16668-cov-2.561006_pt1 | contig 16668 bp, 14 predicted proteins | sample MGYA00241462_ERZ501916 | MGnify/ENA primary metagenome ERZ501916 (study PRJEB25962, sample SAMEA2042113) | human gut metagenome | biome: human gut; feature: human-associated habitat; material: faeces...
GGCTGCCGTTGTTTTTCCCTTGCCGTCCCCGTGATATATATGGATAAGCCCTGTCATTGTCCCGCCTCCTTAACAAACCGCGATACTTCCTGCTTTTTATGGTACCGCTCTTTTACATAATATATGTGAAGCCGCTCCTTTGCCCTTGTCATGGCCACATAGAACATCCTGCGCTCTTCTTCCACTTCTTCTTTTGTGCGGAAAAAGTAATCCTTTCCGTCCACCTCTCCCGGTCTTGGTTTTCTGGTTGTTACAGAAACCGACAACGCATAGTCATCAAAGCTCTCCAGAAGCTTTTTCATGACTGTTCCTTTTCCGGCTCCGGAAAATCCGGATACCACTGCCAAAACACCTTTACTCATGTTCCTCTCCTCGCTCCTCATAATCGTATGCTTCCGCAAAACGTCTTGCGATCGTTTCCGGCTGCAGCGCCGACAGTACCACATAATCGTCTGAAGTAACGATCACTGCCTTTGTCTTACGTCCCTGTGTGGCGTCTACCAGTGCTCTGGTTCCTTTGATACTCTGAACCATACGCTTGACAGGAGCCGCATCCGGGCTTACCACAGCAACTATTTTCTGAGAATTTACTACATTTCCAAAACCTACATTGATCAGCTTTGCCACCGATTTCCGCCTCCGTTACTCTATGTTCTGAATCTGCTCACGGATCTTTTCGATTTCAGTCTTCAGATCAATGGCAATATCAGAAATTTCAATATCATTGGACTTGGACAGAATGGTGTTGGCTTCCCTGTTCATTTCCTGTGCCATAAAATCCAGCTTACGGCCAATTCCTTCTTTTTCTGTAAGAATTTTTTTCATGCCCCGGATATGGCTGTGAAGCCGTACTGTTTCCTCATCATTGCAGATCTTGTCTGAATAGATTACAACCTCTGCGGCAATACGGTTATCGTCAATCTGAGAATCCTCCAGAAGCTCATGAACCTTTGCTTCCAGCTTTTCTCTGTACGCCTGAACCACTTCAGGGGAACGGGCTTCCACTGCGCTGACCTTTTCATCCAGCGCATCCAGCTTGGTCAGAAGATCATTTTTTAAATTTCTGCCCTCAGTCTCTCTTGTATCTACAAAGCGTCTGCACGCTTCATGAAGAGGCCCCTCAAGACAGGTCCACAGTTTTTCCTCATTGACCGGCTGCTCTTCCATGGTCAGAACCTCAGGATATCTGGAAAGTGCAGATACACCGATATCATTTTTCAACCGGAACTCCTCTTCCATCTCTTTAAAATATCCCAGATATTCTGCTGCAAGATCACGATTGTACTTAAGAGCCACACTTCCGGCAGTATAATCCTCATAGGTAATAAAAACATCTACCTTGCCCCGCTGCATGTAAGTCTTCATCAGATTACGAACCTGTCCCTCAAAAAGGTTCAGTTTTCTGGGCATCTTGATATTCAGATCCAGATATCTGTGATTTACCGACTTCAGCTCAACTGTGATCTTCCACTCTTTTGTCACGGCCTCGGCACGGCCAAAGCCTGTCATACTTTTTATCATAATGTTGTCTCACTTTGCAGGTTACTTCTTTTTGCATGATGTATGTCTGCATATTCCATCAGACACAATATATGTTTACATACAGATTTATTATAGAGCATCTAAAGAGGGTAGTCAAACTGTTTTTTCTGTATCTGATCAAAAAGTTCCTGTTCATTCCGGTTACGGAACAGTACCGTGTAAACGGTAACAAAATAACTTCTGCGACTGTCAGCCCGGCAAATTACCATACATATTCTTTTGCGGAATTCTCACAGACATGCTATACTGTAGCCAGAAAGAAAAAAGGAGTACTCATTATGGCTTTTGACGGAATTACCATTGCAGCAATGGTTCAGGAATTACATAAATATCTTGACGGCGGACGTTTTAATAAGATCGCCCAGCCGGAATCAGACGCACTTCTGATCACGGCAAAAGGCGGTCAGGGACAGTGCAGACTGCTTTTATCTGCAAACGCCTCTCTTCCGCTGATTTATTTTATTGATAAAAACAAGCCCAGCCCCCTTACTGCGCCCAATTTCTGCATGCTTCTGCGCAAACATATCGGCAGCGCAAAAATCGCTTCTATAAAACAGCCGGGAATGGAGCGAGTGGTGGAATTTGAGCTGGAGCATCTAAATGAAATGGGAGATCCCTGTAAAAAAATTCTTATCATGGAGCTTATGGGCAAACACAGCAACATTATTTTCTGCGATGAAAACAGAATGGTCCTTGACAGCATCAAGCATGTGTCCTCTCACATGAGCTCTGTGAGAGAGGTTCTTCCGGGCCGGCAGTATTTTCTTCCCCAGACTCAGGAAAAGACAGATCCCCTTACTATTAACGAGGAAGAATTTATCAGTGCAGTATGCAAAAAACCCTGCAATATTTCCAGGGCGCTCTATTCTTCCCTTACGGGTTTAAGTCCTCTTATTGCAGAGGAAATCTGTTACCGCGCATCCATTGATGGCAATGACCCTGCCCTCTCTCTGGATGAAACCGCCTGCGTCCATCTGTATCATACATTCAAAAGACTGATGGAGCAGATACAGGAAGGGGATTTTACTCCAAATATCATTTATCGCGGAAATGAACCGGTAGAATATGCCGTTCTTCCTCTGACCCAGTTCGGACCGGAATATCACAGCGTGGAATTTGAAACCGTATCTTCCATGCTGTCCACCTACTATTCTTCCAGAGATACCCTGAACCGTATCCGCCAGAAATCTTCTGACCTTCGCCGGATCGTTCAGACTGCCCTTGAAAGAAACCGAAAGAAGTATGCCCTTCAGACAAAACAGATGAAGGATACTGCCAAAAAGGAAAAATACAGGATCTACGGCGAGCTGATCAATACCTACGGATACGGTCTGGAGGAAGGCTGCAAGTCCTTTAAGGCCCTGAATTATTATACAAACGAAGAGGTTACCATTCCTCTTGATCCCACCCTTACTCCGGGAGAAAATGCAAAGAAATACTTCGACCGGTACACCAAGCTGAAACGTACGGAAGAAGCTCTTACCGGTCAGATTGCAGAAACAGAATCTGAAATCGAACATCTGGAGTCCATCTCCAATGCCCTGGACATTGCCCGGGCTGAAAGCGATCTCAGTCAGATCAAGGAGGAGCTGACAGAATACGGTTTTATCAAAAAACATTATTCTTCCAAAAAAGGCAAAAAAATTCAGGAAAAATCAAAGCCCTTCCACTATGTTTCCAGTGACGGCTTTGATATCTTTGTAGGAAAAAACAATTTCCAGAATGATGAGCTGACCTTTAAACAGGCATCCGGAAATGACTGGTGGTTCCACGCAAAAAAAATGGCAGGCTCTCATGTGATTGTAAAAAGCAGAAATGAAGAGCTGCCTGACAGAACCTTTGAAGAAGCAGGCCGACTGGCTGCCTATTATTCCAGCGGACGAACTGCCCCAAAGGTAGAAATTGACTATATTCAGAAAAAACATGTAAAGAAACCAAACGGTTCCAAACCAGGATTTGTGGTGTATTACACCAACTATTCCCTTATGATTGAGCCGGATATCTCCGGGCTGAAGCTTCTGAGTGAATAAGGAAAAGGGGCACCCCCCTTTTCCTTAAATTCCTTTTCGGTAAAGCATATAAGAATATACATAAGGCACAACAAGCAGCAGAGCAATGGTTATCCCCATAACCGGAAGCACAAGATTCTGTGGCAAAAACGCCATGGCTATCATTGCAATTCCTGCTGCAATCCACAAAAAGGCGGCTACATGATGGGTCCGTCTCCAGTTTTCATCACTGTTAAGGGCCCAGGGTGTCTTAATTCCTGTGGTATAACTTCTTCTGGTTTTTGGAAAATAATTTCCCATTGCCACAAATAAGATTCCAATTAAAACAGGTATCACTCTGCTGATGGGAATCTCATATCCCATGCCCCATAAAATTGTCATAGGAATAATCACCACAGACATTACCGGAATCATCCATTTTCCCAAAACTTTCATCATGCTTCCAATATTCTGCCTCTTTGGATCCGTATTCATACCAAAATGTACCAATGCGTTAATCAAGGCAAAAAGCAAAGGCATGCCAAACACAGTAAATTCCTTTGGCATATACTGTCCTACAGTACCGTCTGAATACCATTTCGTAGGAATTTCCAGGGGCAATTTCTTGTACACCAGCAGTCCGAAAACCAGCGGCAGCAAGCATATAATGGTTGAAATAAGAAATTCTTTACTTGTCTTCTTCATGATTCTTCCCTCCAAACTGTGATAACCACAACATTACTTCTTCAAATACTGAAATATTAATTTCATAAAACACAAAATTTTTGTACTTTGATTCCAGAATCAAATGTGCCTTTTTTAATTGTGACAAATGATAAGAGACCGTTGCCTGAGTCATATCAAACTCCCTGGCAATACGCAGAGCGGTAAAAAAGTCATTTGCCTGGTGGGCGTGGGCCTTCAGCGGGATTTCTTTGCGGAGCACCGGCAGCATGGCCTGGAGTTTTATATCGAAGGGAGGACGGTCTGCAATATGATCTCCGGCACAAGCCAGTTTTGCCTCATATTCCCTGGCCCTGAAAAGAACCTCACGCAGGCGGGCAGCAGTGGTCATGCGGCTGGAGTTTCCTTTTTCCTTGTAATTGCGCTTTGGATTCTCACCAAAGGCACACTTCATGGCAGCTTCTTTTTTTAGACACATCTGCTCCACTCTGCACCCCACAGGTTTGATGGCAGCAAAGGTGCCACCCAGAACATTTGCACTGCCTGGGCCTACACAGAGGGTTGTTACACCTGCATTTCGCGCCTCCAGTAAGGTTTCATCCCTGGGTTCAATCGCATCAATGGCACGAAGCTGTGGAGAAATAATATCTCCCAGTTCATTATAGTCATGTCCTTCGTAGCCAATGCCATAGCCGGACAAACCAGTATGGGCATGGGCTTCTACAAAGCCTGGATAAATCTCAGATCCGGCCGCATCGTATACTTCTGCACCATCCCGGAACATGTCCGGCTCAATTTTCACGATTTTTTTGTTATCCACCAGAATATCAGCGATAAAAGGATTCCGGTCGACCGCATTATGAATAAGTCCGTTTTTAATCAGCAGCATAGCCATTCTTACCTGCCCTTTCTTATTAATTAATATTCAATTTATCCGGTGTGGTCCGGATGTTTTTTTATAGATACATTTTCAGCCACCGAAGGATTTCGCTGTGATAACGGTCACGGGCCAGAGGTGTTCCCTTGCTTGCAAGGCTGTGGTTTTCTCCGGGGAATACACATAATCTGGCCGGCACGCCATGAATCTTTAGCGCGGTGAAGAGCATCTGTCCCTGGGAAAGATGGCTGCTGCGGTCGTTCTCACCGTGAAGCAGCAAAGTGGGCGTTTTCATGGAAGCGATGCGGCTGAGAGGAGAACGTTTCCACAGTTCCCCGGTTTGCTTAAAAGCACAGGCTTTCATCTGTTTTTCGGCAAAGGCAATGCCATGATCACTGGTGGATACCATAGAAACACAGTTGGAAATGACCCCATCACAGATTGCGGCTCCGAAGCGGTTACATTTTCCCGTGGCAACCGCAGCCAGATAAGCTCCGTAGCCGGTGCCAATCACAGCCAGACGGCTGGGATCGATCTCAGGGCAGGCATCCAGAGCAGCATCCAGGAAACGGATAAGACCGTTGTAGTCATCGTCACCCCAGTGTCCGTCCAGCATGGAAAAATCTTTGCCATAGCCTGTGCTGCCGGGCAGGTTGGCAAACAGCACAACATAGCCGTTTTGGGCAAGCAGCTGCATACCAAAATGGTACACTTCACCAAATGCCTGCTGAGGACCATCATGAAGAAATATAACCGCCGGGCAGGTCTTTTCCTCTGTTTCTTCCCGAAGAGCCCAACCCTGAATACCATGGCAGGGAATTTGCACCATAGGGTAAAAGGGAAGCGTGTCATTACCGTGTAGGTGTGAAATCATTTGCTCTCCATCCTCCAGGACGTAGACCTCCTGACAGGAACCCTTACGCAAACCAGCAAAAGCAATCCGTCCTGCCTGAACGTCCAGCTGCTCAATACTGCCTGGGGCAAGGGTCAGGCATAGCGGTTCACCTGAGGCAGACAGTTTATAAATCTGGGAGGTACCCTCCTTTGTGGCGGAAAAATAGAGAGCATCACCATCCGCACATAGAATTTTCCCCTGTCGGCCGATATCGGAAACAATGTAATTGCCGACCGCAATCCCGGAAACATACAGGGACTCAGCTTTGCCGGTGTCCAGGGAGACCTGCATCAGGGCGGGAGCAGCGTCCGGCTCACTCTCAATATTAAGACCATAGATAAACGCATAATTGCTGCCCAGGGCAAGATGTCTGATATCACCGCAGTTCCTGCAGAGTAACCGTTCCTCTCCGTCCCAATAGCGGATCTCATCAGCGGTCCTTCCACGGCTCCCGGGGATATATCCGGCATAGGCCAGACCGTTTGAATCTGCTGACACAATACGGACATCCATCTCCTCAGGAGAAATGCGTTTCAGCTCACCAATCCGGGAGCAAAGAAAGAGCTGGCGCCGGATCTTGGACTGGTAACCGTCGCTGTCCTCCCAAATGGGAAGTTCATCCAGAATGGTCCACGCTCCATCCTCCTGAGCCTTTTCCTCAGTAATTGGGCAGCGGGCTGAGATGAGAAGCTGTCCTGAAACCCATCCTTCAATTCTGGCTTCAAAGGGGATGTTCCAGACGGTTTCTTCCGAACCGTCCTTCAGGGACAAAAGCGCAAATTGTGTACTATCTGCGTTGGGACGCCCAACCGCCAGTACAGCCTCATCTACCCAGGCAAAGCTGGTAATGCCGGACACTCCAATGGGATAAGACACGGTAAAATCACTGACATACAAATGGGTTTCATAATTATTTTCTGCTTCACATGGAGTGTGGACAAGGAACGCGCAGCGGCTTGCTCCGGGAGAGATTCGCAGATCCGATACGCTGTGCAGACTTAGTAGTTCAGGATGCTTCATTCCATACGTTCTCCTTTCAGGTATTTGTCCATCCAGTTTGTAATCTCTGCCAGGCGTTTCATGCGGCAGCGGGGCTTGCCGGCACGGGACAGTTCATGGTTTTCTCCATGGAACAGGCACATACGCACGGGTATGCCTGCCAGCATTGCTCCGGTATAAACCGGCATCATTTCACTCAGAGGGCAGCGGCGGTCTTCATCAGAATGAATGAAGAGCATAGGAGTTTTGATGTTCATAGCATATTTTCCAGGGGAATGCTCCCAGGCGTTTTTGGCATCATACAGTGGTGATGGGGGAAACTGCTCACTGGTGACCCAGAAGCCGCTGTCACAGGCAGCATAATGCACCATCCAGTCACCGATACTGCGCTGGCTGGCCGCTGCAGCAAACCGGTCTGTATGGCCTGCAATCCAATTGGTCAGGAAGCCTCCATAGGAGCCGCCGGTGACACCGACCCGGGTCCGGTCAATTTGGGGATATATGTCCAAAACGTGGTCCGTAAATTGCATCAGGTCATCATAGTCCAGGGTTCCGTTGATGCCGGAGATCGTAGAATAGGCATCCCCATGGCCGTCGCTTCCTCTGGGATTACAGAAGAATACAAAGTAACCCTCATTGGCCCAAAGCTGCATCTCATGGTAGAAAACCATACCATAGCAGGCCTTGGGGCCGCCATGGATGTCCAGAATAGCTGGGTAAGTACGGTTTACATCATAATTGGCAGGGGGAATCACCCAGCCGGTTATGGTTATATTGTCATGATTTTTAAAATAGCAGGGAACGGGCGGGCAAATCTTGTGACTGTCTGAATAGTCCCGGTTAAAATTTGTCAGTCTGGTTTCCTGACCCGTGACCAGATTAAGGGTATACAGCTCCTGCAGGCCCATGTCCCGCATTCCTACGAAAACAGCCTTATCACCCTTTATGTCAAAGCAGTCTATGGACCCTTCCCGGCGGCTGATTTGGCGGAAGCTGCCGTCGGATGTCACTTGAAACAGGTGACTGGATTCAAAATGTGCGGAGGTGAAGTATATGCTGCCTCCGGAACACAGACTGGTGGTGCCGGTTCCATAGCGGCAGTCGGAGCCGATGCCCAGCCCGCCTATATAATGGTCAGGATAGCAAAGTTCAGAAACTTCTTTGCTGGAAAGGTTAAGTGTATAGAAGGTGGGATTTTCATTGCTGTCATGGTTACCTTTTGTACCGGCAAACAGCAGATTCTGGCCCATCATGGCGGCGTAGTAAATGCGGTAGATATTGGGCCCCACAACAATGCTGCCAGTTTCGGCGGGAATGTCATACAGATAGACGCTTCCCCTGATTCCGCGGACATCTGTATATTCATGTCCATGGCAGACAATTTTTTGCTCCTTTATGCACAGAGTGTAACCCATTGTTTCAAAGCGGGGAGGCGTAATCTGCCGGAGAGAGCCAGTGAACTGGTTAAACAAATACAGGCTGTTGCGGCTGCCGCAGGTATATCCCACACCGTTGAAATGGGCAGGAAGTTCCTCCAGAACCACACAGATTTTTTCCGTCAGCAGTCCCTTGGCTTCTTCATTTACAAAGCTGGCAGCTTCCACAAGCCATAGAGCATCCGTTACGGGTTGAATGGCTTTGACCTGAATGGGTATGTTAAATGCCGGGCTGAGGCTGCCTTCAGGATTCATTTTAGTGAAGCGGGTTTCGGCGTCGGGCGTGGCATAGAGAAGCGAGCCGTCCGGTGTCCAGCAGAAAATCTGTTTTTTATTGCCGGAAGTCACCTGAACGGTACGGCCGCGGCTTAAATCATATATCCAAAGATCAGAGTTATATCCATCCTGGGCCCCGTTGCACTGGTGAATCATGAATGCGGCGCGGGTTCCATCCAAAGAAAGAGACAGGTTAGAAAGGCTTTTAAAATGCAGAATATCGGTAAGCCTTACAGGAATGGAATGATTTTCAGTATTTTCGTTAGTCATGAAAAACCTCCTCTATTTGCGCATTAGAAAAAGGCGGTTTTGATACGTGGCATCAAAACCGACCTTTGGTATAGAGCTGTGTTATTTCCCAAAACAGCGGTTTCCCGGCCAATGCCGGAGCAAATTCTTAAGCCTTACCAGAAAAATAATATTAAGCGTTGCTGCGGGCTTTCTTATCAACCATTGCGGCCAGGTAACCAAAGACCATCCACCATTGGGGTCCGGCTTCTTCCAGAATACGGTCAATCACACGGTTGGAATTCTCCAGATCGCCGGTGATATAGTAATAGTTGGAGATGGCATACAGGCGGGTAAACTTATCCTTGCAGTCAGGCATATTACACTGAGCCTCGGTATCCTCGGGAGAAACCCAGCCCTTGAACATACGAAGCGTACTGAAGTAGGCTTCGCGGCTTGCTTCAAATTTCATATCCTTGGTGATAAACGCCAGAATATTCTCGGCCTCTTCCTTGCGTCCCAGACGCATGAGCGTAGACCAGTACCATCCGGTGGTAGTGATAATATCATCTCCGTGGGCCAGGCTGTAGCAGGTTTTGTAGGCGTCTGCCGCCTTTTCATATTCACCCAGCAGATAATGAGACAGCGCCAGCAGATACCAGGCTTCCCAGATTTCGTGAATGTCAACTGTGTTGGGAACCAGCCGGGTAGACATAATAAAGTCAGAGCAAGCTTCCTGGAATTCCCAGCAGGACAGGTGGCGGTGTGCGCGGTTGCGGTATCCCAGCCAGTTGAATGGATCCAGGCACAGGGCCTTGGAGTAGGACTCAACCGCTTCCCGCATCAGATTCTGCTCCACTAAGGCCAGACCGCGCTTAATCCAAAGCTCTGCATTTTCAGGCTCCTGCTCCAGCTGCTTGTTTAGTTCCAGGACCTTTTCAGACAGTTCAATGTTGGTTCGTACTGGATTTGCTACTTGATTCTCACTGCGTACCATATGATTCATCCTCCTAATAATAAACTGATAATTATTAAATATCATGACTATATTTTACATTGCGTTCTATGGAAGATGAACGGAAAATCTTTTGGTATCGTTTAATATTTTATAAAATACCTGAAAATAGATTCTGGTACTGTATCCGAAAAGATACAGTACCAGTCTCCATGTGTTATATTCGGTCGGGATTTGCTGAGGATTGGGCTCTGAATTGGGATGGGGTGATTCCTTCTGTTTTACGGAAGACCTGCGAAAAGTATTTCTCGTCGTCATATCCTATACAGTAGGCGATTTCGTAGACCTTCATGGTCGTGCCGCATAAAAGCTCCTTAGCCTTCTGGATTCTTACAGACTGTATATAGTTGACAAAGGTGGTTCCCAGAATCCTGGAAAACAAACTGCTCAAATAGGGGGACGAGAGCTCAATTTCATTCGCAACGCTGTCCAGAGACAGATTTTCGTTATAGTGAGCCTGTATATACTGAATCGCCTTATTTACATAAACACGGGAAACATCTCCGGACTCAAGTAGCGAGATAGCATCCAGCACAATGGATGTGAGTGTCTGGTGGATTTCCTGGGAGCTATCACTGCCAGAGCTATCCCGGTTCTCAAAATATGGAGCTGAGAAACAGCTTCCGCGTTCCAGCAGGAACCGGCAGACCTCCACATAAAGGATAATCGCACAATTCAGACGGCTTTCAGTATCGCCGTTTAATTCACACAGACAGTTCCAGAAACAGTCAAGCTCCCCTAGAACACTTTCTTTTGTACCCACTTTCAGGCACTCTAACAGGCGGTGTTCTTCGCGGGAAGGGTAGTGAAGCAGGGAGAAGTCAATGGTATTGCCGGCCAGTGACTTTTTTTTACTGTCAGGAGACGGGGCATCCGGGTAACTGCTGCGGATAAGCTCCAGGTGCTTGATGGATTTTTGGATTGCCATAATCACATCGTCAGGGCGGAATGGCTTTAATAAATATTCTACCGCTGCCAGGCTGACCGCCCTTCTGGCAAATTCAAAGTCGTCGTATCCGCTCATTATAATAAAGGCAGGAGAAATCAAATCCTCTGAACGGATCTTCTCTAAAACATCAAGGCCAGTCATTCCGGGCATCTGGATATCGATTAAAACAATATCCGGGCGCAGAGAGTTGATAAGATCATAGGCGGCGAAACCATCCGAGGCTTCTCCGACCACTGTGATTCCATAGGTATCCCAGTCAATGAAATTGACCATAATCTGCCGGGTTTCCTCTTCATCGTCAATAATCGCCAATCTAAGCATTGGAGGTGCTCCTTTCATCTATCTCTTTTACAGGAAGAATAATTTCGATGGATGTCCCATGTTCACTGTGGATGCGGAAAGTGAAATCGCTTCCATATACCAGTGTAAGGCGGTCATAAATGTTTTTAACCGCAAAACGGTTGCTTTTATTTGGTCTTTGACCCTGTTCCGCCGTAGCCGGGATTACCTCATTGGGCAAATACCGAAGAATTTCCGGAGGAATTCCACATCCATTATCCTGAATTACAAAGTGTAACAATTTTCCATCCTCTGACAGGGCAACAGACAGGGAAATGACCAGATTGAGGGAAGAATCCTTTGCCATGCCATGAACGATGGAGTTCTCAACCAGAGGCTGAAGAATCAGTTTTGGAATCTGGCGGTCAAGGACATCCTCATCAAAATCAATATGATAGTCAATTTTTTTACCCAGCCGGTATTTCTGCAGGGATAAATAGTAGCTGACCAGATCAAGTTCCTGCTTCACTGAAATAATACTCCTGCCGCGGCTCAGGCTGATCCGGAATACCTGTGCCATGGAATAGGCAATATCGGCGATTTCTTTGTTTCCGCTTTTGAGAGCCTGCCACTGAATGGCATTGAGCATATTGTAGAGAAAGTGAGGATTGATTTGCGCCTGCATCAGGGAAAGCTCTGCATCCTTATTTTTTAAACGCAAATCGTATTCTGATATCCGAAGACGTTCATTATCCAAAACCATGTCATTAAAAGCTTTTCCCAGCAGGCCAATCTCATCCGTATATTTAAACTGAACTTTTACATTCTGCTGCCCCTCTGCAAACTGCTGGATGGATTTTGTCAGGCTTACCAGGGGTTTTGTGATCATTTTGGAAACCAATATAATTGATGGGAAAAGGCTGAGAATATACAGAAACAATCCGGCTAATATATAGCTGTATACCACATCAATCCCAAAGGCAAACGGAGTATGGCGGTAGAGGAAGAACGCCACAAAATCAGTGGAAGGAATTGCCTGGTAACTGACTCTGTACCTGCCGCTGCTTAACTCAGCGGTATAAAGGCCTGCATCGCTGCCAAAGGAGTTGTTGGATAACAGCCGTATATCATCCTCATTCAGATCGATATCGGAACGGTTATAGACCACCTGGTTGCTTGAGTTGACAATTGCCAGATTTTCAGACAGCTGTTTTGCGGTTTCGTCAAAGCCAAGCAGGGAACGGGAGTCAATGGTAACGGCTACGGCACCGATCATATGGACATCGTTGCTGTCCCGGACCGCTCTCCAAAGACACAGCTTGGGGGAAAAATCGTACTTCATAAAATCACTGTTATTGTTGTCAATATAGTCCCATACATAGGTGGCTTGTCCTGATGCCAGCTTCTGGAAGGCATCGTTGTTTTTTTGATTGATTGGCACCCGGGAGGTATCCTTTGTAGTATAATAGACAGCCTCGCCTTCGGCATTGTAGAACACAGTACTGAGAATGATGATTGTGGGGGTTTTGAACCTGGACTCGTCCAGGATGGTTGTAACAGGAAGACCGGAATTGCTGGTATCCATCATATTCTTGATATCAGGAGACAGAGCATAGTAGTCTGCCACACCGATCATATACTGCTGGCGGCTGTTAATCATAAGAATTGCAACCCTCAGCAATTTGGAGTGCTCCTCTGACAGCCGCCGTTCAGATGCGCGTCCAACAATGCCAAAAAGGAAAAGGGAGAGAAATAAAAATAGAATGATTACGATTAAATAAATAAAAACACTGATTTTTACGGTCAGACTTTGATTCATAAGCCGTTCCATGACGGACAGGCTTTTCTGTTTTATAAATCCCTTTTTCATATTGCCTTCATCCTGTTATCGTATGAGTTTATACAATCGTTTTAAAGCTGCTGGCACTCAGCGCTCAGTCATCTGAACTGCTTTTAGACATTATATATCATATCCATGCTTTTTTGAATAGGAAATAAAAATATTCAACCAAATCTTAAAATCGTAAGTTTAACTTGTTATTGTTATAAATTACAATTAGGTTGCATCAATGATACGAACATTAATGCAATATAGTTAACAGCTTAAAGGGGGTGAAAATTTGTGCTAAGATATATTTTTAAGCGTATTTTGATGATGATCCCGGTTCTTCTGGGTGTTTTGTTCCTGGTGTTCACCATGAACGAGATTTCTCCCGGTGATCCGGCGGCAATGATTGCCGGCGACGCGGCTTCCGTGGAAGTTGTGGAGCAGATTCGTGAAGACCTGGGACTGAACAAGCCGCTGCCGGTCCGGTTTTTTAATTATACTAAAAATCTCGTACTCCATGGCGATTTGGGCACATCCTATAAGACAAAACGTCCTGTTTTGGATGAAGTTATGGATCGGCTGCCTACAACCATACTTTTGTCATTAGCCAGCGCGGCATTTGCGGTGCTCCTCTCCATTCCGATTGGAATTATCTCTGCCATCAAACAGAACACCTGGATTGATAATCTGCTGATGGTACTGGCTCTGATTGGTGTGGCAATGCCGGCATTCTGGCAGGGCTTGATGACCATAATACTGTTCTCCGTTAAGCTGGGATGGTTTCCAAGCTATGGATTTACAACACCGGCTCACTGGTTCATGCCGGTTCTGACCATCGGCACCGGCGCTATGGCGTCTTTGGTCAGGATTACCCGTTCCAGTATGCTGGAGGTTATCCGCCAGGACTACATACGGACTGCCCGGGCAAAAGGACAGACCGAACGGAAAGTCATTATTTCCCATGCATTAAGAAACTCTATGATCCCAATCATCACAGCGATTGCCATTCAGCTGGGCAGTATGCTGGGCGGAGCGATTGTGACAGAAACTGTTTTTGCGATACCGGGCATCGGAATGTTGATGATTCAGTCCATTAAAGCCCGTGATTACCCCACCATTCAGGGAGCTGTGGTTGTAATTGCTGTTATGTTCAGTCTCTTGAACCTGGTGGTAGACATTATATACACCTTTGTAGATCCCAGACTGAAATCCATTTACCAGACCAAAAGAAAGGTCAAACACTTTATTGCAAAAAGTGTGACCTGACAGGTTTCTGGTAAAAACACACGCAAAGGAAGGTCTGATTAATGATGAAAGCAAGGACCGGGGGGAAACCCCGTAAAATCACAAAAAAATACGGCACCTCTCAGTGGGGAGAAGCCTGGATTCGTCTGAAGCGGGATAAGAAGGCTATGATGGGATTGGTTATTATATGTATTCTGCTGTGCTGCGCGTTGGTACCCAGCATTCTGGCTCCCTATGGTCTGGATGAGCAGCGTCCCGCGGAAGCACTGCAGTGGCCCAATCTGCTGCATCTTATGGGGACAGATAACTTTGGACGGGACATTTTCAGCCGTATTATCTACGGTGCGAGAACATCCATTGTGGTTGGCTTTATAGCTGTTGGTTTCGCCTGCATCACGGGTACCCTGATAGGTGCCGCCGCAGGCTACTATGGCGGTAAAGCGGATAATGTGCTTATGCGCCTCATGGATGTTCTTATGGCAATCCCCAGCACCCTGCTGGCAATTTCTATTGCCGCGGCCCTGGGTTCAGGATTGGTCAATCTGATGATTGCGGCAGGAATCGGTACGATTCCTTCCTATGCCAGGACGGTACGCGCCTCGGTCCTTACCGTCAAGGATCAGGAATATATTGAAGCGGCGCGGGCCGGCGGAGCCAGTGATCTGCGGATCGTTCTGCGCCATATTCTCCCAAATTGTTTGGCACCCATCATCGTGCGCTCTACTTTAGGCGTTGCAAGCGCGATTCTGACCTGCGCGTCACTGAGCTACATCGGATTGGGTATTCAGCCGCCTACACCCGAATGGGGTAATATGCTGAACACCGGTAAAGCGTATCTGCTGAACGAATGGTACATGGCGCTGTTTCCCGGGCTGGCAATTATGATGGTTATTCTGGCGCTGAACCTGCTTGGCGACGGATTGCGGGATGCCCTGGATCCCAGAATGAAACGGTAAGCAGCTGTTAAGCAAGGAGTTGAAACAGATTATGAACGAGACATTATTAGAAATAAAGGATCTTGTGATCCACTATGAAACTGACAGCGGCGTCGTGGAAGCGGTTAACGGGATGAATCTGGTATTGAATAAGGGCCAGTCTCTGGGCCTGGTGGGCGAGACCGGCGCTGGGAAAACCACTACCGCCCTGGGAATCCTGCGGCTTTTGTCCGAGCCTCCTGCCCGGATCATCAGTGGTGAGATCCACTTTGAAGGCAGGGATGTCCTTGCCATGGATAAGGATGCCCTGCAAAAATACCGGGGCAAAAAGGTCTCCATGATCTTTCAGGACCCTATGACCTCCCTCAACCCGGTCATGACAATCGGCGAGCAGGTCATGGAATCCCTGGAAATTCATGAGCCCAACCTTTCCAGAGAAGAACTTGCGGCAAAGGCGCAGGAAACCCTGGAAATGGTCGGTATCCGGGAGGAGCGCTTCAACGACTACCCACATCAATTTTCCGGCGGTATGAAACAGAGAGTGGTCATTGCTATTGCTCTGTGCTGTAACCCGGAGCTGCTCATTGCCGATGAACCCACCACTGCACTGGATGTAACAATTCAGGCCCAGGTGCTGGATATGATCCGCACCCTGAGAAATGAATTACAGACCTCGATGATACTGATTACCCACGATCTGGGCTTGGTGGTGGAGAACTGCGATATGGTGGCCATCATTTATGCCGGTGAAATCGTGGAGTATGGGGACCTGGCAGATATTTTTGAAAATGCCAGGCACCCTTACACCGTTGGCCTGTTTGGGTGTATTCCGAACATTGACAAGGATGTTCACAGGCTGAAACCCATTGAAGGGCTGATGCCCGATCCAATGAATCTGCCGGATGGATGCCCCTTCCATGACCGCTGTGAATACTGCATGGAGATCTGCAGGAAGGAAAAACCCGCAGATTTGGAGCTTTCTCAGGGCCATATTGTCAAGTGCCATCTTTGTGCCGCCGGGGAAAAGGAGGGATCGAAATGAGTGTGCTATTAGAAATCAGAAACCTGAAAAAATACTTTCATGTTCCTGACGGCTGGCTGCATGCCGTGGATGATGTGTCTTTTACTCTGGAGGCAGGCAAAACACTTGGAATCGTGGGAGAGTCCGGCTGCGGCAAATCCACATTGGGCCGTACCATTGTACGCCTTCTTGACTCCACAGAAGGAGAAATATGCTTTGACGGAAAGAGAATCACAAACGCCAGAGGAAAGGAACTGAAGAAACTGCATACAGACATGCAAATCATCTTTCAGGATCCCTTTTCCTCCCTGAATCCCCGTATGACCGTTAAGCAGATCATCGCGGAGCCGCTGCGCTGCTGTGAAAAATTATCTTCCAGAGAGATTGATAAGCGTGTAGATGAGTTGATGGAGCTAGTAGGCCTGGCCAGCCGGCTGGCAGGAAGCTATCCTCATGAGTTGGACGGCGGAC
>ENA-OPSX01000739-OPSX01000739.1-human-gut-metagenome-genome-assembly--contig:-NODE-739-length-16592-cov-23.616799_pt1 | contig 16592 bp, 21 predicted proteins | sample MGYA00241462_ERZ501916 | MGnify/ENA primary metagenome ERZ501916 (study PRJEB25962, sample SAMEA2042113) | human gut metagenome | biome: human gut; feature: human-associated habitat; material: faeces...
TACTGCCGTGATCATTACTGAACCGATCGGGGAATGAGTTACTGTTAAGCGGAAGAGTTAGTTAATGATTATATTACCTTGATCGAAAGATGCAAGGTAAATTAAGTGATAGAGTGGGGACGTATCTCCCTTGAGGCTAATAACCTTAATCTTTCTTGCCATCTGCATAGTAGCTATGTCTCCGCAATTTTCCATGTGCTTTATTTGTCTTTTAATTGCATAATCCGCGTTCTCTATCTCTATTGCGTTGACAAGCAATGTAATTGTCATTTTATTCATTTCCTTACCTCCTTAGAATGTTCTCTTGTCTAACTTACCGATGTACGTTACTACGAATTCGCCATCTTCTACTGTTAATGAGTATCTGTCTGCTAACTGATTGTGACACGCTTTGTAAATTGTTTTGTAAGAACCTTCGATGAGGATTTCTCTTTCTTTGTCTAAGAACCTGACCTTTGTTGCTCTTCTGTGTCCGCTACATTCTTTCATTCTAATTTCTGTCATTTCTTTAACCCTCCTGTTTGATTTACTTATTTGTTACTATAATAAGTATACCATACAAGAGGGTTAATGTCAAGCTTTATTTACCATTTGCGTGGTAATCTCCGAAATCAATAAGATCTTTTTCACGTCCGTCGTTAAACTCAATTTTAGCTACTCTGTCATAGCTTTCAAACTCTGTGCTACCTGAACCTCTGCTAACTGCTCTTTCCTTAACCTCTTCTACCATGCGGTAGTTGTCATACATATCTGGCATATTAAGCTCCTATTTTAAACTAAAAATCTGGTTGAACTGAACGGACGCTGTAAAAGCATTCGTATCAGCAGGTTTAAATATTTTAATTTCACCTGTAGGCGTAACAACAAAACCTGTTAAAACCTCTCCGTCTACACAAAATCCATTCAAGCAACAGTTTACGGTAGGTCTAAAACTTTCAGGAAGAGTAGCAATTATAGTACCCCAATCTTTAGTGCCGGGGATTAAGTAGCCCCTGATATACAATCTTTCCTGCGTATCTTTAGCGTAATAAAGCGTTCCTGTCCAACCAGCCGAGAGAGCAAGGGCATTGAAAGTTAAGTTAGAAGGATTAACACTATCGAATACAACTTGTTCATCTAATTTAAGTTTGTGGTCAACAACTATTAAATTAGTCATGACACCTTTAGTTGTATCTTCTAAAACTGTCCCATAGTCATTATCAGCGTCAGCATTTTTTAAAAGCCTCATCTGTTTCGCTACAGAGTTTGCCACAAATACTAAAGCAGGTGTTTTATCCTGAACTGTAACTGAATTAGAGAAATAATAACTTCCGAAAATTTCCCTATTGCTAGTAATACCTGATATAGATGGACTAACAGGCGCAGGCGCTCCGTCACCTACCATTAATTCATAAAACTGGATATTACCTATAGTGCCCTTAACATCATAACCATCGGTAGATGGACTTATGTTATAAAACGCCAATTCGTGAGGATATCCAGACAGTTCCGTTCCATCAAAAACGATAGAATGAGAACCTACACTGTCACCATTTTTGTAACAATGAATTGACTGAAAGAGCGAAGCGTCCATAAAGCCTAGATAAAGAGCGTTTCCACCCGTTCCACTGTAAAGCAAGAACAAGTTTCTAAAGGTGCACATATTTGTGTCAATAGATGATTTACTTCCATAAGCTTTAGTTTTGATACAAATAGCGTTTGGATTAAAAGCTTCATTAATGAAAAGGTTAGTAAACTCACACTGTATATTATTAGCAGTTCCTTCTACAGTAAGATTCTCCCACACATCGATAAATAGACCTATTTCAGTTGCCCCTGTAATGGTCACTCTATCTATTTTGGCCTGACCGCAACAGGTTAAATAAATTCCGTGTGTTGCAATATTTTCACCAAATAGAGTCATGTTTTCAACTACAGGGTTGAGAATTGGGCCGAGTATTCTTATCATTGGTTTACCTACTGTGCCCTTATAGCGTATGCCTGTTCCATTCTCTCCGACCCAAGTCGAAAGGTTAGTAGCCGCATTGCTTTCACCGATTAATTTTATACAGTTTTTAGTGCTAACTGTATCTTTTGTGCCATTACCTATTGTTAAAGTATCCGTAATGACATAGTCGCCAATAGGGAAGAATATCGTTCCACCTTCGGCAGGTAAAGAATTAATAGCGGCCTGTATTGCAAGTGTATCATCGGTAACTCCGTCACCTTTTGCACCTTTATCTTTTACGTTTATTATGTCAGATTTAAAATCAGAACCAACCAAAACATTGTAAACTTCTCCTAAACTATCTTTAAATGGTACACTTTTAAAATACCGATCTAAAACAGCGGGAGTTTTATAAGTCAAGGGTTCAGTGGTATTAACTTTAAAATCCTTACCTGTAAATGTTGTAGCTTCTTTAGAGTTTATATCTGTGTTCTGCGCATCTGTATGTAAAGTAGTCTTCACATCAAATGTAATGTTATCGGCAGTAGCAGAGATATCACCACTTGTAATAGTAGTACCCCCTGCCACTATCTCTGTTAAATTAGCGGCTGTTACGGTTTTGTTACCTGTGAGGGTTTCCTCGATCTTAGCGGCCGTAACATTCTTGTTGATTACATTCTCATTGTAATCTGTAGATACCAGCACTTTACCGCCGTTTGCATTTTCCGTGTAAAGGCCTGTGATGGTCTCCGTCTTTGTGCCGTTGACTGTCTCGGTCTTGTTTCCGGTAGTGCTTTCCTCACGGGCTCCATTAGCTGTATCTTTGAGGTTTCCAGATGTAAGAATCTTTTCGGCTATTACCGTCTGTGTAAGATGCCCTCCGATATACTGGCTTACGTTTCCGGTAAATTTCTCGTCTTCCATGACGCTATAAACATGAACTGTGTTGTTGGTTCCGTTATCAACGTAAGGAGTCTGGCACTCCTCGCACCACATATTAACTACGTTGCTATTACCGCCGATCAACACACCATTCGGAGCCGCCCCGAAACATTTCACTTCTTCGAGGATAGACTTATTTGTGTTAAGTATAACATAGTTCTTACCGATTAATGTTGACAGAGATTTAAAGATAAGATTGTCTCCCTGTACGTAACCTGCACCACCAACTACCAGCGCGTTTTCTACTGCATGACGGAATAAGATGTTGTCTAACTGTAACTCATTGTTTACTGTGATGTTAAGTAAGTCGTATCCATCTGTGAGCAGACAGTTTGTGATGATGGCAGAATTAACAGTGATGGTAAATAGATTGACGTTGTTTACCTGAATGTCCATGTTGCCGTCGAATCCTAAACCGGTTAAACTCATTTCATCGACTGTGCCTGTAAATAGCGGCTTCGTTGCTCCGCCTTTCATGACGATGCGCGTTGTATATCTGTCCTGACCAAAGAGCGTTACCTTTTCGTTAAGTGTAAGTGGCTGGGTTAAGTAAGAACCGGAGGGGAAGTAGACTGCCATGCCCCCATTCTGGTAGGCGTAATTGATACAGCCCTGAATGGCTTCGGTATCATCTGCTGAACCGTCGCCCACTGCCGGAGTAAGTCCTTTGGGAGGGAACTTAACGTTAAGCATATAGTTCGCTAACACTTCCGCGAGTACCTTCTCGATCTCACCGCTTGAGATATACTCTTTGATTAACTTCATAATGTAGTCAGGAAGAAGGTTGTTATTCTCTACCAATTCATTAAGAATTTTTGTAACCTTACCTAATAATTCCATGTAAGACAGAGAATCATCATACACAAGAGGTAAGATGTGCTGAACCCAATAATACAGGGGTTTTACTTCTGTGAAACTTCCAATCATAATGTGGCCTCCTTTACCATAAGTTCATGAATAGATCGCTCAAATCATTGATGATAAGCATATCTATATTTAGGAATGTCTCCCTAAATTCGTTAAGTAACTTTGAGTAGGATACTCCACTTGTTTTTCCTGTAACGTGCTCGATGTAATCATCGATAGAGTTAAGGTTCTTATTGGTGTTCTGCGTGGCTACCCTATTTTCCTTGTCAGTATTAGTTGTATTTACAGTTTCGTTCTGTGTGGTTCTTCCGTCGCTGGTGGTATCAGACGTTGCGTCCGTTTCTGTCGTTGTATTGCCTGTATTATTTTCATTGATATCATCACTACCACTTACAATAGTTTTGCTTGTGTTAGTGTCGTCCACAATGCGCGCTTCGCTCATATAGGTATCATTCTTTAAACCATCTAAAGCGCCTTGTGGAGTATCAGAGAATTTGTCAACGTGTGAAACTGTGGTAGTTACATCTGTGGTATCTCCGTTTGTGCCGTGTGCTGTTTTCTGGTTTGTGATATCCTGATTGGCAGTTCCATGGTCTGTAGTTAATGATGTGTCATGCGTAGTGCCCGTTTTGTTTGCGGTAGTATCGAGTGTGCCGTTTCGGTTGGTATCTGATTCCTGCGTACCAGTTTCTTTGATAACCTCCAAGCGTTTTAACTGATGATCTCTATTTAAGTCCACGTCGTACATCGGATTGAATGAGATTAACTCCGACTTGTAAAGCTGATTGTAATACGGCATGATCTCGTTAAGTTTAGTATCCAGAAACAATTTCCACAAACCTACTGTTTCGAGACCAATCTCACGCGTGTAATAATGCTTGAGAATTTTCTTTTCAAGAATCGGTCTGTACGCCTCGTCAAAGATCGGGAACTCAAAGTTGAATACTTTTGGTAACGCTGTGTTAATCACATCATTCACTCCCAAGTAACCTACCGAAGACGTAAGACCTGCCGCCTCTTCACAGATGAAACGTACTTCTGTGGTGTATTTACTCATACTGCGTATCCTCCTTTTCCTCGTCTTCGGCTTCATCAAAGTACTTCACTTTGTTTTCCTCTCGAAAATCTACAGTAATGTTAGTTCCGAACATTGCATTAATCTGATCTGCCGCTTTCCTTCGTGCGTTTAACCTACAGAATCTTTGCGCTTCTACGCCTCCAAGATTGCTTGTGATCTCATCTGTAACAAGGCGTTCTTTCTTTTCTGTGTTGCTGTTCTCGATTCCCAGATAGGTTAATGCTTCATTCCATATCTGCCGCTTAAGTATGTTAAGCTTATCAGCTACATATGGAGCGTCAAGCCTCAACACGTTAAGTGCGTTCACATTCAGTTTATCATCACCATAAATGAAAGGTTCGTTACCATCATACTGCATCATGAGGTTTTTAAGAGTTAATCTCTGAGACTCTGAGCCTATCACCATAACAGGTGTTTTCTGAGCATTCACATTAACATCGATGGTTCTCTCAATATTGTACAGTCTACGCGCATACATTTCGATGTCTAGCATACTGTTAGTGTGAGTATAGTTGTTAAAGATAATGACACTGTTTGTAGGGTCAAGTCTTACCTGATAGCCGTTTGCGGCGTAAGCTGAACGTTCCATAGGAATTCTGTACACGTCCAGATTACCGCCAATCATTGTTTGCAAGCATAAGTCTCCGAGAATTTCATCACGGAAATAAACTGCCATGCCGTCCGAGAATAAGGTCAGTTCAAGGAACCTTTCATCTACGGTATCTGGAAGGTTCTTCCACTCGTACATATTGATTGCTAACTCTAACAGCCTATTGTAATACTGTAGGTAGGTGCGGTTATTTAACAGTGCACTTTCCCATTTTGCTTTCTTACCTCTTCCCATGTCCTCACCTCCTTAAGTTGCACTCGGTCTGTTATCGAGTGAATAGTCTCCAACTTCATTTCCATTTCTCCAGAACGTTACTCCGTTATCATATATCTGTCTTAACCTTGCCATGTCGTCGGCTGGTACAGAACCAGTTAAGCTTACGTTCTGAGTCTTGACGTAGTTCCAGTGAGGCCGAATAACTCGGTTAGGGATTTTGACTCTATGTGTAGCGTAACCATAAACGTTAAAATAGTTGTCTATGATCTGTGCAAATTCCGCACGAATATACGCGTAGAAGAATTGGAACCCCTTAATCTGGTTTGCCATGTTGATGATAGAGCCGCCGCCTCCTCTTGCCTGTGGTGGAAGTGTGGACTTATCCGCCGCTGTAGCCACAAGACTTGAGATTTTTTCGAACCCTCCCATGGCTGTGCCGCCTCCTGCTAAACCTCCGGTAGCATACATGGCGGCCGCTCCTCCTACTGTCTGAGCGATACCGATAGCCGCGTCATATGCAATGCGGTTCTGGTTCTGTGCGACCCATGCTTTAAAGGTATCCACTGTGAAAGCGCACTGAGGAAAGTTACCAATAGTTAGCTTCTCGTTGTAGTTGTTTGCCACTCCCTTGTAGTTTAAAGGAATAATCATGCATTCAGGCGTACAGCACATAGCACCTGTGACCTTAAAGGTACAGTTATCTGTGCTGAAATACTCGAACGGATAGTTTGCGGCTCCTCCCTCATTGTTAGTGACGTAAAGCATATTATATGGGGCTGTAAAAAGTTTGTTATTCTTAGGAATATAACCATCAATATCTGATAAGTGTTTATCCCTTTCGATTGTGAACGCCTCCGGTATGGTAGCCTGATAGTCGGCGGTGAAAGCTACCGGTAACATAAATATAGAAACGATACCATCTGCTTTGTTTTGTTCCGTAGCGTCTGCTATAAATGTGCTTGCTGATTGCCACGTGCTAAACACGTTGTAATGAAGACCGGAGTACACACCACCATACATTCCGCCCGCAGCGTCCTCTAAGTTTTCGTCAAAGGTAGCCGCCACAATAATCTGATACAATGTAAATAAGGAAGAGATTCCTAAATCTTTATAGACGTACTCGCCCAGTTCCAGATTCTCAGGTACAAGGTTGTCGCCCACCTTATCGGTAATGCTCATTTCCCGTTCCACAAATGACATATTAACAGTGTAGTCAAAGTGCCATGTCTGCATAATGTCTATTTCGAATCTGACTTCTGCCGTTGTGTTGCCGATATATTCCACACTTAAGATAAAAGCATAGAACCATTTGTTTCCATAAGATGGGTTCTGGAACATGAGGTAGTTACAATCATATAGATCGTCTGCTGAACGGTTTAACGTCATGACTCCATTGTTTACCCTCTGGTACGTTTGGTTATTTAAAGCATACTTTTGTTTGCTTAAGAAATAATTAAGCTGATTGGTAGCATTACCGAAATATATCGTATTCCTATAGGTATTGTCCAGAGGGACATTTTTCAGAAGCCTTATATTAGTGTTTGGTGCTATATACATATTACCGCCCTCGTCATAATAGATTGCCCATAAGTCACCTTCACTATCTATTCTCATTTCTCCGACGGTGAACCCAGAACCCTCGTTGTAAGTCATAACGAGATCGCCACCGTCGGTAAGAAACACATTCTGAATAGATAGAGTTAGACGCTTGGGACTGTGATAGTTGCTGTACCTGTCTTTTCTATATCAAACGTAGATGTAGCTGTTACGGTTAAACTGGCCGATGTTTCGTCTGCCCCTACAGACAGTAAACCATTCTGGCTGATCGTACTTAACTCGCTGTTGACAGACCATACGACTGTCTTCGGTGCGAACCCTGTGGTTTCAACCACTGCATTAAGCTGTAACATATTACCCTTATTAACCGTAGCTGTAGCAGGTGAAAGAGTAATGCTATTTACTGCCGGAGTACTCGGTACAAAAATAACCGCGTTAGCAAACGGAGAACTCGAGAATGTCTTCCACGCATGATACCAATACTGCCAGTAGAGACCTTCACCGTTGTAGTCCTCAGTAAACTTGTAAAGATTGTCAAAAATCATAAAGTAATCCCTGTCAATCAATACTGCCGGTACTGCCTTAAGAGCGGCTTTCTCATCTTCTGTTAAAGGTACATATCCAGCCGCTACATCGTCCGCAAACAGTTCAGACATTCTTACGTCGTCGATCTGGTCGAATCCGTCGATCTGAACTCTGTGACCCATGAACTCTACCTTTTCCATATTAAAGGCAGAAGCCAGAACGTTCACGTCCATGATAGCATCAAACCGTGCGGTAGTGATGATGTACTGATCGTTCTTAGGTGAGTGAGTGTATACACCATTAAGGTTATAAGTAGGCTTATCATAAACCAACTCATTTGAGATAGCCTTAATCTCGGTAACAATATCGCTTGCGCTCTCCTTTGTGATAGCCGGAACTGTCCATGGATAAAGCTGACCATTAAGAATGTTTCTAGCAAGCATATATTTCATAACCATAAATTCGTCGAGGTTATGAGCAGTATACATACTATCAACGATCTTAGCGATCAAATCGGTGATGCCCTGCCATGACAAGAATGCCTGTCTTAACTGATCGTTACTGATTGTAGCCTTGTAAAACTTCTGATAGTTCATGGTGTGGAAGGCCGCCCTTACGTCGGGAATCTGCCGTTCCATCCATTTTGTTTCTGCTACCTGTGGGTTAAAGGTGTGAGCCTTAGCAATGTTGACAAATACTTCCTCCACTGTCTCGCCCAGTTCCATAAGACCTTTTTTGAAAGGTGACCACGGGTTCCAATACATTTTTGAACTGATAATAACTCTACCGATACGATTGTACAGAGCGCTTAAAAACTCGTTCTGTAACGGCGTGTAATCCATCATGATTCTGCCTATCTTACGGATACTTTCTGTGTTGCCTGCCGCTTTCGGAATTGCTCTCTGATATGCGGCGCTGGAACCTTCCCTGATCTGGTTGAGGATTTCCACGCTATTAGCGGTAAGGTCTACATTTTTTGGTTTAATAGCCACTGTTATCGCTCCTTTCTGTGAACAATGAATCGAATGATTTTTCTTCGCCCTCAGACTCTAAGTCTGTGGCGTTGTCAGAAACAACTTCTGCCGGAGTGGTATCGCCTTCCTCTTTAGAAGGGGTCTGGAAGAATCTGTCTCTGTATTTCTGCCTCCATGTTTTGTCATTCTCCTCGTACTTAGATTTCCAATCTTCACCTGCTCGGCTGTCATAGTCGTTTAAGGTATCGTGAAAATCCTCGATGAGAGATAAAGCCTCGTCGCTGGTATCGTCTCCCAGTCTAGCGCGAATAGCGCTTAAAAGTTCGTCTTTCTTTCTAACTGCCATTACTTTCTCCTTCCTAAATTTTATTTAATGTTTCACGTGAAACATTTAAAACTTTCTTAAAGCGAACCATATAGGCATAGATGGTTTCCAGTCTGGCTCAGGGTTCGGATTAGGTGGAGGAACTGGAGAACCCTCCCACCAATCATACCAGTAACGCGCGTATGTTTGACGTATTGGCTGGTTGATGTCGCTAGGTCTCTCAAAGTTCTTTAGGAAACAATCGGCAAGGTATTCCGGCGTTTGCGTGCTAACTTTAAACTGATTAAATGACTCTGGATATTGAGTTGTAGGTATCCACTGACCGTAATTAACTGTCTCTGTGTCTATCCATAATAACTGTGCGTCTCCATCATCGTTTGCATAGCCATGTGCACTAGCCCAATCAGTGAAGTTAGTAGATGGTGTCCACTGTACAAGCCCCCAACCGAGTTTTGGGTTAGGATTAAGGTCTTGCCAAACCCCCGGATTAATGTGGCTCTCTACCTGCATATTGCCAAGCATACCGGAAATAGCTTCGACTGTCCAACCGCGTGCTAGTAAGTACCGGAATATAAGCAATGCGTTGTTCTGCATTTCTCCCATAGATAGCCAGTAGTTACCCTTAATCCATTCACTTTGTGCTCCTGTCCCATATCTCCAAAGCTCTAGCCAGTCGGTTGACTTAGAGGGATTAGAGTTAATAGAGACTTGCTGATCTAAAGGAACTCTGCTACTATGTGCGCCCATGGTGTGATTACTATCAAAAGCCATTTCTGTATGCCCTGTGCGTATTAACACGTCACCAGCTTTCCAAGGCTGTGTGGTCGGCATTTTCGTGAATCCTAACAGGCTTAAACCTCGTGCCATAGTTCCAGTAGTAAAAGGCCAAGTGTCTCCACCATTAGCCCTAACCACATCAAATCCTCCAGCCATTAACGCATACCATATAAATGACGAACAATCATAATATGTTATCCCGTTTACCGTGCGCTGATTGCGATATGCTTGACTATAACCGATATTCGGAGCGTTGCATTTCTCTATAGCCCATTCATAAGCTGTCTGAATACTTGCCATAGTACTAACCTCCATACCTATTAAGAATAGGAAGCAAATCATTAACGCATTTCTGAACTTCTTCCGCATTGTAGCCTGCCTTTTTTAATCTCTGTTTCCTGTCCTCACCGTTTCCGAACTGCCCTGCTATTACCAAAAAGGATACGCTCACCGTCTCTGGTAAATTAAATGCTGTGACTGTCATTTCTAATCCTCCCTCCCTAACCTCTCTGTCAGCTTTAAAAGCGCCTCCGTGTTATTGTTAAGAGATGTACTGATTTTATCCATCTCTTCCTTGTGCTGTGCGTCTGATTTAATCATACGCCAAAATAAAGCCCCGCAACACACGATAGGAAATCCCAAGCTACCTACTAACTGAGTTATTGCATTAACGTCCACCGCTTCACCTCCTTCATATTTCCTATATCTCATTATAACATATCGCGGAAACTTTTGGAAGAAATATGAAGAAAATGGAAAAAAGCTATTGCATTTTCTTCCAAAGTATGCTATAATATTTATAGTAACAAAGTAAATTAAAACAAGATAAAGAAAGGAAGTAACAAACATGGCAAAGGCAGATTTTACAAGGAGTATCATCACGAACACGGTTAGAGTAGCAGAGGTTAAGGTAGATAACGGAGCCGTTATTACGACAGAGTTATTACCTATCGTAAAGGTCGGCACAGCAAAGCTTTCACCTGAAAAGGCTTTAAAGATTGCTAAGGCTGAGTACAAAAACGTTATGGCCGTTGTAGTTCTCGGAATCGACAGCGTAGAAGAGGTTAGGGGAATGAGTTTCGAAACATTCATGACGTACAGCGAACCAGTCGAAAGACCAGCTTCTCAGAGAAAGTAAAACTAAACTTAAAACAAATTTGCTGACCTACCGGCACGACGGGGAGAAAAAATCTAAAGGAGAATTTAAAAATGAAAAAAGCAGGACAGGATTTCACACAGGTAGCAGAGAACGGTACACCATTCGAGAACGAGAGTTACACATTAGCAACTCCTCAGCAGACAGCTGTTATTACGATGGACGACAACAAGGACTTTGTGGCTGACTTAACCAGCCGCGAGACGACATTCTGTAGTATGGTAGCCAACACGCCAGCCGAAAAGGCATTATTATTCAAAGCGATGAACAACCCTGAAAAACGTGTAGGCGACTGTATCAACATGACGATTCATGCAAAAGACCTTTATTGCGAGGTCGTTACATGCACCAATCAGCAGACAGGGCAGAGTGACGAGTGTCCGCGTATCGTTATCATCGACAAAGACGGAACGGGCTATCAGGCTGTATCTCTCGGCGTTTACAGCGCGATCAAAAAGATCATTCAGGTGTTCGGTGTACCTACATGGGAGGAACCCCTTCCCCTCGTTGTAAAGCAAATCACCAAAGGTGATAGAAAACTGCTTACATTCGACGTTGATTTTAAATAGGTAAGAAAGGAGAATGGGCGGCGAAATAATCGCCGCCCTATTTTCAATATGATTACAAGAAATGGGATTGTATACTCATTAAAGATAAGCCCATATATCATCAGAGTGGGTGACGTTACGTATTACTTCTCTAGTAAGAACCATTTAGAGAAGTTCACAGAAAAGCTTTATGAGAACCGCCATACTCTCAACACTTCTTTAAGTAGGCGGTTCAGTGTTTCCGTTGAGGTTCCTACCTTATGTGATATAGTGCTTTATAGCAAGGTAGAAACAAGAGGCTTCTACATCACGTGCAAAGGGGTAGAATACACATGCCTAAACAATATAATATTAAGTGGCGCGACTCTGACACAAAAAAGTTAGCAAACGCCGTAAGGAGTTACAACGCTAAGAGAACGCGTCTTCTAAAACAAGTACCAGAGTTAGACGAATTTCTCCCTCCTAAAGCCTCCACAAAGGAGATTAGGGCAGGAGTAAAAACAAGAAGAGATTTAGAGAATGAGATAAAATCCTTAAAGCGATTTCTCAAAAAAAGGGCAGAGAAGCCAATCGTTACCAAAGAGGGAGTAAAGACTACCGCATACGAGAAGAAAGAACTTACCATTAAGATTAATGCAATAAATGCGCGTAGGAGAGCGGAACTTAAAAAAGCGGCTCCCTCTACCGAAAAGGGAACCATGCGAACGATTCGTGAAAATAATCTCTTACCTAAAAGGAAAGATTTGGAGAATATCTCAAAGCGAGATTGGGCTAAGTTCGTGGAAAGCGTAGAGAAGCAAGCTAAAGACAGTTACTCATACGATAAGATACAGAGATACAAGGAAAACCTGCTCAAAGGATTAAACAACGCATTCGGTGAGAAAGGCAGAACCTTAATAGACTTAGCCTCTAAGATACCCGCTGAAACGCTAGTGGAAATGTATTACAACGACCCTGTATTACAGATAGACTTTATATACGACCCTCTGGAAATGGAAGTTATCATAGAGAGTATGGAAGAACATCTTAATGAATATCTTGACAGCATAGAGTAACTGTAGTACAGGGAGGTAAGTTGCATGGCATTATACACCGCGGATTTTGAAACAACTACCGACCACTTAGATTGTAGAGTTTGGGCTTATGGGTTATGTGAGATTGGGAACCCTGACAACTTCATATATGGAAACGATATTAGCGGTTTTCTTAACTGGTGCAAGGAACAAGGGTCAGTAACTACATACTTCCATAACCTCAAGTTCGACGGAGAATTTATACTGTGTTGGTTATTCGAACATGGATTTAAATTCGTAGAAGATAGAAGAGACTTAGATACAAACACATTCACAACACTTATCAGTGACAAGGGTCAGTTCTACTCGATGGAAATATGCTGGTTCCGTAAGGGGAAGACTCGATGCGTAACCACTGTGTATGACTCCTTAAAGATACTACCTTTCAGCGTTGCGGATATTGCTAAAGGTTTTGGATTGCCTATTAGCAAACTTGAAATTGATTACGATGAGTTTAGAGAAGTAGGGCATATACTTACACCACATGAAATTGATTATTTAAGGAATGACGTTGATATCGTAGCAAGAGCGCTTAACACCTTGTTTGAACAAGGCTTAACCAAAATGACACAGGGTAGCAACGCTCTATATGATTACAAACGTACCGTAGGCACAAAGAACTTTGCGAAATGGTTCCCTGTCCCAGATTACGACGCAGACATCAGACAGTCATACAAGGGCGGATTTACATACCTAGCGGATAGATTTAAAGAGGTCGATCTGGAAGAAGGCATAGTCTTAGATGTAAATAGCCTTTATCCATCTGTAATGTATTACCAACCTTTACCATACGGAGAGGGGATTTACTTTAAAGGTAAGTACAAGGAAGATAAGCTTTACAATCTTTACATTCAGATGATAACGTGCCAATTTGAACTTAAACCTAACCACATACCAACTATACAACTTAAGAATAACCTATCGTTTATTCCAACCGAATATCTAAAGTCTAGTAATGGTGAAGATGTTACGCTGTGCTTAACAAACGTAGACTTAGAGTTATTCTTAGAACATTATGACGTGTTTAACATAACGTATCATAGCGGCTGGAAGTTTAAGTCAACAGTAGGATTGTTCAAAGATTACATCGACAAGTGGAACACCATTAAAGTAGAAAGCACAAAGAGCGGTAACTGGGCTATGCGTTCTCTAGCCAAACTTATGCTCAATGCATTGTACGGTAAGTTCGCGTTGAACCCACACGTTCAGTCTAAAATACCTTTCTACCATGATGGAATCATTAAGTATAAGTTAGGAAAGGAAGAAACGAGAGACCCAATTTACATTCCTGTGGGAACCTTCATTACTGCATGGGCTAGATACAAAACAATCAGTTCTGCTCAGAAGGTTTACGATCGATTCGTTTATGCAGACACAGACAGCTTGCACTTAATAGGAACGGAGATTCCAGCGGAGTTAGAGATCGATGCAACAAAGCTAGGAGCGTGGAAGCATGAAAGCACATTCAGTCGGGCTAGATTTATCCGACAGAAAAGCTATGTTGAGGAAATCGATGGAGAGTTACACATCACTTGTGCAGGTATGCCAGAAAGATGTTATGAACACGTTACATGGGATAACTTTAGAAGTGGTAGCGTTTACAGCGGAAAGTTAGGAATGCAACACGTTCATGGTGGAATCGTGCTGAACGACATTCCATTCACTATTAAGAAAGGAGCATAAAATGGAACTATTTTGGACTTGTGTCGGAGTAATGTTAGCTAATTTTATTTGGACTTATATTTTAGTAAAAAAGATTGACAAATAGAAAAAAGTATGGTAGCATAAAACATGAAGGTTACATAGTTTAGTTGACTAGGAATGTTGGACGCTACGGGGTGAAATCCGCCGGCATTACCGTTCGGGATAGCACCTGTGGTCAGCGAGTATGTAACCTTTTTAAATGGAGGTGAAAGCAATGAAATATGGTGCTCCGTATTGGAACATTAAAGATATCTTACCTTATCAGCGTAATTTTAACTTCATAAATGGTGAGCGTTCAATCGGTAAGACATACACGGCAGAAGGCTACTTCATTGAAAGAGCGTTAAACAACGGTGAAGAATTTGTCTACATATGTAGGACTCAGGAGGAAAAGAAAGGTGGCATACTTGAAAAGTCATTCGCTAAAGTCCTAGCGTGCGAGTTTCCGAACCAGCCCATTAAGAGCACTACTGAGGTAATGGAGTTAATCATAGAAGATGAGAGTGGAGACGTGATAGAGAAGAAAACTCTAGGTTACTGCCTAGCGTTATCAGAAGCAGTTAAAATTAAGAAAAGGTCATTCCCGTTTGTACGATGGCTTATGTTCGATGAATATATGCTGGAAGAAAAACAGAGAACAAGCTACGTGAACGGCTGGAAAGAACCTGACCTATTACTTTCGATCTACCACACAATCGACAGAGAAAGAGACTACGTAATTTGTTTCATGTTTGGTAACAACACATCGTTCTATAACCCTTATCATATGCACTCAGCGTTTAATATCCCATACATAGAAAAAGGAGGGATATGGTATAACGAAAACATATTATTTCAATGGGCTGAAAGCACAGAGGAATTAAAGGACAAAAAGAGTAAGTGTAAGTTCCTTAAGATGATCGACAAGACCGACTATGGCCAGTACGCAAAACATGGTGACTACGTAGACGACAATATTAACTTTATTGGAGAGAGAACGGGCAACTCCAGACACTTGTTCACATTCGAGTACGAGAAAGAGATTTACGGAGTTTGGCAGGATATGAAGTTAGGTTTAGTCTTCATTGATAGCAAGTATGATAAATCGTGCACACTTAACTATGCCTTAACTATTGACGATCACAAAGAAAACACGATGTTTACTCGTAGCAAATCAGACACGTTGCTTATGTGGCTGGCTAAAATGTTCAAGTTAGGTAACGTCAGATATACGAGCATGAGAGTGAAGGTTAAAGCGGAACAGGCTATTAAACTTATTTTATAAGGAGGCAGTAATGGACGTAAGCAGTTTATACCCAACTAAAATGACAATAGGTGAAGATTTTGATAATGACAGAGAATTAAGATTTAAACGTAAATTCGCTGAAATATTAAATAGGAAATATGGGCTTAACATTACCGTAAAAAGGAGAATCGAACCAGATGAACATAAGGCTAGATGATGTTATCGTAGATGCAGAACCGATGCGCTACGCACAGTGGCATAGCCGCAACAAAGAGTATTGCGGTAGTAATGACGAATACGATGTTTATTTCATAGGAGGAAAATTTTATTATGCAGAAGCAGACGACCCATACCAGTTTTGAACCATCGGATATGAAAGATTATGCGTACATAGTAGCCGCAAGACTTAATACTTTAATTAAAGGTAAGGCAGAGCCAGTTTATGACAGGGCGGGTATATGGGATATTGTAGTAAAATTCGATAATTTTAGCTTTAAATATAGAGCACCATTATGTAAATATTTTTACTACAGTTTTAATATTGATCTTACATCTAGAATTATTAGAGACAACATGATTAAAGAAATCATAGATTCTGTAGTGAACAATGATTATAATATAAATGTAACATCTGGAAAGGAGTATTAAATATGGACGACGGATATATGCCTACATGGAATGAATGTTATGCTAGAATACATGAGCTATATAAAGAAAACTTAAATCTAAGAGAATCAGTTGGTAGGCTAGATAATAAAATAATACAAGCACAAAATATGATTGATGAATTGGAAATGTTAAGAGTAGCACAAAATACTACCATTAAGGCATTAAATGAAGCACTTGACGATAGGAAGGAATTCAGCGATAAGCAACAAGAAATGATTGATAGATTGGAATTGAAAAGAGTAAGTAACTTAAAGATTATTAAGGAACAAGAAGATCACATCACTGCATTAACAACGGCAGTAGAAAACTTAAAAGAAGAAGTTGATTCTCTAACAGATTTTATTAATTATGTTATGTAACCCGCCTTCCGCTTAACAGTAACTCATTCCCCGATCGGTTCAGTAATGATCACGGCAGTA
>ENA-OPSX01000743-OPSX01000743.1-human-gut-metagenome-genome-assembly--contig:-NODE-743-length-16539-cov-15.634191_pt1 | contig 16539 bp, 10 predicted proteins | sample MGYA00241462_ERZ501916 | MGnify/ENA primary metagenome ERZ501916 (study PRJEB25962, sample SAMEA2042113) | human gut metagenome | biome: human gut; feature: human-associated habitat; material: faeces...
TCACGTACGGTTCTTAGGGGAGAAGGGGGCAGCAATGCCCTTGACTTACCCGATGAATAAAATGAAAACAACAAATCACATTGCCAAATGGATACAAGCATATTTCATGCTACTATTCTGCATTAGTACTGTTATTTTCACTGCCTGTAATGAGGACAAACTCAATCTTGACCAAGAGATTTATGGATTGGGTGGAAATGACGAGCAAAAAAATGAACTGGATAAATGGTTATATGAAAACTATACCCAAGCTTACAATATCGAAGTGAAATATAAATGGAACAGTTATGAACTGAACACTACCGCCCAACTAGTCCCCATTATGGAACGCTTCGTAAAACCTTCTATGGATATGATTCAACGAGTGTGGTTTGAGCCTTATAAACAATTGGCAGGAGATAAATTTCTTAGAGAAATGACACCTAAGAAAATCATTTTGGTAGGTAGCCCGGAATATAATGCAGATGGCAGTCAAGTATTAGGACAGGCTGAAGGCGCTCGTAAAATTACACTATTTGATGGTAATAGCTACAATCCGAGTGATGCAGACTGGATACGTTCTATCATGCATACCATTGAACACGAATTCGCTCATATTCTCCATCAAACCAAAATGTATGATTCCAGTTTCAAAGATATATCCGCCGGAGATTATAATCCGACAGGATGGACTTCTGAAACGGAAGTAAGCGCATTACTTGCCGGATTCTATTCCGCATACGCAATGTCGGGAGTTGATGAAGATTTCGTTGAAGTGGCATCATTAATTATGGTGTATGGAAAAGAATGGCGTGACTATCGAATTAATTTGCTCAAAAGTTTAACAACGTCTCCTCCTTCAGAGGGAGAAACAGCAGAAGAAACAGCACAGCGTATAGCCCTTGCCAATCAGGCACAAACGGCTTTAACCAGATTACTGGCTAAAGAAGAAATTGTGATCAATTACTTTAAAAATGTATGGAACGTACAGTTTTATGACGACGCAATGGGAAATAAAGGATTAGTATCTTTAGTACAAGATGCTATTAATCAAATTGTAAATGAAAACACTCCAGAATAAATAATTATGAAAATAGTTTATACATATTATCTTCTAACCTGTGTAGCATTGTGCAGTATATTTTCATCTTGCAATAATGAAACCGACATTTATATGGAAAACCCGGATAAACGGATTCAAACTAAAATGCAGGAATATACTGATATACTCACAGGAGCTCCCGATGGATGGATTGCAGAAATAAATACCCAATTAGGAGGTATTCACACCTTATGGATGCAATTCACTGCAGACAATCGAGTATCTATGATGTTCGATTATGTAGAATATTACCGCGACTTGAAAGCAAGTCCGTTTGAAAGTAGCTATATACTCAAGCCACTACAAGGACCAACTATATCATTTGATACGTACTCTTTCTTATCTATCTTTGCAGATCCCAACCAGCTGATGAATGGTGCAGGACAAGCAGGAACCGGATTAGGAGCAGACTACGAATACGAGATTATATCCTACAAAAACGATCAGTTTCTCCTAAAAGGAAGAAAAAACAAAATGGAAGCTACACTGACTAAAGCTACCAATGAGGAAAGAGAGGCCATCAAAAATGGCGCCTTAATGGAAAATCAGGATCAGGCTCCTATCTATCAAAAAAAATACTTCACTTTCAGTTATAAAGGACAAGCGTATGATTTTGTATCTAATGGTAGAAAAACAGGTTTCTTATCCGCTAACAATGGAAATCCGACCCTACAAATAGAAGGTTCTAAAATAGACCTGAACGGAAATATCGTAATGATGAACCCGTTAATCCTTAATGGTTACGAAATTTATCAGTTCAACAAGACATCCACCGGATACACTACACAAGTAGGCAATGATATACTTGAAATTAAAGGAGGTACTACACCAATTGTTCCTCTATTCAATGCACCTCCAGGAGCAATTCATCAGACAATGGTAGTGTACAACGATATGCAAAATCAATGGTCATCCGAATATTTTGATAAACATAAAGCTGCTGTTTCGAATTTATTTGCATTCACTCAAACTCAATTCTATATTGTGTATGTTGCCATACACATGTACACAGACGGAAGTATAGTGGAGATTGGTTATAAAATATATCAAAACGGTTCATTAGGAGCCGATACTTACGGATTCTATTATACATTCAACTATCAGAAGAATTCAGATGGTTCTATCACTTTTGGAGATTATACACCGTTCGATACAAGCAATCCTAATCACGAAGAGTTCGACAAATGTCTGTCACCTATTTTAGATGGTTACTTTAAAAAACACAAATTCTTCATTAAAAGCTGGCCGGCTTTGTACAACAATTCCAGCCAATATGTGATGTCCTCGCTAATTCCTGCAGAAGATAAGACACTTGGTGTCATGGTAGGCGTACCTATGACGTTCTAAAGTTTACTTTACATTTATAGGGATGCCTGAAAACGGCATCCCTCACTCATTAAATAGATATAAGAAAGAAGTATTTGTTTTCCAACCAATGTATATAATCTAAAAATGCCTATCTTTGCAGTCAGATTATCGATAACCAAATAAAAACGAAATAGATAAATGGCATTGCAATGTGGTATTGTAGGACTACCGAACGTGGGTAAGTCGACACTTTTCAACTGTTTGTCGAATGCGAAAGCACAAGCGGCAAATTTCCCTTTCTGTACAATTGAACCCAATGTAGGTGTAATCACTGTTCCTGACGAACGTCTGACCGCACTCGCTGAATTGGTGCACCCTCAACGAATTGTTCCTACAACTGTAGAAATCGTAGATATCGCCGGACTGGTGAAAGGCGCAAGCAAAGGTGAAGGACTGGGAAACAAGTTCCTTGCCAATATCCGTGAAACAGACGCAATTATCCACGTACTCCGTTGCTTCGATGACGACAATGTGACACACGTAGACGGAAGCGTAAATCCCGTCCGCGACAAAGAAATCATTGACTACGAACTTCAACTGAAGGATCTGGAAACGATCGAAAGCCGTATCCAGAAAGTACAGAAACAAGCGCAGACGGGCGGAGACAAAGCTGCAAAGTTAGCTTACGATGTACTCGTTCAATATAAAGACGCACTGGAACAGGGAAAATCTGCACGTACAGTGACTTTTGAAACGAAAGACGAACAAAAGATTGCTCACGAACTGTTCTTATTGACCAGCAAACCGGTAATGTATGTCTGCAATGTTGATGAAGCAAGCGCAGTAAACGGCAATAAATACGTAGATATGGTACGTGAAGCCGTAAAAGACGAGGATGCTCAAATCCTGATTGTCGCAGCTAAAACAGAAGCGGACATCGCCGAACTGGAAACGTACGAAGACCGTCAGATGTTCCTTGCCGAAGTAGGCTTGGAAGAATCGGGCGTAGCACGTCTTATCAAGTCTGCTTACAAACTCCTGAATCTTGAAACATATTTCACTGCCGGTGTACAAGAAGTACGTGCCTGGACATACGAAAAAGGATGGAAAGCTCCTCAATGTGCCGGAGTGATCCACACCGATTTTGAAAAAGGCTTTATCCGTGCCGAAGTTATCAAATACGATGATTATATCAAATACGGCTCGGAAGCAGCTGTGAAAGAAGCCGGAAAACTGGGTGTGGAAGGAAAAGAATATGTGGTGCAGGATGGCGACATCATGCATTTCCGTTTCAACGTGTGATTATCGGTTACCACCGACGACTTATTAATTACTAATTCGCTAACAATATGAAATATCTCATTGCAGGAACGGGAGGTGTAGGCGGCAGTATCGCAGGATTCTTGTCGCTGGCAGGCAAAGATGTAACTTGTATTGCCCGTGGAGCTCACTTGCAGTCGATTCAAACGAACGGTTTGAAACTGAAATCGGATTTGAAGGGCGAACATACGCTCCGGATTCCGGCTACTACCGCTGAAGAATTCAATGGAAAAGCAGATGTGATATTTGTATGCGTAAAAGGTTATTCGGTCGATTCTATCGTAGAACTGATAAAAAGAGCAGCACACAAAGACACGGTTGTCATCCCTATTCTGAATGTATATGGCACAGGGCCGCGCATACAGAAGCTAGTTCCGGAAGTCACCGTTCTCGACGGCTGCATCTATATCGTAGGCTTCGTATCCGGCACAGGAGAAATCACCCAAATGGGAAAGATATTCCGGTTGGTATACGGCGCTCATCACGGCACAGTTGTAAAACCGGGATTGCTGGAAGCCATCCAACAAGACTTGCAGGAAGCAGGCATAAAGGTAGACCTTTCACCGGACATCAACCGGGATACGTTTATCAAATGGTCGTTTATCTCCGCAATGGCTGTGACGGGTGCTTACTACGACGTTCCGATGGGAGAAGTACAGAAACCGGGAAAGATACGGGATACATTTATCGGACTTTCTACGGAAAGCGCTGCCTTAGGAAAGAAACTGGGCGTCGAATTTCCCGAAGACCCAGTCAGCTACAACCTGAAAGTGATTGACAAGCTCGATCCCGAAAGTACCGCTTCTATGCAAAAAGACCTGGCACGCGGACACGACTCGGAAATACAAGGATTGCTCTTCGACATGATTGCAGCAGCCGAAGAACAGGGAATAGATATACCGACCTACCGGATGGTTGCGGAGAAATTCAAAGAATCTAATCATTAACATTAATCCAATATAGAATGAATACCATGCTATTATCCATCAACTGGAACCCGAATCCCGAACTATTCAACCTGTTCGGCATTTCTATCCGTTATTACGGATTACTGTGGGCAGTAGGAATATTCTTTGCTTATGTGGTTGTTCACTACCAGTACCGGGATAAAAAGATAGAGGAAAAGAAGTTTGACCCTCTTTTCTTTTACTGTTTCTTTGGTATTCTAATCGGTGCCCGCCTAGGACACTGCCTGTTCTATGACCCGGGATACTACCTGTCTCATTTTTGGGAAATGATTCTTCCTATCAAGTTCATGCCGGACGGAAACTGGAAATTTACCGGATATGAAGGACTTGCCAGCCACGGCGGTACATTAGGACTGATAATCGCCCTTTGGCTGTATTGCCGCAAGACGAAGCTCCATTATATGGACGTGCTGGATATGATTGCCGTAGCTACTCCAATCACCGCCTGCTTCATCCGCCTTGCCAACCTGATGAACTCCGAAATCATCGGCAAACCGTCTGATGTGCCCTGGGCATTCGTTTTCGAACGTGTAGATATGCTCCCCCGTCATCCGGGACAGCTCTACGAAGCCATCGCTTATCTTATCCTGTTCTTCATCATGATTTACCTGTATAAGAATTACAGCAAGAAACTGCACCGTGGCTTCTTCTTCGGGCTCTGCCTGACTTACATCTTCACCTTCCGCTTTTTCATCGAATTCCTAAAAGAAAATCAGGAAGATTTTGAAAACAGCATGATGTTCAATATGGGGCAATGGCTAAGCGTTCCGTTTATCATAATAGGCGTCTATTTCATGTTCTTCTATGACAAGAAGAAAAAGAAAATAGCCTAAATCAAAAAAAGGGATTAGCGGTTCAAACATCACTAATCCCTCTTTCTTATCAATAAAACAAATGCCATTTCCCTAATGTCAGGACAACAATCGAAAACATATCCTAAGACATTATATACATTTTCAGCTTATTTCCCCCTGACTATCTTCTTAATATCATTCAGTTTATTCAGCGCCTCAATAGGAGTAAGATTATTCACATCAAGATTCAATATCTCATCGCGAATCTGACAGAGAATCGGATCGTCCAACTGGAAGAAGCTTAACTGCATACCTCCACGATTCTCGCTCACTTCTGCCAACGGTTTACCTGCTATGCCCTGTTGGCGATTATCAGATTCAAGCTGTTTCAATATCTCATTTGCACGTTTCACAATGCTTTTCGGCATACCGGCCATCTTTGCCACATGAATACCGAAAGAGTGTTCACTACCGCCACGTTCCAGTTTACGAAGGAAGATTACTTTATTATCAACTTCTTTCACCGATACATTATAATTCTTGATGCGCTTGAAAGATTTCTCCATCTCATTCAATTCATGATAATGCGTAGCAAATAATGTACGTGCTTTTGCTTTCGGATGTTCATGGATATACTCTACAATTGCCCAGGCAATGGAAATACCATCATAAGTAGAAGTACCACGACCCAATTCGTCAAATAATACCAGACTCCGGGAAGAAACATTATTCAGGATATCAGCCGCTTCATTCATCTCTACCATAAATGTAGATTCACCGACTGATATATTATCGCTCGCTCCTACACGGGTAAATATCTTATCAACTAAACCGATATGCGCACTTTCCGCAGGAACAAACGAGCCGATTTGAGCCAATAGCGTAATCAACGCCGTCTGACGCAAGAGTGCCGACTTACCGGCCATGTTCGGACCTGTAATAATAATAATCTGCTGTGTATCGCTGTCCAGCATTACATCATTGGCAATATACTTCTCACCTATCGGAAGTTGTTTTTCTATTACTGGGTGACGTCCCTGACGAATATCCAGTACGTCATTATCCTCAATAATCGGACGGATATAACGATTCTCACGGGCCACATTGGCAAATGACAACAAGCAGTCCAGACGTGCAATCTGATTCGCATTAATCTGTATCTGTGGAATAAATTCCATCAATGCCTGTACTAAGTCTGTATATAGCTGCGTTTCCAGAACCAGAATCTTATCCTCCGCTCCCAAAATCTTCTCTTCGTATTCTTTCAGTTCCTGCGTGATATAACGCTCTGCGTTGACCAACGTCTGTTTGCGAATCCATTCGGGTGGAACCTTATCCTTATGCACATTACGGACTTCGATATAATAACCGAATACGTTATTATAAGCCACTTTCAAACTCGGAATACCCGTCTCTTCGCTCTCCCGCTGTTGTATCTTTAGCAGATAATCTTTTCCTGAATAGGAGATTTGCCGCAATTCATCCAAGTCTGCGTTCACACCGTCCTGAATCACTCCACCTTTATTTATCAGTAAAGGAGGATCATTTTTAATCTCTTTGGCAATCCGGTCACGAATAGAAATACAAAGATTCAACTGTTCGCCAATGCGATTCAAGCTCGCATTATCAGCTTCCATACATGCCTGTTTTATCGGCTCAATTGCTTGCAAGGCAACTTTCAACTGAACGACTTCACGAGGCGACACACGCCCTACAGCCACTTTGGAAATAATACGTTCCAGGTCACCTATCAGATGCAACTGTTCTTCAATCAGTTCCTTAAAATCAGGTTGGCGGAAGAAATATTCCACTACGTTCAAGCGTTCATTGATCGGTTTCTCATCCTTTAAGGGAAAAACCATCCAGCGTTTCAACAGACGCGCTCCCATCGGGCTGATTGTTCTGTCAATCACATTGAGCAGGCTACTTCCGCCATCATTCATATTACCAATCAACTCAAGACTACGCACCGTGAACTTATCCAGACGGACGTATTTATCTTCTTCAATACGCGCCAATGAAGTGATGTGACCAATTTGCGTATGCTGCGTCATTGTCAGATACTGCAGGATAGCACCGGAAGCAATGATACCGTTCTTCAAGTGCTCTACTCCGAAACCTTTCAGATTCTTCGTTTCAAAGTGTTTCAGCAGTTTCTCACGGGCAGTCGTTTCTGTAAATACCCAGTCGTCCAGCTCGAATGTGAAGAACTTGTTACCGAAATTACCTTCAAACATCAGGCGTTTGCCACGTTCAAAAAGAATTTCCTTAGGGGCAAAGTTATTCAACAGCTTGTCTATATAATCAAAAGGCCCTTCTGCAGTAAGGAATTCACCGGTAGAAATATCGAGAAAAGCAACTCCACAGGAAGCCTTTCCGAAATGAACGGCAGCCAGGAAGTTATTTTCTTTATAGTTCAGAACATTATCATTGATAGAAACACCGGGAGTAACCAATTCGGTAATGCCACGCTTCACCAGCTTCTTCGTCATTTTGGGGTCTTCGAGCTGGTCGCAGATAGCGACACGTTTTCCAGCGCGAACCAATTTCGGAAGGTAGGTATCAAGGGCATGATGAGGAAAACCTGCCATCTCGATAGTTTTTCCTTTCCCATTGGCACGTTTTGTTAGTGTGATCCCTAAAATTTCGGCTGCAACGATGGCATCCGTAGAATATGTTTCATAAAAGTCACCGCAACGAAACAGCATCACTGCATCCGGATGTTTTGCCTTCAAATCCAGAAACTGTTTCATCATCGGGGTGAGGACAATCTCTTCTTCGTTCACGGGTGTCTCCTTTTCTTTTTTGTTGAGTATATAATGAATTATCCTTGCAAAGATAACGGTTTTTCGGCAGAGAATCAACGGTATGCTCCGATTCAATTTTCAAAATAAATGTTGCATACCTTGAAAAAAGGAGAGTTTATTTCTTAATAAGTAGGGGAAAACTATTAAAACGTGTTATAAAACATGCTATTTTTCTTGGATAATTTGCTAATTTCCCAAGAGTCCGTATCTTTGCAATGTGTTTTTCATAGTATTAGATTTAAGGTTAACAAAGGTTGGAGCAAGGCGTTGCTCCTTTTTTTATGTCCGGACGTTTCCTATCAGAACAGCTATCTTTAAAACGACTCGTTTTTGCACCGTAATGAACTGTTTCAGCCTATTCTAACAAGGGTATATTCTCACTGCAATGAGAAAAAATTCTCATTACTATGAGTATTTCTTCTCATTGCTATGAGTATTTTTTCTCATAGGGATAAGTATAGTTGAGAATGTTTGCGGAATTTTTTTTTTGAATTATAATTGTATGAGTTTACCTCATTTCCGTACCGTTATGAGTGAAATTATAAATAAAGAATTAGGCAAAGTCTGCCCATTACACTTCACTTATAAACTGCTCAAAGCTATATTTAAAATCCTCATTCAATATTAGCTTATACTCCTTGGTGAATTGATCAAATGCAGTATATGCCATTCCCATACGTTTCAAATCCACTAAAGCACGGCACTTAACGCGAACAGACTCTTCATCTAACGAATCAAATCGCAGAATACAATTTGAGATTTGTATTCTCAAGTTATCATTTCCTACAAATTGCTTGCTATCTCTTAACCGGCTCAGAAGATCAATCATTGAATCGGAATAATCTGCTTTAAAACTATCTACCCAATCAAATTGCATATTAGGAAGCAATTGACCAAATGAAGCCAGACTCAATAATTTTTCCAGATCTTCCTTATGGACCACATCCAAAGGCGCCATCTTTTGCATCAATTGATTTGCTATAGTATAGTCATTATATACATGCCCCTTATTAAGAAAGTACCAATAACCATTTGCTGATGATATCTCCGTATCTCCTACCTCTTCCAACAAAAGACGTATCTTACGTATATTTACACTACGGTTATTAGAGAAACTCTCTTCTGACTTATCATACCACAACAATTCTTTTAACTTGATATTAGAAATCCCCTTATTATTCTGATTGGAATAAAGAATAATAACAGATAATAATTGACGCATAATAGGCGTAAATTTTCCGGTAATGTCTTTTAAATCCCGATTAATTACCTGAAATCCGTTTAGCATATAAATTCCTGGTGTGGTGTTCAATACAGGAGCTTCAAACGAGGAATATAGGTGGTCATTTTCTTGAATTTCTTTTTCACTATTTATATCTGAAACAACCCCTTCTTCTTTTTCACAAATATCTTGTTGTGAAATAGATATAGCTTCTTTCTTATCATGCTTTCTGCTATTCTTTAATCTCCACCCAATTCCCCCTAAACCTGCTACACAAATACATATAAACAGTAATTTCCACCAAGTCCCCCTGTTTTCCTGTACTGTTATATTTTGAATAGGCAACACAGGAGATGCAATAGAATAAATATTAGCTTCATAATTATTCCCCTCTATTTGGTGAACTGTTACAGCGTAATAACATTTTTCTGAAGCAAGATAAATTAAATCTGCATGAGAATTAACATCTAAGAAAGTATAAGGTATTGTATCACCTAAAACAGTTTCTTGTCCATTCTCCAAATTTAAATCTTTCAAAACCAGAGAAGATAGAAAACGACCTGAAGAAAAAAACAATCCTTTTGCATGTTCACCTTTTTCTATTTCATCAACTATCAACGTAGAAGCAGCTACCTCATCACAAAGATTCTCCGGTATAGCCCACTTTTTTTCCAAAGAATAATCATTCAAATTCAATTTATACAAATCCTTATAATGAACGACCCCATACTCCTGTTTGCCCAAGTCATTTCCCAATCCTCCATAAATATAAATCAGCGAATCGGTCTTCCCTATGGCACTCAAATAGCGAGGAGTAATCACATCCGGCAACTCTCCCTTTATCACTTCACCCGACAGAGATATTCTATTCAACTCACGGGTATACAAATGAAATCCATATCCCAGAATTTGTACAATTGATGAATCTTTTGGATTGAAAAACCGATTATGTTGTGTATAGGAAGACTGCCTTTTCCGTTGAATAGGAATAGACCAACTTTTTGTTTGAAAATTGAAAAAAGACAAATTCTCCCCATCAGGCTTCTCAAAGTCATAATAAACCAACTGGCTACCTTTATCTTTCAAAGGAACAAAAAGAAACTGGTTAGTGATCCGATTTACATCAATCAATGGCGAGAAAACATATTCTTTAGTTATACTCCGTATTAAATCATATTTGACAATACGATCTTTTGCAATAAAATAACATGCCGACTGATCTTCACACGGGACAGGAAAAGTCTTGGATGAAAAAGATAACGTTTTCCTATGTTTCCAATACATATGACTATTAATAATCCATTCCGGATTTGATATAAAAGCTGTCATCTGCCGAAACTTGTCCTGAAGCAAAGTGTCAGATACTGCTTGCTCCAACGACCATTCATATTTTATGCTCCCAGGTTCCAGACCGATCTGTACATCCTTCAAAATAATAGGTGCCACGTCCGAAGTTGTGTAAGAAGCTAATTTATTAGCACCAAAGCAGACTTTAACAGAATGATTATCCGGGGCAGTAACTTTCTCTTTAGAAATAAGAGAACCATTATTTCTGACATATAACGTATCATTTTTATACTCCAATTCTATCTTTATCCTATTCCACTCATGAATATCGATAGTCGCAGAAGAATGTATCTTTCCTAAATATTGCTGGTCTTTAATCAAACACAAATAAGGCTCTTCGTTCACAGGATTAACCAATATCAGATTGAGGCTATTTCTATTGTCAACAATCATACGGCATACATAACCAAAATGCTCGCCTTTTTCCCTAATCTTCAAATCAAAAGAAACAGATAAATAATCTTTGAATCTCACTCCCTGATTGCCGGACGGTATGATTAATGAAGTACGTTCATCTTTTGAATATTCATAAGCACGAAAAGAAAGGCCTCCGATATTTTCACCACCCCAAGTGACTATAGTCTTCGAGATAAATAAAATATAAAATAACAGTCGGATATATTTCATAGCAAAAGCTTATTTGAAGCAAAGATATAAAAAATATGTTTTTTCAATCTTAGGATATTAAAATAATATAGTTACTCTGCACCAATAACGAAATATATCCGGCTATTATACTCCACATCCCTATCGAACCGGCATCCGGGATGAACGCAGTTCTCCTCTCAAATACTTAGCAGCTTCACCTGCCAGCCAAAGATAATGATCGGGTGCTTCTCCTTCATAAGTTATAAAAGAACTTTCACCCACCGGAGGTGTATTTGTACATTTAAAGAAAGCTGTCCCCTCATCTATCTCATCAAACATTGCCAAATAAAGGCTTTCTGCTCCTGCATCTACAGCACCTTTCACCTGTTTCCAGAAGAAACGTCCCCCTAATCTCGGAATCATGTTTTGCGGAGCATCCTTTTTCATGTTATGCCAACTAAAGCCCGGAAATAACACCGGCATATAATCTTTACCATTCGCTTTGCACCACTTTATATCTTCCTCTATCGATTTACGATATGGCTCATACGTATTATTATCAAAACGTCCTACCAACCATGGATGAACAATATCCGCCTGTTTTACCAGTTCAAGCAATCGCGTATCAGAAACAGCATCTATCGTTAATGTCCGCCAATGAGTAGGTACACCTACCAATATGGAACAACCTTCACTCTTCAGGAAATCAATGATTTTCTTTACCTGCTCATATCCATATTTACGGCGATCATTAAACCCTATTCCCCACACAGCAACTAACGGTTTACCATGATGATAAACATAATGATTGTTGTTCCGGGAAACTAGTTTATACTTCTCACACAACTCTTTCCAGTCACGTATCAATATATCTTCTTCACCGGCTTCCATACCGGAAAGGTCATACATCAGGCAAATTGCCCGGTCATACTTTTCTGCCGAAAGAACAGCATTATTCAGTATCTTATTATAATTATCCTTCCCTTTCTGATTTCGTATAGAAACAACAAAACGTTGCATAAATACCCCATCAATTCCATATTGCTTCATCCATTTAAAATGCAGATCTGTAGTAGAAGCATCATACGAACTAAAAACCTTTGCTGGTGTCTCATCAGGTAACTTAAAAGCCGTTTCATAGGTTTTCTCATATTCAGAAACATCCGGCCAAAGATCAATGGTACACTTGCCCGGTTTGAACTCTTTTTCTTTTTCAAAATGTTTCCAACCCAAACCAGCACCGTCTTCAGGAGTATTAAACCACCCCTGATACCCTGCCATCACTAAATTCCTTATTGATTTGAAACGGACACGACTCATCGACTCCGTTGTTTTTGCCGCCGGATCAGACATCACCACCTCTTTAGGAAGTTGATTTAAGGCAATAAATTCACTGATAAACCGATCCGGATATACTTTCACAAGATTCATCCCTTGATACCCTGTCCCCAGCACCTTTCCTACCGGACCTATCGTTATCATTTCCATATTACCCACCTTTCCATAAGCATTGTTATGTAAATGCCCTGCAAATATTGCGTTTACTCCATATTTCTGAAACAAACGCACATATTTCTCTCGCATAGGCAAAGAGAAATTCGAATAATTCACAGGTTCATCCATCCGCTTTAGAAAAACAGAGCAATGAGTAAAAACAAACTTGAATCTGGCATCCTTCGTTTTCTGTAATTCCTGTTCCAGCCACTTAAATTGAACTTCTTCCCTCTCCTTGTCCTCTTCTTTTATTATATTTGAATCAATACCTATAAATGCACAATCACCATACCTGAATGAAAAATGGGGTTCTCCGTAGTTCTTTTTATAATTATCTATAGAAGCCCGGCTGACCTTACCTATATCGTGATTTCCCGGAATCATATAAACCTTTACTGAAGAGTCTATTTGAGCAATCATCGACTTATAAGCAGCAATCTGTTCCTTACTCTTCGAATTATTTACAAAATCACCGGTTATCACCACAAACGGAGGTTTTAACTGATTAATAGCTGTCACAGCCTTATTCATAGCCTCTGTTTCTGCCGAAATACTCTTATTATTATCTATGAAGCCAAATTGGGGATCACTTAATTGCAAAAAGAAAAAGGGAGCAGAATCCGCAGCTATCCCATGAGATACAAAAACAGCCAAGAGAAAACAAACGACCGATATTATTTTCTTTCTCATAAATTATTTATTGTTATCATGAGATACGACGATCTGCCTGATGCGTCGTATCCCGTTATTAATAACTATTACTTCTTAAATTGATTTCTGGTTATCTTCAGAAATTCAGATTTGTTTTCCTCCGTCGGTTCCAAATTCGTTCCTTTCTGGTAATTATTCCATGAATTGACTAACACAATGTTTTTACTTCCGATATTCCGTTTAGCTACATTACAGAAATTAATATAATCAGTAGTCTCTCCATCTTGCCCGAAAGTATATTTATAACTTGAAGTTGAATTGATACGGTCATTATAAGAAGGAAAGATACAAGGAACAAAGTCTGTATTCCATTTGGATATTGTAGTCTTCCAATTGGCCCAATTCAAATCAACAAAACTGAAAAAGGCATAATAACGGTCATACATATTCGTTGACCAGTCGTTCACTGTCACTCCATCAAAAGAAGCAATCTGATGTTCCTCATAATTCACCGGAGCTACCCAACCGGTAGTAAATTCTCCAATCGTATAAAGATCATACCCCAATTCTGATACAGCCTTCTTTAATGCCGGGATGACCAAAGAATAATCAATACTCTTCAATGCAGAAGAAGAAAGGTTAGACGGAGTTATTAGAATAACCGGTCTTCCGTTCATTTTATAATAGGCCTCATCATTAAATAAAGGCACTAAAGTATTCGTAAAGTCATTGATCATCTTATTCAAATTCTCTTCCTCTTGAAGCGGTTTGTCATTAGATACTTTCAGATGTTTGGTGTTATAATTGATCACTAAGCGGACTTTTGCATTGGTTGCCGTACGTACAGACTTAAAGTTGGTAATCAATGTATTATCTGCTGAAGCAGCATCCCAAGTAACTATCAGAAAGTCCAAGGCAGCCTCATCCGCCCAAGCAAGCTGTTGCTGTAACACTCCACTAGTTGTAGACAAATATTCACCCAACAAAGGAGTACCGGCATATATTTTCTTACCGGACTTTAACCAGCTGGAAGAGGAAGTTATATTGGTATAATAAGCACCGACTATCGCATCCACAGATAAATCCGTCTGTGGTATATCATACACATATTTGCTCTTATCAGGAGCCAAATGATCGTCTTTATCACAAGATACAGCTAACAAAGCGATGAATCCGAGCAATATAATAGTTATCTTTTTCATATCCTTCATTTTTTAATTATTCGTCAAATAAGGGTTAGTCTTAGTGGGCAATGCAAACCATAACTTAGTCGACATTGCATCTTGTCCACCATCGAGATTTGCAATACCTTTCGTCAATTCATATTCATTGTTTGTTTTCTCGCTATCGGGATATACCAATCGCTGTGGAATATAAGCATAAGGATTATCCTTGGTGCCGGCATTCACAGCACCATATCCGGTTTCCGGCTGGAAATGTGGCGGAAATTCCAATACTTGGCTACGGCGAATCAGTGTCCACGCATCCAACGATTGATAAAACATAGCTATATATTGCTGCATGATAATCTGACGATAAATCGGATCAGGTTCATCAGAGGTAATAGCAGAAGATACAATGCCGATAAAATCTTTATAATAATCTTCACCTTCTTCTGTGACTGTGAGATCTGTCAATGTATTCCATTTAATTCCCGGAGTCTGAAGATAATTATTCACTTTTCCACCGTCTACGCCATATTGAGCCATTGAAGCGTTCACACCAGCATTGTAATAAGCCTCGGCTGTTTGCGAACCACTTCCCAAACCTTTATGAACCAATTCACTTTTCAACAGGCACACTTCTGCATAATTCATAATTACTTCTGCATAACTCTGCTCCGTGAATTTATCCTGTAATTGAGAGTAATCATCTGCCGTCTTTCCACTGTGCGGGTTGGGAGACAAGCTGACTCCCGAAGGTAAATTAGAAACTTTTGGTTGTCCCCAATAAGGTGCCCAATGGAAGTTATCAGGCATAGAAGCAGCATTGGCAGGAGTGAAAAACTTCTCCAACCGCGGATCAGCATAGGGAGCCATATACATCAGAATCGATTCGCCGGCAGAGTGAAGCTTATCCAAATTACTTTCACGGTTGATGACCAGATAATCATAAAAATAATTTCTTGTATCTGCGTTATTTCCCCATTGCAACAGACAATTATCTTCATTACTTGTCATCAAGTTCTGTTCATTTTCCATAAGTTCATCAATCACTTCAGTCGCTTTCGAACGGTCAGCATTACAAATACGAACGGCCAAACGCAAACGTAGTGAATTGGCAAACTTCTTCCATTTCAATAAGTCGCTGGATTTCTGTCCTGAAGGAAAAATAGGGTCTGCTTTATAAACATCTCCATCCATCTTCAACCCGTCGGCACATGCTTTCAAATCATTCAGCATAGCATAATAAATATCCGATTCCTTATCGTAAGGCACTCTCTCGCCGGCATTAAATGCCTGACTTTTAGGAATACCTCCCCAAATAGAAACTGCTTGTGAGAAAAGATAATTTTCCCATATTTTAGCAATAAGTACACGATTGTGATATTGCTCGTCATTTTCCATTTGCGTTTGTATAAAGTGAACAGGAAAAATAGCATAATTATATACATTCTTCCAATATGAATCATTAGTTGAACCTTGATTTCCATACCGTTGTACCTGTCCACCGGTAGCTCCACCATAATAATGGCTATAGTTGGCCAACAACACTTTTTTCATGCTTCCGCAAAAAGCATTCAACGTATAATAAGAACTCGTATTGAACAAATATTCAGGATTAATTTCATTCAGTTCATTGGGATTGGCATTGGCAGATTCAAAGTCATTCGTACACGAAACGAAAGAAATGGCCATTGCAGCAAAACCGGCTAATAATATTTTAATCTGTTTCATAATATTCTATCCTTAATTCCGCAACTGTTTCAATAAATCGCTTGTCGGACTCAAAATTGTCA
>ENA-OPSX01000755-OPSX01000755.1-human-gut-metagenome-genome-assembly--contig:-NODE-755-length-16409-cov-10.642106_pt1 | contig 16409 bp, 11 predicted proteins | sample MGYA00241462_ERZ501916 | MGnify/ENA primary metagenome ERZ501916 (study PRJEB25962, sample SAMEA2042113) | human gut metagenome | biome: human gut; feature: human-associated habitat; material: faeces...
TCTCAGCCTCATCTTCTTTTGCAAACATTGCAGGGAGACCTTTCAGGCTGTATTTTCCTTTTGTGATCTTATAGGATTCAAATTTCAGATTTGCAGTGTCGCTGCCGTCTGCCTGCTCTACTTCCAGACCATTGATACGATAATCTCCGTTTCCGTAAGCTGTATATTCCTGCGGCAGAGTATCCAGAGAAAATGTTTTGTCTTTTCCTGCTTCATACGGATTTCCGGAGAATCCTCTGTCCACACATACGATCCTGTCTGTGATCAGCGCATCGCCTACCGGACTTCCATAATACAGATGAACCAGAGTATCATACTCTCTTACCTGCATCTGATAGGTGCTGTTTTCTGTTCTCAGGTCAAATACTTTTTCTGCCTCATGATACTTAATCCATTCCATACTCTGTACCTCTCATTTCTTTGTTGTTTTTTTGTTAAAAAGCATACTGATCCGGTTCTGTATCTACATAGTGATGTTCTTCTTCGTCCTCTTTGAAATACGGTTTGAACAGTTTCCACATAAACCAGGAATCTGCATAGGCTGTCAGGGAAAATCCCACCATCAGCCAAATCAGCAGATATACCGGAAAAAGTTTTGCATCTACAAGTGTCATGGTCATTGGCAGTATCGTGATCACTGCCACTACTATCGCATAACCTATATGTTTAACCGCAAAATAAAATGCGTTTGTGATCAAAGTCATTGTTTTGTTTTCAAATGCTGCAACTGTCGGGAATATGTACAGTGCAATGGCAATCAGCGGAATACATACCGTCAGAATCACGTAATTGAAAATCTGTGGCATGGAACCAGGCATAGTTACCAACGATTCTTTCTCCATATAAAGAAATACTGCAACTGCTGCCATCAAGATCCAGATCAGAGTTGACTGTTTGAAGTTCTGCTTAAAGCTTTTAAAAAAATCATGAAATACCCGGATATCTCCATCCTTGTGGAGTTTTAATGTACAATAATACAAAGCAGTGGTGGATGCCCCTGCTGTAATAACAGGAAGAGAGCACACGATCCATAGTAAATTCAATGCAATTAACTGACCTAAAAATCCAAATATCCTGTCATAAAGACTTCCTGGTTTCATTTTTTATTACCCCTTCCTTTTTCTATCTTAATGATTTTGTCCTGACTTTCACCTTTACAGATGATTCAGCAATCAGATATCCAGTTTCAGGCAGCCTTCTGTTATTCTTCTCTTTCCAGTTGTATAACAAAATTCTGCCTGTATAGTTCAGGGGAAATGTCCCGAACCTCCCGGATTCTTCTTTTTATTTTTTTAAACTTACAGCTTACCACCGGATGTTGCAATACCTTCGATGAACTGCTTCTGGAAGATCAGATACAGTACGATCATCGGGATACATGCAAGCAGAGATGCTGCCATCAGCTGCGGATAATTGTTGGTGTACTGTCCCTGCATTTTTGCAAGTGCTGCTGACAGAGGCATTACATCTTTGTTACAGATCAGAGGCCACATCAGATCTGCATAAGCGAACACTGCAGTGAAGATGGTAAGGGCAGCCATGCTGGCCTTGGTCAGAGGCATCATGACCTTGGTAAAGGTCTGCCACTTGGTGCAGCCGTCCAGGTATGCGGCCTCCCCCAGCTCATCCGGAATGCCCATGTAAGCCTGCCTGAGGAAAAAGGTGCCGAACGCGCTGACTAACCCCGGAAATACCAGCGCAAACATGCTGTTTGTCAGTCCCATTCTGGCTAACATCTGGTACTGGGGAATAATGAATATCTGGGACGGCAGCATCATCTGTACAATCACCAGGGAGAACAGAAGGTTCTTCCCCTTGAATTTAAGTTTTGCAAATGCAAACCCGGCGGCTGAGGAAAACGCTACCGCGTAGAGGACCCGAAACAGAATCAGCAGCGCCGTATTCACATACAATTTCATAAAGGGCAGGGAGGCGATGGCTCGCAGGTAGTTCTCCTTCATCCACTGCTTCGGCAGGATGGTCGGCGGAATCTGTACGCTCTCCCCTGCCGACTTAAAGCTGGTGAACACCATCCATATAAACGGGAATATCATAAGCAGGGCTCCCGCTCCCAGGGCCGCATACACAAGGGCGGTATTAATACTGCGGTTTGTCTCCAATGATTTCATAATTTCCCTCCATCCTAAACTTCATAGTTGACCCACTTCTTCTGTCCCCAGAACTGCAGAGCTGTCACGGCTCCTATAAGCAGTACGGTCCACACAACAATAGCGGAAGCATACCCACGGTTTCCTGCCACAAAGGACTCACGGTAAAAGAGATACATCAGTGACTGGGCATTTGTAAGGGCCGGATTGGTCTGGTCCACCATCATGTAAATCAGGTCGTACACCTTAAGGGATGCCATGAGCCGCATGATTAACACCACAAAGAGGGTGGGCGACACCATGGGAAGCGTAATCTTAAAAAACTGCTGTATTTTGGAAGCCCCGTCCAGGCTGGCGGCCTCATAGTAGCTCTTTGATATATTTTGTATTCCTGACAGCAGCAGAACCGCGTCATATCCCACGGCGCTCCAGACTGCCACCACCGCACAGGCCGGAAGCACCAGCTTGGGGTTGGTCAGCCAGTTTATTCTGCTTCCGATGATCTGGTTGATAATGCCGTACTCTGCGTTGAAAATCCATTTCCACACCATGGCTATGGCTGCCGGCGCAACCACCATGGGCAGGAAATAAATGGCTCTGAAAGCAGCCTTTGCCCGAATCTTCGCATTGAGCAGCACAGCGGTCAGCAGGGAAAGGAAAATTCCCAGGGGCACGGTCAGAATACAGAAGTAAATGGAATTCCAGGTTGCCTTCCAAAACTCCTTGTTCCCAAACATCTGCACATAATTTTCCACTCCGCTGACCTCATAGTACCCAAAGGGATGGGTGGTGGAAAAGCTCAGTACCAGGGTCTGCAGGAACGGATACACGTTCAGCACAATCAGACCTATTATCGTAGGGGCAATGAGCAGATAGCCCCATTTTGCATCCTCTGTCAAATATTGTTTCTTACCCATCATTCTCCTCCAGTCCTGCCATCATTACGGCGCCTTTGCTTCGTCCACCAGTTTCTGCATATCCTCCAGTCCCTGGTCCAGACTCAGCTCACCGCTGTATATCTTTAACAGCAGGTCGTTAATCTGGGTTTTCCAGTTGGGTCTGGATGCATTGTTGACGCTCTGTACACCATAAGGAAACATATCCACGCATTTTTGGACATCCAATTTGTAGTCATATTGGTCAAAGGCGCTTATCCACGTATCCTCCAGCCCCTTGTAGGCCGGTATGGCGGCGCCTGACAGCCCCTGGACCCTCTGTCCTTCCTCGGAACCTGCAAATTTCAGGAAATCCCTTGCGTATTCCAGCTTCTTTCCCTTGGCTCCGGTGGAATAACACAGGCCGTTGGATATGGTGGCTCTGCCGTCTCCCCGGACCGGGTCCGGGCACTTGGGAAGCACGGCCACATCCCATTTTCCGATCATCTCCTTGTTATTCTCCATAAAGGAAATAAGGTTCCAGTTTCCCTCCAGGTACATGGCCCCCTGCTCTGACATGAATGCGTTGCCCGGAGCCGTCTCAGCAAAATAGTTCTGATCAGGGCACCACGGCTCCTTCTGAAGGCCGATATAAAATTCCATGGCCTTCCTTGTGCCGGAATCCAGAAACCCTGCCCTGGTCTTATCCTCGTTCAGTATGTAGCCTCCTGCCTGGTATACGAAATTCCAGTATCCCAGCTGCTCATCCGCATATGCCATATATCCGTATTTTCCGGTTCTTTCATAAATCAGAGCCGAAGCCGATGTAAGGTCATCCCACGTCCAGGACTCATCAGGGTAAGCCACCCCTGCCGCATCAAACATCTCTTTGTTATATACCAGGCAGACCGTATCCTTATCCTTGGGAACCCCATACATCCGCCCGTCGGAGCCCCTGGCATTTGCCAGCGAAATATCCGAAAAATGGGTGGTATAATAATCCGGCTCCACATCGTCATATAAATCCGTCACATCCTCCAGTTTTCCATAATCCGCATATTTAAGAATCTGATTGGTGTGCATCCAGAAGATGTCCGGCAGCTGTCCTGATTCTGCCGCCGCATCCAGCTTGGTCCAGTACTCATCCCAGCTGGTAACCTGAACCTGGATTTCCACCTCCGGGTTCTTATCCATATAAGCCCTGGCTACTGCTTCCATACCGCCTCTCTGGGCATTGTCCCAAATCTGGAAGTTCAGATGCACCAATCCATCCGAGGCCCTTGTTCCGGAGCCGCATCCTCCAAGCAAAGCAGCCCCCAGCACGGCTGCGGCCGCTGTGAGAATTCCCTTTCTGAACGTTTTAAGCATAATATACCCCCTGTCATCCCTGTTCCTTCTATTCTAAAACCATCCAATTTGTCGCCTTCATTCCATCCGGATTTCCTTGATAACTACATGATATCATGGGATTTAAAGCAGGTAAATATTCTGCTTTCGCAAAAAATATACCCAAATGCTATTTTTCTACTTATAACTTGATATAGGCTGGCATTTGGGTATATAATGATTAAAAAGGGGGTTTTCAGGCAATGAGCAATGTACTGTTTTCTATATTTCCCAACGAGCGCTTCGTGGATTTGGGGTTATATCAATACGGCTGGGAACAGTGTGAACCGCTGCACTCTTATGGTCCCTACGCCAGGAACCACTATCTGTTCCACTACTGCATATCCGGCACAGGCACCCTCATATCCACGGATTCCAAAGGGGAATCCCACACCTACCAGATTAAAAGCGGGGAAGGGTTCCTGATTTATCCCAAGCAGATCAACACCTACTTTGCAGACAAGAACCATCCATGGGAGTACACCTGGGTGGAATTTGACGGCCTCCGCGTAAAGGAAGCCCTGGAGCTGGCAGGACTGACCATGGATGCCCCTGTATACCATTCCAACGCCCGTGACCTAAGCCTGGATCTGAAAAATGAAATGCTCTACATTGCCAGGCACTCCGACCAGTCGCCCTTCCACCTGATTGGCCACCTTTATCTGTTCCTGGACTATCTGACCCGCTCCTCTGCCTCCCGCAGGCTGTTAAAGACAGGCCGTCTCCAGGACTTTTATATCCGTGAGGCCACATCCTTCATTGAGCAGAACTTCCAGAACGACATATCGGTGGAGGACATTGCCGCTTTCTGCAATCTGAACCGCAGCTACTTCGGCAAAATCTTCCGCGACGCAGTGGGTAAGAGTCCTCAGGAATTTCTTATCAGCTACCGCATGACCAAGGCCGCCGAACTGCTAAAGCTTACGGAGCTGAGCATAAACGACATCAGCAATGCTGTGGGTTATCCTAACCAGCTCCATTTTTCCCGCGCTTTTAAAAAAACATACGGCATCCCGCCCCGCCAGTGGCGCCAGGAAAACAAGATGGCTCCTGCCACCTAGGGCCAGGAGTATTTACTGCCGTATGATATACAGACATATGGTATACAGCCGTATACTTACAGATACTTCTCCTCATACTCCTCCACGGGTATGGGCCTGCTGAACAGGTATCCCTGTGCTGTCTCCACCCCGCAGGTACGAAGCACGGACATCTGCTCCTCTGTCTCGATTCCCTCTGCCACCACCCGGATTCCCATTTTTTTGCAGATTCCCGCTATGGACTCAATGATGGCCTGGGCCTTGGGGTTATTGACCATGTCGTCCACCATGGTCTTATCTAATTTGAGCACGTCGAATTCCACTGAGGATAACAGGGACAGATTCACATACTCTGTTTCAAAATCATCCAGGGCAACTGTAAATCCTGCCTGGCGCAGTTTCCCTATGAGCTCCTTTAAGTCAATTTCCGGCGCGTTCCGTATGCTCTCTGTTATCTCGATTTCCAGCAGTCCCGGAGAGATTCCATATTTATCACACAGCTTCACCAGCTGTTCCACAAAGGAGGGCTGGGCCAGGGAAAACCTGGAAAAGTTCACTGAAACAGGAAATGCCTGCTTCTCCCGGTCAGCCCACTCCTTTACCTTGGAACAGATAAATTCAAAGACAAAGAAGTCCACCTGGCTGATGGTCTGGGCTTCCTCCAGAAGGGGCAGGAAATTGCCCGGCAGCACCATGGACCCTTCCTTGGACTGATATCGTATCAGCGCCTCTGCCCCCACCGCGGACCGGTCCGCAGAGGAAACCTTTGGCTGCACATAGACCACAAAATGATTCTTTCCCAGCTCGTCTGCCAGTACCTCCGGGTTGGACAGATTGATTACCTCGTCGCTCTGGTGCCTGTAGCGCCGGGACACAGGACTCCGGCGGTAAAATTCTTTCTTATCCTCATACATCCTTGCATCTGCATCCGCAATGATTTGGGACAAATCATCGCTTCCCTCTGCCCAGCGGCTGCCCACTGCTGCCCTGCATATGGAATCCCGCTCAAAATTCTTCCTGAGCAGCTCCACCTTTTCCTCAAATACTTCCTTGCTCCATTCCCGGCAGATGATGACAAATTCATCCCCGCCGATTCGGTAGAAATCAGCTCCATCAAACGTCTCCCGCATCCTCCTGGCGCATTCCACCAGTACCTTATCTCCAAATGCGTGGCCTCTCAAATCATTGATATCCTTCAGGCCGTTGACATCCAGATATACGATGCCCACCGGGGATTGCGTCTCTCTCAGGTTATCCGTGTCGGCAATATACCGGTTGCGGTTGTAGAAGGAGGTCAGGGTGTCATGATAGCTGAGCCTGTTTAATTCCTTTTCATTCTCATCCCTGCGGTAGGACAGCATAAGGAAATAACCCAGCGTGCGCAGAAGGGGGCCGATATTGACCAGCTGTTCCAAAGGAGGATTATCCACTCCAATGGCACCGCAGAAATGACCGTCCCGTTCCAGAGGCGCCGCCACCAGACTGGTGATCCCCTGGGCCGTTAAAATCTCATACTCATTCCTGTAGTTCTCCTTCAGATCCTGCACATCCTCTAACACCATACATTCCTGCCGGTCAAAGATTTTAAGCCACCGGTCGATGAATTCCAGAGGCAGGCCCTGCAGTGTATCCATCTGGGATTCCACACCCTCGGCGCACCACTCGTATTCATTGTACAGCTTACCATCCCTCAGCATGAATACATAAGACCGGTCCGCGTTCATGAACCGTCCCAGTTTATCAAGGATGACGGTTAGCGTATCCCCGATGCCCCTGTCCTCATAAAGGCTGCGCACACAGTCCACCAGCATATCCTCTGCGCGAAGGGCAAACTTAAGGCTCTGTTTCTCCTTTTCCGCTTCCGTCACATCAAAGGCAATCTCCAGACGGGCCGGCCTGTCATTCCATTCGATCAGGCGGTCCTTTAACAGATAATGGCGGCCTGTTATGGGATTGGTATTCTCCCACGTGACAATATTACCGTAATCCGTAAAATGCTCACTGCAGAACGGACATGGCTCACTGAGTCCATGGAATACCTCATAACAGCGCTTTCCTTCAATGGAATCCAGATGAAAATTTCTCATCCCGGCCTCATTCAGAAACAGCAGCTCATGGGTCTCCACATCCGAGACATACATCATCTCGGATATATCGTTGAGCGGCGCGCGAAGCGTATCCCACATACGGTCCAGACGCTGCTTCTGCTGCCGGTTGGCATTTTCCTTTTCCCGTATAACGGCCTGCATCTTATCCTGCCTGCGCTCCTGCCATACCAGGATTCCCCACACACCCATGGCGCCAAGTATCAGAATTCCGAATCCCCTGCTGGTGCGGTTCACCTGTTTCTCAGTATACTGCTCCGCCGCTGTCACGGTTGTATCCGCCAGCTGGAAATAACGCTCGCTGAGTTCAAACAGCTCTTCTGAATCCTTCCCCTGCCTCACCAGCATGATTTCTTCTTTAAGCACCTGCCACTGGTCCTCCATAGATGACAGCAGCTCCTGGTAGGCCTGATCATTCAAACGGATGAGGCGGTTTTCCCCCACCCCGGTGGCCAGCTCCTCCATAATGCCGTCCAAACGCGCAATAAGGGCGTCATCCGTCCGCCCTTTCAATTCTTCCTTTACAAGGCGTTGGGTGGCGCCTCTGACAACACCTGTATAGTTGATGACCCTGGCATTTCCCTGGAGATTGTGTATGGACACAAGGGACAGGCCTCCCAGTCCCACCAGGGACAGGAAAAGAACAATGGGAATCAGTCTTTTCTTCATACGTACCATCCTTCATAACCGGATGCTCTCCGGCACTTTCATATCTTAAGTATAACACTTAATTTCATTAAATCCAGCAGGATTTTACTATTTATTCTAATTGTTACCACAGGGGTGACTTCCTTCTGAAAATGTTATATAATATTGGGTATCAAAGCAATGCGGAGAACAGATATGGATTTAATCAACCAGTTCATAGAGAATTACAAGAAAAAGATGAACTTTTATGAAACAGCCGGCCGGATGGCTGCCCGGCAGTTAGAGAGCGCCCTTCAGGCAGCCGGTATCCGGGCCATAGTGACCTCCCGCGCCAAAGCCCCGGGGCGTCTGAAAAGCAAGGTCCTCATACGCAATTCCAGGCGGGCGGTCCCCTATAAAAACATGCGTGAAATATACGAGGATATCGCAGATCTGTGCGGTGTCAGGGTGTCACTGTACTTCCCCGGTGACCGCGACAAGGCGGACAGCCTTATCAACGACCTTTTCACCCTTCTGGAGACCAAGCAGTTTCCGGAACAGTCCAAGGCGCCTTCTTATAATAAGCGTTTTTCCGGTTACTGGGCCAACCACTACCGGGCTCATATGAGGGAGGAATCCCTGGACCGTTCCCAGAAAAAGTATACCACGGCCCGCATTGAGATACAGGTGGCTTCGGTCCTTATGCACGCCTGGTCCGAGGTGGAGCACGATCTGGTCTACAAGCCCCTGCAGGGAACCCTGTCCGATGAGGAGCTGGCGATTCTGGACGAGCTGAACGGCCTGGTCCTTGCCGGGGAAATTGCCCTGGAGCGCTTGCAGAACGCGGGCAATGAGCGCATACGGAACAAAAATGCAGAGTTCGGTTCCCAGTACGAGCTGGCATCCTACCTGTATAATTATCTCAGCAACAATTTCCGTCCCGAGGACATAGAGCTGCGCATGGGGAATATTGAGCTGCTGTTCAAACTCAGCAGCCGCCTGAAAATAAACAGCGTAAAAGAGCTGGAGCCAGTACTCAAATCCGTGAAATTCGAGAAGGACCGGCGCAACATTTCCCAGCAGATCATTGACCAGATGATTACGGGCAGTGAAAAGCGTTACCATATTTACCAGGAGCTGCGGGCCGGCCAGGACGGCATAGGCGAGGACGAGCGCCATGCTGTGGAATATTTTTTCAGCCAGTGGGTTCCCCTGGAACAGCTGCTTAACCGCGTCTCCTCCAAAAACTCCCCCAAGGTGCGGGGAGCCTTCAATATCAACACCCTGAAGCGGCTGAATCTGCTGGACAAGGAGTGCATCAACCAGATTGTGTCCCTGCGCAAGATCCGCAATGTGCTGATTCACGATATTGAAATTCCGGAAGCAGATTATATCAACCGGCAGGGAGACGAAGCCCAGTCCCTGTTCCTCAAGCTGTCGGAGCAGTTTGCCGCCCCGGCTTAAGATCAAAGGTTACTTAAACCGGCTGCTTTTGGCGTTTTTCGTGGATGGTAATGGGGCACAGGCATCCGGGGCGGGCCATGGCGGCGGGCACAGGCCGTCATCATCCCCTTCCCCAGAACCTGCGGATTTCATCCCGGCTCAGCCCCAGCGCAAACTCCTTTTTCAGCACCAGGAACTGTTCCAGTTCCAGCAGACCCAGGTACAGTAAGGCCCGGCTCTCAAATTCCTGCCTGCGGACAGGAAGAGGCTGGGCCTTCATTTGTAATTTCACCTGTTCGAGCTCATCCAGCAATCCCAGGGCATTGTTCCTTTCGTGGAAGGAACCGCTTACAGATTGAAGCAGGTCCGCCACCACCAGCGCCTGGTCCGGTGTGGACTCCATTCTTGAAAAGCAGTCCCGCATCCTGCAAAGGATGGCAAACTGGTTCTTCCTCAGCCCCATATAGGCAAGATAATAGCGTGTGTCCGCCAAAAGACTGTTCTCCATCCCCTCGTAGGCTCTGCGTTCGCCCTGCTCCAATGCCTGCCCCAATGCCTGTTCCAGGGCCTGAAACCCGCGGCCGTCCGGCTGCTCCCCATTCTCTCCCGGTGTTCCCAGCTCTGATGCCATCCGGCTCAGCAGGCTGATGAACGTTTCTTCAATCTCCCCCTGTGCAGAGCGTATGGCTGTCTCCGTTCCGGGAATATACAGGTTGAGCACAACGCCCACTCCCGTGCCCACAAACAGCAGAAGGGCTTCATTGGCAATATCCGCCATTCCCATGGATCCCTCAGCCAGAATATGGGTCATCAGGACCGTGTTCACGGATATCCCCTCCTGTATGCCCCATTTCATACACAGCGGGGTAAACATCAGAAGAAAAATCCCCATTGCCAAAGGCCGGTACCCTGCCAATGCAAAGGATACCGGCCCCAGGACCATTGCCGCCAGGAAAGCCAGAAACCGCCTGCCTGTAACCCGTATGGTTTCCCGCTTCGTATCCTGGATACTGAGCAGGGTAATCACACCGGCAGAGGAGCTGTATCTAAGGCCCAGCGCCTGGGCAGCCGCCATGGCCAGCATGCTTCCCACGGCTATTTTTAGGATTTTAAGTAAACGGCTGTACCTGTGCATATACACCTCCCGGTCACTTTATGACCCCCATTGTCTGTCATTATCTGTCATTGTCTCCCAATTGACCGGCATCCATACAAGCCAGGGACGTACGAGGCCGGCTGCCAGACCGGCTTATACCCCGCCGGAATGCTCTGCCAGCTTATGCTCTGCCGGAATGCTCTGCCAGATAAGCATCCAGTATGGCCGCTGCCAGTCCAACCAGCGCCTTGCAGGGGCGCGACTGGTAGTAGGCTTCGGTCCTGTCAGACGGTATGAAGCTGTCCTTTCCCGTTCCCTCCAGGCCCAGAAGTTCCCGGCACAGCAGCGTTCCCGTCCTCTCCTTTTGCGGCTGTCATGTCCTGACAGCCCTGTTCCTGCCGGACAGCAGAGAACCGGCTGTCCGCCGGTTCTCTGCCTCCGGAATTATCCGGAAAAATCACTTGAAATTATACTCAGTTACAATCTTCTCACGCCCGGTGGTCACATCTGTAAAATACTCATACAGGCAGATTCCCAGGTAAGAACCCGATATATTCCACACATTCCTGTACCCCCGGTTCACAAGGGCCATACACGCATTATAGCTTCTCTGGCTGGAGCGGCAGTGGAGATACACAGGGCGATCCCTGGGTATCTCATCCAGACGGTCCCGAAGCTCCGACAATGGGATATTGACGGATGTCTTTAAATGGCCCAGGCCGTACTCATTCTTTTCGCGCACATCTATAATGCACGCGCCTGTCTCCACCAGCTCCCGCACCTTCGTCACAGGCACCTGCCGCACTCTTCCATAGAGCAGGTTCAGGGCCGCCAGGGCTGCCTGGTTTACCACATCCTTGGCAGTGCCGAATACCGGGGAATAACACAGCTCCAGCTCCTTCAAATCCTCCAGGGTGCCTCCCATGGAAATCATGGCCGCAATGACATCTATCCTCTTATCCGCATTTCCCCGTCCAATGGCCTGGGCTCCCAGAATCTTTCCTGTGGGATATTCATAAACCAGCTTAAAGTGCAGTGGAGCGCTTCCCGGCATAAGCCCCACCTTGTCCGTGGGTATGATATACACAGAATCATGGGGAATGCCGGCTTCTGCGGCTGCTTTTTCGTTCAGTCCGGTGGCCGCTGCGTTCAGGTCAAAGATACGGACCGCACAGGAACCAATGACCCCCTTGTTATTATGGGGTATGCCGTACATATGGTCTGCCGCTGCCCTGGCCTGTCTCTGGGCCGGTCCCGCCAGAGCCAGTCTGGACGGCTTATGGGTCAGCCGGTTAAACACCTGGATGGCGTCTCCCACCGCATAGATGTCAGGGTCACTGGTCCTGTAATTATGATCCACCTTAATGGCCCCAGTCTCTCCCAGCTCCAGCCCCATATCCTTAGCAAGTCCGGTCTCAGGCGCAACACCGATGGCCAGCACAGTCATCCCTGCCCTGACAGCCTTACCCGAAGCCAGGGTAATGCTGTCTTCCCCGATGGCGCTGACACCGTCATTTACGATTACATCCACTCCATGGTCCAGCAGCTCCTTCTGGAGCATCTGAACCATATCATAATCAAAAGGCGCCATAATCTGGTCCTGGGCCTCAATGACAGATACATGCCTTCCGTCCATGTTCAGATTCTCGGCCACTTCAATGCCGATGAATCCTCCTCCCACCACAGCCACATCCCGGATCTGGCAGTCGGTGACAAATTTCTTCAGGTTCACAATATCCGTCACATTCCTTACAGTGAATACATTGGGCCTGTCCACGCCCTCCATGCTCTTTGGCCGGATGGGACTCGCCCCCGGAGAGAGGACCAAAATATCATACCGCTCCTCATAGACATCCCCGGTACACCCGTTTTTTACCCGGATGGTTTTCTTCTCCCTGTCCACTGACAGCACCTCGCTGTCCGTTCTCGCCTCTATGTCATACTGCTTCTTAAACTTCTCCGGACTCATCATGACCAGGGCATCGCTGTTCTTTACCGTGCCGCTGAGGTAGTAGGGGAGGGCGCAGTTGGAAAATGACACATGATGACCTCTCTCAAACATGATAATTTCAGACCGGGCATCCAGTCTCCTGGCCCTGGCCGCCACAGACGCGCCGCCTGCCACACCGCCAACAATCAATATTCTCATTTGCTCTGTTCCCTTTCTTCTGATATAATTCTCTCAAAACATGCATCCGCAATGTCCGCAGCCATACAAATCATGTCGAGACAGCGGGTATCTTCTTTTTTATAGGTCTTAACCAGCTCACAGCAGGCATCCGAACCAAAACGCTCCACAAATTCCTCCGCAAATGCGGCCACAGCCGGTTTAAGCTCCGGGGTGGCATGAGCCCTCTCATGAATGAGCCGGTAGCTGATGGCGGAACATCCTCCGCACAGCGCGCCGCACGCCTTCCCGCATCCCATTCCCCCTCCGAATCCGCCCACCAGCTTTACCGAATCATCCGGTATACCCAGGCAGTATTCATCATTCAGTGCCCGCAGCATGGCTTCCGCACAGTTATTATCCTTTTCGATGAAGTACTCATAAATCCTGTCCCTTGTCATCTTATCTCTCCTGTTCTCTCAGAGTATGATTGATCCATATTATAAATATTAGCACGTTCCAAGCCGTCAATGCAAGTTCTTTGACATTTTCCACCGAAAAGCCCTATCTCCCTCCCTCAGCCACAACCTCCAAAAAATCAAAATCAGCATAATGTGCATGTTTTACGCGGTCCGCACAGGTAATTCCTGCCATGGTTCCTGTAAACTCCCCGTACCTGCAGTACTCATCGGAAAACCGGGTGGTATCAAAGATACGTCCGATTTTCTCATATTCCTGCCCGTCATAGCTCCACTCAAACCAGGACTGTCTGCCCTGCACATACAGCCTCAGGTAAACGGGCCGGTCCTCCACCGGTATCCTGGTGTTGAGGAATTCGGTCTTTACCCCATTTTCCAGATGGATGATTGACAGGGCGCTCTGTCCCAGGGTTTCGCTGTAATATTTTCTCAGGTTAATGTAATTCATGTTGTCATAATAGAGAATCAGCCCTGCACTGTGCTGATGGACCTTTGGCACGAACTCCATTTTCGTGGTGATTCTTGTGTACACGCTGGTCAGCTTCCTGGCCAGGATGCTGACCTTGTTTAAGGATGTCCTGGACTCCTGTCCCCTCAGCCGTACATATCCCGGCCTGGCGTTCACATCCGCAAACCTCCGGGGCATGATACGGGGCGCATAATAGAATTTTCCCAGCTCCCCGCTGTCAAATCCGTCAAAATCCGGTATCCCCTCCACCGGTGCCTCCGGAAGGGATGTCTCCGGTACCTCTAACTTTGCCAGATTGCTTTTGTCCGCCATGCGCAGCCACCCATCCTCTGTCCACTCCATCTTTTGGATGGCGGTCTCCCTGCCCAGTGTACACCTTAGCTCCGGCACAAAGGGCCTTGCACAGAGATGGACCAGATACACTTCCCCTGTGGGAAGGTTCACATAGCTGCCGTGGCCGGATTTCTGAAGGATGGAATCCGGGTTGAAATACTTGGGCTTTAAGTGGTCCGGGTCCTGCCGCTCATAGGAATCTCCCGGTACGCTGGTGACTATGGGGTTCATGGGATCCCCCTCATACGGCCCCCACACATTCCTGGAACGCCCCATGGTGACACAGTGGTTATAACCAGTGCCGCCTTCCGCACACATGATGTAATAAAACTCTCCTCTTTTAGTCAGATGCGGGGCCTCAATACATCCCCGGTCCGTACCGCCGCGCCACATGCGCCTCGGGTAACCCACGATTTCTTTTTTATCCGAATCATACTCCACCATGCAGATGGAACCGGGTTTTTCATACCCTTCCCTCGTCTCCCATTCCAGGGAAACAATGTATTTTTTGCCATTGTTATCGTGGAATATGGATGCGTCAAATCCTGAGGAATGCAGGTAGACCGGCTCACTCCAGGGTCCCCTGATGTCCTTTGCGGACACCAGAAAATTATCCACGTCAAAATACCTTGCATTCATGGAGTTCATGACCCCGTACACCACATAAAAGGTATCCTCCGCCTCACAGTATGTAAGACACGGCGCCCAGACCCCTTTTGCGCTTGGAAGCTTTTTCAGGTCCACTTTTTCATCGTCCGTAAGGACATGGGTGTAAAGCTCCCAGTTCTTCAGATCCCGCGAATGGTAGATGGGGATTCCTGGGAACCACTCAAAGGTGGATACGGCCAAATAGTAATCGTCTCCTTTTCTGCATATACATGGGTCCGGGTTAAATCCCGGAAGAATGGGGTTATGTATCATCTTAATTCCTCCTTATCCACCGGGGTAGTGTCAAGTTTACTACCTCATTTTTTGTTACAAACCTTGTATTTTCAGGGATTACACCACTTTTTCAAAGAAAAAAGCAATGACCTCCCTTTTTGTGTCAATACTTTAGGTAAACCAATCCCACAAACACAGAAAGGAATTTCATTGCTTATGAATAGTATTACCTATTTATTGTCACTCATTCAATTTCTTTACCAGCAGAACTGCTGGCTCATTACTTTTATCTGCAAATATATCCCTCTCAAACAATGGGCTTTTGATGATTCCCATTCCCCTAAATACCAAAAATTCAGAACCGATGAACTCCCTATGCTTCAGTTTCATCAAAACGATTGGGACTGGCAACTCCTCATCCCTTACTTCGAATATAAATACCATAAGAAGATTCGGCCTGTTGCACGGCGCAAGGAATGCGATATCTCTCCTGACTGTACCTGTCCCTCCTGCCATGCTCCTCAGCCTTTTCTTTATCGTAATAATGGTTCCAAAGGACAGTTAAAATGCAAAGTATGTGATACCAACTTCTCTACTGATGATAACCGCTTCTCCAAGCACTATACCCTGCGCTGTCCCCACTGCGGACATGCCCTTGTCCACAAAAAGGACCGGAAACACTTCATCCTCCACAAATGCGTCAACCAGAAATGTCCCTACTATCTCCATAACCTCAAAAACGTCGATAAAGAACACCTGGAGAAAGACTATGGCAAAAATGAATACAAGCTTCACTACCTCTACCGCGAATTCACGATAGATTTCTTTCGCATGGACTTAAACTCCCTGCCAAAGAATGCCTCCTCCCTCAAATTCAATAAGTTCGATTCCCATGTCATGTCCCTGTGCCTCACCCTTCATGTAAACCTTTCCCTTTCTCTGCGTAAGACTTCCCAGGCCCTGAAAGACCTCTACAACATCCAAATCTCTCATCAGCAGATCGCTAACTACTGCAAGAGCGCCGCCATCTGTATCAAGCCCTTTGTTGATAACTATGATTACGGCGCTGGCACTACCTTTACCGCCGACGAGACCTACATCAAAGTTCGCGGCATCAAATCTTATATCTGGTTTATCATGGATGCCGCCAAACGCTCCATCATCGGCTACAGGGTCTCAGATAACCGGGGCGTCGGCCCCTGTATCATGGCCATGCGCATGGCATTCCGCCACTTTAAGGAGCTTCCCAAAAACTTCCGCTTTATTGCCGATGGCTATAGTGCGTATCCTCTTGCCGCCCAGCAGTTCTTTCATGAATTCGGCGATGCTTTTAAGTTCCACATCACCCAGGTCATCGGGCTTACCAATGATGACGCCGTCTCCAAAGAATTCCGGCCTTTTAAACAGATGATCGAACGGCTTAACCGCACCTACAAAGCTTCCTATCGAAAGACCAACG
>ENA-OPSX01000777-OPSX01000777.1-human-gut-metagenome-genome-assembly--contig:-NODE-777-length-16019-cov-2.777186_pt1 | contig 16019 bp, 20 predicted proteins | sample MGYA00241462_ERZ501916 | MGnify/ENA primary metagenome ERZ501916 (study PRJEB25962, sample SAMEA2042113) | human gut metagenome | biome: human gut; feature: human-associated habitat; material: faeces...
CCCCTAGACAGGTAGAGAAAGGGGGTGAACCACATGAACGAATTACTCATATCTTTTTTACTCTCCGTTTTAGCAAGTGTAGTCACCTACTACATCTGCAAATGGTTGAACGTAAACGAATAACTGGTAGCCAACCTTGGGGTTAAACCATCCACCCATAACGGGATAGAAAGCCCCCAGAGTTGCGACCTCTGGGGGCGCTGTGCCACCTTGAACACTCGTATCTTTTTGCCTATCGGCATTATAGCATATTCTAATAGGCATTTCAAGTATTCCCATTTCTGAGTAAATTAGTACAGCTTATTTCCAAAACCATCACTTCTTAATCCGGCGAATAACCTTAAGTTTCAGAATTTTTACTATTTCCACGTAGAATACAATCCTAAAAAAAAGCAAAGAATTTATAGGTTTTTATTGAATTTTCTCTAATTTTATGATATTATATATATGAACAAAGAAGGTTATGGTCTTTCGGCTCATAACTGGAGTTCCCACTTGAGAGTTGGTTCGCTCTTCCGAATAGGTATATACCGAACAAAAAGGAACCATACAAATGATAAGTACGATGCTCTTGGTGCACAGCCAAGAGCATTTTATGTTAAGGACAAAATATGGATAATTTATTAAAAAAATATAATGATTATATGAGATTAAAAGATTGTAAAGTTGTGTACGATCTTTCTAACAACACTCACATTGAAGTTATTTACGCAGAAAACAACTTTGCACATCTTATTGGATTACATAAGCTTAAGGATATTCAGCTTATACAATTTTGGCAAGATAAAACAAATAAATCAGTAAAATTGTCTACCGTCATAAAACGTATAAAAAATTCTACTTTTACAGAAAACATGGTAAAAGCAAGCGTGTTTTATCCACTAATTCAAGAGCGATATGAAAACTTTAATTATAATAACCTTACTACATTAAACTACACCGATGCAGTTGTTAATTTTAACCCTAATATTATTCATTCAAAAATCAAGAGTGATTACCTGCTTTTCGAACAAAAGGAAAATAACAGCTATAACCATTTAGGTATTGCATTAGATAAAAAGAAAGGCTATCGATATTTTGAAACTTTTTTTCGAGAACCGACAAATATGTATTTATCAAATCAAACAGTTGTAAAAATAAATCATTTTACACTATATGACAAAAACAATAACATTATAGTAACTGACTCTTTTTAAAAGATATTCCATCTAAAAGTCCGCTCCAACAACTGAAGTTACCTTTTGTCACTTTAGAAAAAGAAACCATTTTCAAGAAGGAATTTCATTGATAAAAATTCGTAAAACACTATTTACAGAAAAATTTTCAAGATATTTTTGTTTCAAAGCACAGATCAGCTTTTATCTGTGTTTTATATTTGTAAAATGTATTTCTGGCAATCCCCAATATAGCGATTACCTCCTTATCCTTCAAATTCCCCTCAAAGCTTTTAGACATTTTTATTATTTTATCCTTCATTTCTATGGATTTTTTCGTTTCTACTGTGCAGCCTTTCGCCCTGCCAATTTGTACACCGTCCATCTGTGCTCGAACAATCCCCTCTTTAATTCTTGTATGCAAATACTCTACTTCCTGTTCTGCATTTTGGAACGCAATTTCTATCTGTTTCTTTGCCACAATCATTAAATATTTGTCTACCGCTTCCAAAATAATATCTACATCTGTACCAGTTAATTGTATATTGCTGCGTAATGCTTTTTTAAACACATCTGTATTTAAGTGTTCTTCCTTCAGGAATACAAGATTTATGTCTTTATAGAATAAGTCAATGTAACACTCAAACCCTTCTTCTGCTGTCCTGCTCATTCTGCTTACTTCATCAAATACTATCGTGTCTGTTGGTTTCAGTCCTTTAATCAGTTTATTCCAAACTGGTCGATCCATAGTCGTACCGGTATATTTCTCTGAAAAAATTATAGCAGTAGGATACCGCTTTTTAATATTCACAATCTGCCTTTCTACTTTCTGCTTTGTGGTACTGACTCTTACATATCCATATATATGCTCCATAAAATATCTCCATTTAAGCTCTAGTTTATTTTGATACTTTTTTTATATCACGATACAGTTCAAAAATCAATGCTTTTAATACTTTTTAATAAAGGTTTATTTTGATACTTTTTACATATCAAAAGCTTCATCCTTATCACGCTATATTCCATCTGTGCCAACCTGACCATACTGACCGAACCTTAACAATTTCAAATACTTCCCACAAATATAAGCAGTAGCTGATACTCCACCTCCTCCTGCATCGATTATAGGTAACTCTGCATCTTCCTTTTTCGCAACTCATAAATAACGAATTCTCCATCTTTCCCCTTGAGAACCTCCACATCATTCCCTTTATCTACGGTTCCCATAATTTTTATATACCCTCTTTGGCTTTATCCATAAAACTTTACTCCTCAAACAGTTACTTTCAACTTATCAGCTTTTTTTCCCAAAAGTCTGATAATCTTGCACAGTAATTCTTTTGTTTAAAATGTTTCGAATAAAGTCTGGGAACGCCTGTATATCTTTTGCTTCTAACATGATATCTGCCGCATTTAATACCGACATAACATCACACTGTTTACTTAAAGGAATTTTCTCATTTACCCTCATATCTAACCATAGTTCTTTTCCAGACTCATCCTTAATTATTACTTGATAGGCTGTCATATCTGTGGTGGTACTTATATAATGCCCTGTCTTTATCGCCATTTCCTTAGAATAGATGGTTACGCTTTTCGGATTTGGCACATAATAGAAATTTTTTTTCACAAATTCTACTGGATCATCTTCTAACCAAATACGGTTCAGATTTTTTCGTACAACAACTAAATTATTGTTATATAAATATTTCACATCTCCGCTGTGCATTTCATAATCTGCATAACCACTATCCTTTGTTGCAACCTTCCTATATTCATTGACAAATTTCCATCCATCTACTTCACGATAAAATTTAATATATCGACTATAATATAATTCCTCTGCAACTTCTTTCGGAACGTGGAGTTTTTCTATCAAGACATCATAAGCAGCACATGGCTCTTGTCCGCCATATCCACACAGAGCTCCTTTAAAGTATACTTCTGTTAAATCTTCATATTTGATTATAAATGTTGGTACTTTAATTTCCGTCAACGTATCTTTTTTTGTAATTGAACAAGTCGTGTAAAATCCATCGTTGATTGCATCTGCTTCATAGAAATATATGAATACAGCTATAACCTTTGACGTTTCTGTAATATATGTATCAAAATCACTAAGAAATTGGCTTGTATAACCACCATATACTTTTTGCGGAATAATACAGTTTGGTAATTGCTTTTGCCTTTTATATTCTTCAACATCCATTTTCAAAAATAAATTACCCGTTGAAGTTCTTTTCACAGGCGTAAGTTGTCCTCTTGACACAAGATTAGATACACCTTGTTTTGTTATATTTAATTCTGTCGCCACTTCATTCATGAAAAGCACTTCATCATTCACTATTTTTTTCAAAAAATCTCTATTCATCGCCTACTCCTTTCCTTATAAGGTATAGTATACACTAACCTTTTATGATTATCAACTTTAGCTTATTCATTCTAATTTCAGTTTACTATCTTTACATAAAAATATATGAATTACATAAACACTACTTTCAATATAATTTCTGCCCGTTGCTTCTGATGATCGGCTGTCAAACTGCTAAAATCCTTTATCTGTATAAAAAGAAAGTAGCTTTTCTTCATTTGCAGTTTCCAAAAACACCACCATACCACCAGCTAAATACTGAAGCCGTTGCACCTGTTTAATGACAAGCACCATCAGTTTTTTCCCGTAATGCGATTATTTGCACCATGATAAAAATTTTTTTTAATCTTCGCAATCAAATATGCCGTCATATTATATATATGATGCAGTTCATTCAACTCACTTACTCTGGTAATTTTTTTACTGTATTACTGAATGGTTCTGCTTTTACAGTGATCAACTTTATTGTAATTGCCAAATATCCAACAAGCTCTTGCTTAAATCTCACATTATCCGATATATTCTTTTTCATATCTTCTAAAAGTAGCTGAACAAATCCCTGCCTGCTCACAAGCTTCTTTCCTACTTAATTTGCCTAACGCTACTTGTGTATATAAACTCTGAAACTCCTCCTTCGAAATTGCTTTTGGTCTTCCGAATTTTACTCCTTTTTCTTGTGCCAAGCGTATACCGTCTGCTTGACTTTGACGTATATCTTCTCTTTGCGCCTGTGCTACATAACTTAGAATTTGTAACACAAGATCCGTAATAAATTCCCCCAATAAATCTTTACTTCTTCTTGTATCTAATAACGGCATATCTAAAACAACAATCTCAACCTTCCTTTTTTTCGTTAGATAATACCACTGTTGAATAACTTCATCATAATTTCTTCCAAAGCGATCTATTGATTTTACAAAAACTGTGTCGCCGGGTTTTAGTTTTCTTGACATCTTTTTATATTGTGGTCTATCAAAATTCTTTCCTGACTGCTTATCTAAATAGATGTTTGTAATCAAAATTCTTTGTTTTAATAAGTCCACAATTTGTCTGTCTTCATTCTGAGATTTTGAAGATACTCTCGCATATCCATAATTCACGTTCTGTTCCCTGCCTTTGTATGTTAATATATTTTTTGATAATCAAATACAGCTCCGGAAACGGAGTTTTCTGGAAAATCATAAAAGGTCATAGCGCAGCCTGCACTATGACCTTTTATAAAACATTAAATATTATCAGGATACATATATACATTGCATTTTCCACATATCAAAGAACCCGTTTTTTTTGCCCTAGCTTTCATTCCACAAACAGGACATTTCATCTTAACAGGAAATGGTCGAATTGGCTTATTTTTTTCTTCTGTTCTTCTTAGTACTCTATCTTTCTTTACCGCCTCTTTCACACGTTCCTCTTGCTGCAACTCTTTTTGAAAAAGTATTTTTATTTCCTCTCCTATACCTTTTGTTATATATCCTTTTGTAGGTTCAAATGAAAAAAGAAGTCCTCGTTTCATTCCCTCCTGATAAAAAATCTTATTATGATATCTCATGTTGCGTGAAGTATCTTTCAGTCCATGCTCAAAACAAAAGATATGTATCATTTGATGTAACATATTCATGACGATAGTTTCAAAATCATCTTCCAGTTTTTCCTCATGTACTGTAATCATATACTGCCCCTTATTTCCAAAAGGATTACACGACCAATTTTTACACCTTGTATTAACGCTTATATAAATTTGGGGTGTCAAAAATTGATTATAGAAAACATTCTCATTTAGAGTCCGGAAAAGAAATTGAAGCTCTCTCTTAGTGTTGTTATACATTCTCTCTTTCCTCCTTTTGGATGCAGTAAATTCCAACATTCAGTTTCTTTTAAGACAGCCCTAATAATTCCGCCTGAAGAACTGTATATTCCAACATCGCTTCCAAAAATACCGTTCCTATACTTGTCTTATAATTCTTAGCAATCTTTTCTAATGCTTCTCTATCCTCTAGCGATAGATAAACCGGCTCTATTACCGATTTGCGAACATATTCCGGATTACTTTTTTGTCGTATCAATAACCTCTCGTTAATACTTGGGTTTTCTTGATCTAAATATTTCTGAATAGCTTTCCTATGATACGCTGCTCTTGAAAGTCCCGTTTCATCTAAAATTTTATTCTCCATTTCTGCTAATTTTGCAGTAATGGAAAACGTTGTTCGTGTATTCATCTCCATCCCGCTCCTACCATAAAATTTCTTTTTCCATTTGATGCGTTAAATATAATGTCATATCCCAAACACATAAGGTCGGCGCTTCTACCTTCTTGTCACGTTTTCTTCGAACTCTAATATTCGTATAATATTTTTTATTCATCTCGTCTTCAAATTCAAACGTAACAACTGCTTCAGGATACATTCCCCATATCCAAGGATAAGCTTCAACCACTACCACACCACAAAAATTATACTGTGTCTTATATTGCATTAAAGATGCGTAACCATCTATTGCACGCCGTTTTAAAGCCAGTGCGCTAAACCTATACAAACAGTAAAAAACCATCCATGTAGTAGTAATAAGCATTACATTTCCTTTTACTATGAATAGCAGTAAAATAACACTGAGCATCATTCCCAAAATTACCCATTGTATCCTATTGTAATATTTGTCTCTATTTTTTGTTGCTCGAAGTATTCCGTAATACCATTCTGTGGTATCTTCAGAAAGTTGTTTCACTTCTACCCGTCTTATTTTTCCTTCCATTCCCAATCTCATTATTTTTCCTCAAAGTCTACGGTTCTCATAAAGCACATCTATTCTAATATCTTTTTCAGTTTTTCTATACTTCTCAGATAAATTTCATAATCTTCTTCTTGAAGATATATATCCTTTTCTTTTAATTTCTTCATGATAACGTTAATATCTTTACGAAATTTCTTTCCTGATATTAAAATACCTTCTGGTTTTTCTTCTTCCTCTGTATTTTCTGAGTTTTCTTCTACCGTCGGCTTTCCGGTTAAAGCTTTACTATCTTTTTCATTTTGGAATTTTAAAATATCAATTCTTTCAATTTTCTCACCCGGTTCTTTTTTTGTAGAAACCTCAGTAATAAATTCTTCCTGTTCTTTTTCCGGCATATCGGCAATTTTCTGAGCCGTCGATACTGTAACCTGATCGTCTAAAAGTGCTTGTACTAAAGCTTCTGAACCTCGATTTTCAACTTTTTGAAGCTGTGCTACTTTTGATGGTGAAATCTTCATATCCGCTGCTAAAAGCATTCTTGTTTTTATACCAGTAAGTTCTCCTTTTTCACGCAAAGAGGTGTAAATGGATTGATACCCACGCATTTGTAACAGTAAGTCTCCATCTGTCTTATTTCTTTGTCCTGAGTTTTCCGCAAGGCGTACATAATCTTCTTTTTCTTCATCTGTAAGTGGCAACGTAATCAAATTCGGATTAAATATATGTACTTTTATTTTTCTATCTGAAGACCAAATACCTTCTTGAATTAAATATCCCATAGCACGATATCTTCTCTCACCGGCAACAATTTCATAATCCTTATCTCCTACTTTTTTCAAAATCGGAGGATTTAATATACCTACATCTCTAATAAGCTCTGCGAGCTCTTTTATTTCTTCCTCTTTCATACTCCAATCGTTTTTATCTGTCGTATGTATTTGATCGTGAGTAACCTGAATTTCTTCCATTTCAGCAGATTTCATATTCATAGCTTCCATAAGCCCACTGCCAACCTTAATTGTGGAATTATCATTTCCTTTATTTCCATAAATAGACTGTTGATTATTAAACTGTCTTCCCATTCCTTTTCTTAAAGCGTCTACATTTAATTTAGCCATTTATATCTTCCTCTCTTATCTTTCAGCTATTTTTGCTGGAATTGGTCTATATTTATCCCAAATGCCATCAGAAATCAGTTTTTCCTGCACTTTACATCTTTTCTTTCCGTCTACAAGTAAATATTCTTTCCCTTGTTTTACCACTGTTATCGGTTCACAAATACCATTCTTCTTTATATCTTCCTGCAATTCTTGTTCCGCCTCTGACTCTGTTTGCTCAATTCCTATAATCTGTTCTAAGGTAAGGTAAACATTTCTTTCTTCATCATATTGCTTCAAGTATTCTTCTTTATTATCTGCCATAATAAACTCTGTCAGATGCAAATAATTCGTTGTCAATTTGCTAACTGTCTTCTTTTTGTCCGCAATAAGAAGTGGCAAGTTCAGGTAACTACCCTCTCCAATGAGTTTGGATTTATACATTTTAAATGGCAGCAACACTCCCGGAACCATCTCCTCCAACAGCTCATACGCCATTTTGGGCACTCCTTGATTTTCCCAGCGTGTAAAAAAACATCCTGAAATCTCTAATTTATCATTATAATCCTTAACAGTGCGAATTAAATCTAACGCATAAGCTACACCTTCTAAGCTGTCTCCATCTGTTGTTGTCGGTATGTAAGCTTCATCACAGACTGCTAAGCCGTTCACATTCGCAATCGAAACTGAAGGAGCACAGTCTATAATACAATAATCATATTCGCTTTCTATTTTTTTGATATGTCCTTTTAAACGAAACTGTGGTGGTACGGTTACATCTGCCTTAATCCGGTCCTGCACATCTCCTAATTGCAGATCAGACGGGATAATATCTAAGTTTTGATATACTGTTTTCCGGATACAATCATGAACGTCCATATTCCTATTTAACAATAAATCTGAAATCGAATTATCTATGCTTCTAATGTCGCCATGTAATTTGCGTTCTAATCTTTCATATACATTGATGTTGCTGAAACGTGCCGTTGTATTTGCCTGTGGATCAAGGTCTATCATTAAAACTCTTTTATTATACTGTGTTGCTAAAATATGTGCCACGGAAGTAACACTAGCTGTTTTAGCAACTCCTCCCTTAATATTCACAAATGCCACTGTCTTCATAATATTCTCCTCTCTCATAAATAAACTTGTTTTTTAATTTATTACATTTATCATAAATCAATATTATAACACTTTTATTGTTTTGTCAATCTATTTTTTAACAGAAAAAAGTCTAGGTGCTACAAATAGCACCTAGACTGAAATTTCTCTTTGAGAGCTTCTTTCTCGTCTTTGTTCTTCCAAAACTCTCTCATATTCTCTTTGATTTTTATAGCTTTCATAACTATTATCTAACGCCCTTTTCAAACCATTTATAGCCTTTTGTGTATTATAACTTTTTCTTCTATATATGCTATTCTGTTTCCATTTATTATTCACCCTAACCGCTTCATATTTCTCTTTAGTATATGTTGGTTCTTTTAAAGGTTCTGTTCGTTTTTCAAAATTCTGTTCTTCCGTTTTTTGCTTATGAATTGTCCCTTCTTTTTTTCTCTCTTTTTTCCCAGTTTCTTTTTCTTTATATTCTGAGCTCACATCTTCTATCTTTTCTTCATGGTTTATAAAATCATTTTCTGAAGACAACAATTTTACATTTTCATCCTTTGAAAGATTTTCCATTTCAATTTTATTTTTATCGTATTCCCTAATCTCTTTCAAAATTGCGTTTCCCAATCTAGTATATAAATCTTCTATTTTCCCATCAAAATATGAAGACTTCGACTCTCCATAAGCTTCCCTATATAACGCATCTTGCTTCATCAACTTTTCTTTTAATTCTTCATAATCTTTTTTGTGGTATTTTTTAAGATACGCATTGCTTAGTGTATCAATTTCCCCTTTTAAATGAGACATTTTACTATTATTATAATTCCACAAGCTACGCTTACAATCCGGCATTTTCTCATATAAAGAGAAAAACGCTTTTCCCAATTCTTCATCTTGTCGAAGTGCCGTTTCTCTTTTTTTCTGAACAATCGACTCTCGAATAACTCTGTTGATTTCAAGATTTTGTTCTCTCGTATTTACAATTTCATTTACAACCGCACTCTTACAAGCTTCTATACTGGAAAGTTTAAATCTTCCTTTATATTCCATTTCACTTCCAACTTGCACCTGTTCAACTTTCCCATTTTTTGTATATGTCTTATATACAGGATAAGCTTTCTTTTCCCTCATTGGAATTGGTTCTACAATCGCTATATGAACGTGCAGATTATCCGTATTTAAGTGAAATGCTGCACTCCAAACAGCATTTTGGAGATTTTCTTTTTCTAACATCTCATTGACTGATTTACGAATAATTCCTTGAAGTTTTTGTTCATTCTGTGTACTTAAATACCCATTCCATAATCCTTGTTTGCGTAGCCATTCATTATCAAAGCTAATAACTGTCTGCCACATCAATGATTTGTTATCTTGCGCCATAGAGAATTGCTCTTTTAACTCTTGTTTTTCTTTTTCAGATAATCTTGATTTATCCTGTGCAAATAATCCCGTTGTCTTGTAAGGATTACCCATATAATCCTGATAAACATTATATTCATCAATATGTGCATTACGAACCGCTTCATCTCTATCCATATAGTTTATATATCCCTGAAACATCTGATTATCTGGCTTACAAAATTCCGTAACAACTACTACACCTGCTTTAATTTTTCCCATATCTTCCCTTTTTTCTAATTAGGTGCTACAAATAGCACCTAATTTTTTATCATACTATTTTTTCGTTTTTTCCTGTCTATTTCTTGTTTCTTTTTTCCTATTTTCTTTTTCAAATGTTCTTGTGAGTCAGATATTACCGGCGATGGAAATGTGTCTGTAAAAACACATGCTCCATAGTCTTTTTCAATTAGCATTGTGTTTAAAGCATCCAGCATTACAGAAACATTCTTATCAGTTGCTCTTACAGAAGAATATAATCGTTTCCAATAATCTTTATAAACCTCCGAAAAAACATTCAATATCTGTTCCGCAACTTTCCTGCTTTGAACTTCTTCATCCTGCATCTCTTTGTAGCTTTGGATTACATGACGCACCGCCTGTACTTGTGTTTTATATCCATACTCCTGCATTACTTCCTGAAGAATGTCGATATCTTTCTGTTCCAGATTATAGACCTTCTGGATTTTCTTACTCATCATTTTCTCGCTCAAAAATATTGTCCTCCAATCTTTCCATTACATGAACACACTGTTCCATTATCATATTATTTTCTTCCAATCTTTCCAGCAAAACGTTCACCAGATTTCCAAATTTATCTTCTGCAAACTGTACTTCTTTCTTTGTTGTTAATGTAAGAAAATAATTACGCAGAAAAGCTTCTCTACTTAGCCCTTTGCTTGCTGCCATTTCATTTAATTTCAGTGCCACATCATCTGGCACATTCCTAACTTGTATTTTTACCATATTCTCACCTCATATTTTAAGGTGCTATTTACAGCACCTAAGCTACTTTGAGTGTAACATTTTATGGTAATCATTGCAATAATCATATATAAAAAGTGCTTATATCTATATATAGTAAATTAAAATTGACGCCAAGGAAAACCCTAGGCTTTGCCTAGGCGGAACACTTATGTGACGTCAGTTTTCCCTTATGCTCTTTATATACTCCCGTCTTTTAAAGCAGCGTTTTTTGACTCAACGTGATGGGGAAACTTTTTTATTTTTATACATAAAAAAAAGAGTCCTTATATTCTGTAATATATAAAGACTCTTTCTCAGTTTTCACTGCTATGCAATAGCCAATTTAGCTTTAATTTTCCTTACATCTTCAGAAAGCGTATTTAAACGAATTAAAGCCAATTCTTCTTCTGCTTTAATAGTTGATGCCTCATTGTATTTCCTTGATAAATCAAGATGTCCTTCTGCAATAATTTTAATATTTCTATTCGTTTCATTTTCTAATGTAAGTTGTATATTTAAAATATCATCTTGCATTTTAGACATTTTCTCATCCATATCTGATATTTTATTTTCCATACCTGATATTTTATTTTCTATACCTGATATTTTATTTTCTATACCTGATATTTTATTTTCTATACCAGCAATTTTCTCGTTTGTCTTTTCCGCTGATTTTTCTAACAGCATTGCAATCTGTTCTAAATCTCTATTTTCTAACATTTTATACCTCCTAAAATCATAAAATTCTATGCTTACTTACTCTATTCTTTTTCTTTAAACATTTCTATTATTTCTATTTCACATTCTGTGCTTTCAGTATATTGCACAGAATGTGAAACGTCAACAGAATATTATTCTACAAAAGCCAGTTTCGCCCCTTGGGTTGCCACATCTGGCAAAACTTTTAAAACGTGCCAGAATTTCATCATTTTCAATCAATACATACTCTCTCTTATCTTCATTGTTTAAATAAATGCCACCCAGTCGGTAATATTTTCTTGCTTCTGCAAGCGTTTCTTTTTCGATTTCCTTGATACTCCTTGTCAGTTCTCCTTTTGCATTTCTGTACCTTTTCATGATTTTTCTCCTTGTATTTATTTTTAGATATACAAATTTGTCTAGCAAAACTGATTTCCGGTTGACGGAAGTCTGGTGGGACTTACCTCAACCCGCAGGATATTCCTGCTATTTTCTGTTTTGCTGATTTCCGTATATCCGTTATCTGTATGGGACAACGCAAAAATGGCCAGAAATTAGGGGAATGACAAGGGGCAAGCGCAGCGCAGCTATGTACACCCCTTTTCTTACCCCTAATTTTAGGCTATGCTTTAAGTTCCCATACGACGGATATACGGAAGTAAACAGAATGCCACAGGAGCACCTGCGGGTGTACGTCTTAAATAGTTTATCGTTTAAGAATTTCGGGCAAAAATTCTCGGTAACTTGTCTCCGAGATGAAAGCCCGTTTTCTTTATCAAATTTATAGACTATATGTATCTATTAAAAATGATAATTATAGACTGATTTTACCTTATATGTTATACTATATGTATGAGGTGATATACATGAACAAATATATTCACGGAAGAACCTGTGTATATAATATTAACTATCATATCGTATGGTGTGTCAAATACAGGCACAAGGTTCTTACTCCGCAAATATGCGACAGACTGTATCACTTAATACAGGAAATCGCAGAGAAAAAAGGTTTTACTGTTGTAGATTGTAAAGTTGGTGAAGAAGACCATGTTCACTGTTTTGTGTCTGCTCCACCTAAAATTTCAGTAACTCAGATCGTGAAGTACCTGAAAGGGATTAGTGGCAATACTCTCCTGAAAGAATTCCCGGAGATAAGAAAATCTTTATGGAACGGTCAATTGTGGAATGGTTCCTATTTTTGCGAAACCATAGGTTCAACATCCGAAGAAAATATTCTTAAATACATAGAAAGGCAAAAAAACTGTCAGTTATGAATAAAGCAATCAAGTATCGATTATATCCTACAACGGAACAAGATATTCTGTTTATTAAGACCTTCGGCTGTTGCCGTAAGGTTTATAATCTTATGCTTAATGACAAGCTTGAAAGCTATAAGGCTACTGGCAAATTTGCATCTGTAACACCTGCCATGTATAAAAAAGACTATCCTTTCCTAAAGGAAGTAGACAGTCTTGCTCTTGCCAATGTGCAGTTAAACTTGCAAGCAGCTTTTCGTAATTGTTTCAGCAAAACAAGAAAAAAGAAAACCGGATTTCCGAAATTCAAATCGAAAAGACACAGCCGTAAAGCATACACGACAAATAACCAAAAAGGCACGGTTGCACTTATGGATAACAGGTATATTAAACTGCCTAAAATCGGCAAGGTAAAAGCTGTCATTCATAGACAACCCGAAGCTGACTGGATAATCAAATCAGCTACGGTATCACAAGATAGCGATGGCAAATATTACGCATCTGTACTTTTTGAATTTGCTGACATAGTACCTGCTTATACAGCAGATATCACAAACGTTGTTGGGCTGGATTATGCTTCTGACAGCTTATATGTTGACGATAAAGGCAATACTGGTACTAATCATAAATACTATCGTGAAAGTCATAAAAAACTTGCCAGGGCGCAAAGAATACTTTCTCGCAGACAGGGTTCTAAAAAGGGTGAAACTAAATCCAGTAACTATATCAAACAACTTCGCAAAATAAATAAAATCCATAGACATATCGCTAATCAGCGATTGGATCATCTGCATAAACAATCTACCGAGATAGCCAATCAGTATGATGTAGTTTGCGTAGAAAATCTAAATATGCGTTCTATGGCAAATAAGGGCTTTGGTAACGGCAAAGCAACTTTAGATAATGGATACGGTATGTTCTTATCCATGCTCGAATACAAACTCTTAGAACGGGGAAAACACTTCATAAAGGTAGATAAGTGGTTTCCGTCAAGCCAGATATGCCATTGCTGCGGAACCCTTCATCCTGAAATGAAAGATTTGTCTATCCGTACAATGCAATGTAATTGTGGTATTACAATAGGCCGTGACCAGAACGCTGCAATAAATATAAAAAATGAAGGGCTTCGCATATTAAAATGCGCATAAAGTCCCTAATGGTAGGCTGGGAACCAGCCGAACCGAAAGCTTGTGGACACTGTGTAAGACTTTGCAATACAGTTTTGTATTAGCCAAGCAGTGGTGGTTGAAGCAAGAAGCTCGGTAACTTGTTGCCGAGTAGTTCACAGTATTTTACCATATTTACAGATGAAAATCCAGAAAAAACAGAACATACTTTCGGGAAAATGTAGATGCTGTAATTGGTGTTTGCTTATAAGAGTCACAATTATCAGATAAGGGAAATACTATGAAAAATTTCATCATAAATAAAAGGCGATTTGCTCAAATGGATTTATGTTTTTTGGAGAAAAGCAAAAGGAGATAAGACGTATCTTATCTCCTTTAACAAGTTTATTTTTGAGTTAGTATATATAATATCCAAAATTTTCTTGACAGTTAAGATAAATTTGATTATTATATATACAAAGTTGCTGTTAAGGTGCTGGTCACACCTGAAACAGCTTGTGTATCTATCATCCGAACTGATAATACACACCGAAAAGATACACCGAAACTGTATCTTATGTTTCGGATTATAGCAATAAAAAATGAAATTGTCAATAAGGTGTTGTGTTTTTTTCGTGAAATGTCAATTTTTTTATTAAGAAAATTTTTATTGCTAAGAGCGAAACATTAGGGTGTGCGTGAAGGGAAACAGGTGATAGATACAGGTGTATTTGTCATCTGTTTTTTTGTGTAAGAAAGCAGGAAATAAGCGGTTTCTTTAGTAGGTGCTATTTGTAGCACCAAGAAAAAATAAGAAAGGAGGGAGTCGTTTTGCAGAAGATAAGCATAGAGGTACTGGAAAAAGCAATAAAGGAAAAACTTACCAGCGCAGAGCTGGATCTGCTTTTGTATGTTGCCCGTTTTCAGGATGAAGCCGGCAGAGCAAGTGGAATTTACTATAAAGACGTTTGTGAAAGCATCGGTATATCCTACCAAGGGTTTTATGACTGTAAAAGAAGCTTACAGAATAAGGGCTTGATTGATGCCCAAAAACGCAATTACTATGACTGGGATATTACAATCTTAAATAACTCTTTTTCCGGAAAAGAAAACTATGGACGTGGTTATGTGAGTGTGAGCTCTAAAATGGTGAAATCCGCAGCCTTCCGGAAGCTGCGTGCAAATGCAAAAATGATGGCTCTCTACCTTCTCCGTGAATGGAATATTAACCGTAAGAAAGCGAAACGTGACTCTTATGCTATCCTGAAGGAAAATTTCTTAAATAAATTTAAGGAATTAGGATTTACAAATCGTATGGCAAGAGCTTATTTAGGGGAATTAAAGCCATTTTTAAGCGTATATTTAGAAGATGGAAGGAAGTATTTCCTTACATTTAAGAAAAACGAAGTCTACAATGCCGGTGAAAGTGAAAATGAAGAAAAGAGACTGCATGATTTTGATACAGCCTGCCGCCGGAATAAGGTAAAAGGAATAGAAGCAGAGCAGAAACAGGACATTTTAACAGTTTTGAGGCAGTACCATGTGAAAATTGTTAAGAAATTGGACTTTAACCTTAGCAGCATTGTAGAGCAGAGCTTAGAAATTCTAAATGGCAGCAAGCAAAAAAAGAAATGGCGAAGGGAATTAAATCCAAAACTCATACATAAAATTATACAGGAAGAACTTTTTGTAAGAGCATAGGAAGATTTTGAGGCTTAGAATTGTCTAAGTCTATTTTCCGTTACAGAAAAAGAGCAATGAAAAGCTAAGATATACTTTTTTGAGAGCAGAGAAAGTGTATTTTAGCTTTTTTTCTTTTTTAGGATGGAAAAGAGAGAAAAAGTATTCAAGTTTTATGTTTATTTAAAAATTATATATTCAAGTTTTATGTCAGAAGTAAGAAAAAATATTCAAGTTCCATGGAAATTTTCTAAGAATACATTCAGATTTTGTGTGATGGAAAGTTCTTAAAAACCCAGTAAAATCAAGGGTTTGGGGCAAATATAATCACTTAACAAATCATATCTTTTTTTAAATTCTTTTTTAATAAACTATATCTTAGCTGGCAACCAAAAAAAACAGCCTGTTCCTCCGGAACTAAGCAAGCGACAAACCCCCAGAAATTTAATTTA
>ENA-OPSX01000788-OPSX01000788.1-human-gut-metagenome-genome-assembly--contig:-NODE-788-length-15824-cov-2.340478_pt1 | contig 15824 bp, 13 predicted proteins | sample MGYA00241462_ERZ501916 | MGnify/ENA primary metagenome ERZ501916 (study PRJEB25962, sample SAMEA2042113) | human gut metagenome | biome: human gut; feature: human-associated habitat; material: faeces...
GATCATCGGCCATATCCGCCCGGACGGAGACTGTATCGGATCCTGTCTGGCAGCGTACAACTACCTGGAAGAACATTATCCTGATGTCCGAGTGACCGTCTTTTTAGAGGAACCATCCATAAAATTCGGTTATTTAAAGAATATAGAGCGTATCTGCAGCGATTTTTCAGTGGAGGCGGAGTTTGATCTCTGCCTCTGCCTGGACTGCAGCGACATGCTCCGCTTCGGTGAGGCGGTGCGGTACTTAAACAGCGCCAAAAAGAGTATTTGCGTGGACCACCACGTGACCAATACCGGGTTTGCGGGACAGAATATCGTAGAAGCGAAAGCCAGCTCCACCTGCGAGGTCCTCTTCGGCCTTCTGGAGGAAGAGAAGATAAGCAAAGCGGTGGCGGAATGCATTTACACCGGTATTATCCACGACACAGGGGTGTTTAAATACGACTGCACCTCTGCGAAGACCATGGAGATCGCGGGAAAGATGATGGCAAAGGGAATCGATTTCCCCCACATCATCGACAACAGCTTTTACCGGAAAACGTATATTCAGAACCAGATTCTGGGACGTGCGCTTCTGGAGAGCATTACCTTCCTGGATGGGCGCTGTATTTTCAGCGTGATTCATAAGAGGGACATGGATTTCTACGGCGTGACCAGCGCCGACATGGATGGAATCATCGACCAGCTGAGGATTACGGAGGGCGTGGAGTGTGCGATTTTCATGTACGAGACGGCCTGCCGCGAGTATAAAGTGAGCCTGCGTTCCACCAATGATCTGGATGTGAGTAAGATCGCCGTGTATTTCGGCGGCGGCGGCCACGTGAAGGCGGCGGGATGTACCATGGCCGGCAGTGTTCACGACGTCGTCAACAACTTATCCGCACGGATCTCAGTACAAATTAATGGAGATACTTAAAGATGGCAGACGGTATCATCAATGTATACAAAGAAAAAGGCTATACCTCTCATGACGTTGTTGCGAAAATGAGAGGTATTTTAAAACAGAAAAAAATCGGACATACCGGCACGCTGGACCCCATGGCGGAGGGCGTGCTTCCCGTGTGTCTCGGAAACGGCACGAAGCTCTGCGATCTGCTGGCAGACCGGACGAAGACTTACCGCGCCGTGCTTTTGCTGGGCCTCGAGACCGATACGCAGGATACGACGGGCGTGACGCTCGCCGAATATCCGGTGGCGGTGACGGAGGAAGAGGTGAAAGCGGCAGTCTTGAGCTTTCTGGGCGATTACGACCAGGTGCCGCCCATGTATTCCGCGCTGAAGGTGGATGGGAAGAAGCTCTATGAGCTGGCCCGCGCCGGCAGGGAAGTGGAACGGAAGGCGAGACCGGTGAAGATCCTGGATATCTCCGTGGAGGAGATCGCCCTGCCCCGAGTGACCATGACGGTGTCATGCACAAAGGGGACCTATATCCGGACGCTGTGCCATGATATAGGAAGGCTTTTGGGATGCGGCGGCTGTATGGAATCGCTTTTGAGGACGAGAGTCGGACAGTTTGAACTGAAGGACAGCCTGACGCTCTCCGAGATTGAAAAACAGAGGGATAACGGCGGACTTGCGGATCACATTCTTGCCGTTGACGCCGTGTTTTTAGAGTATCCGGCTCTTACGATGAAGGAAGAATTTGACAAGCTGGTCCATAACGGCAATCCGTTCTACCGCAATCAGGCGGAGGGAGACTCCCCGGCGCAGGACAGCCCGGTCCGGGTCTACGACAGCCAGGGGCGGTTTATCGGGATTTACGCCCTGGACCGGGTGAAGAACGTACTGAAGCCTCAGAAGGTTTTTCTGGGAGGAAACAAATGATGGAATATATAACCGAAACAACAGATTTTCAGATTGAGGAGCCTGCGGTCGTGACCATCGGCAAGTTTGACGGACGCCACAGGGGCCATCAGAAGCTGCTGAAGCAGATGCTGGAGGTGAAGGCGGAGCGCGGCCTTAAGACGGCTGTATTTACCTTTGATATGACGCCGGGAAGCCTGGTGGAGGGAAAGAAACAGACGGTTATCACCACCAACCTGGAGAGAAGGAATAATCTGGAAAGAATCGGCATAGACTATTTAGTGGAGTATCCGTTTACGAAGGAGACGGCACGTATGGCGCCGGAGGACTTCGTGCGGGATATCCTGGTTTCGCGCATGCACGCCAGGGTGATCGTCGTCGGAACGGACTGCTCCTTTGGCTATAAGGGGGCCGGCAATGCGGACCGCCTCGAAGAATGGAAGGCGAAATACGGGTACGAGCTCATCGTCATTCACAAGGAACAGGATGACAACCGGGATATCAGCAGTACGTATGTGCGGGAAGAGCTGGATGCCGGAAATATCGAGAAGGCGAACGAGCTTCTCGGCGAGCCGTATGCCATCCACGGAACCGTGGTGCACGGAAATCATATCGGGGGAAGCGTCCTGGGATTTCCAACGGCCAACATTCTGCCGCCGCCTGAAAAACATCTGCCGACATTTGGCGTTTACGTGTCAAAGGTCTATGTAGAAGGTACTTATTACGGGGGAGTGACGAACATCGGAAGGAAGCCGACCGTGAGCGGGGTATCCCCTGTGGGAGCGGAGACATTTCTGTATGGTATAGATGAGGATATTTATGGGAAGAATATAGAAGTACAGCTGCTTTCGTTTATTCGCCCGGAGAAGAAATTTGACGGACTTGAGCAGCTGAAGGCGCAGATAGGAAGAGACAGGGATTACGCTCTGGCGTATTTAAAGAACCTGTCAGATCAGCAGATAACTCATTTATCATAAACAGCTTCAACAAATCTGAATAATAACTTGCGAAGGAATGTGCATAATGACTGACAAAGCATGGAAAATGCTGGGATTTTGCCTGGCCTGCGGCAGCGCCGTGGTCCTGGGCACAGCAGATGTACAGGCGGCTAAGCCGGAACCTTCCTTCACGTCCGGAACCTCCATAGCGGGATTCGGGACGGCCATGGACAAGCATTTGGAGTCTGTGGAGGAAACGGAGAGCCAGGCGGTGTCCGCCGGTCTTACGCAAGAAAAAGTGGTGTTCGGAACCTTTCGTGATATTTTCAAAAACCTTGGCGTAGCCATGGTGGAGGATTCTCTGAACATCAGAAAAGAACCAAAGAATGACGCGGATATAGTAGGAAAAATGGACAGCCATGCCGGCTGCAGCGTGCTGGGAATGGAACATGGCTGGTATAAGATAAAATCGGGCCAGGTAACCGGCTACGTCTCGGGTAAGTATCTCGCCGTGGGACAGGCTGCCAGGGCATCGGCCTATTACGATATGAAACTCATGCTCCGCGTAAACACGGATACCCTCAGGGTCCGCAGCGCTCCGGATACGGATTCGGAGATCCTGGGCCGGATCCACGAGGGAGAGACGTATGATTTTCTCTCCAGAGCGGGAGGCGGCTGGATTAAGATCCGATACGGTGAAAAAGAAGGCTACGCCTACGTGCCGGGCAACGCGGTGGTGGCTTATACCATTCCGGAGGCGGAAAAAGTGGAGAATTCCCTTCGCCAGCAGGTGGTGAACTACGCCGTGCGTTTCGTCGGCAATCCATACCGGTGGGGCGGAACAAATCCGAATACGGGAGCCGACTGCTCCGGTTTCGTTCAGTATGTCATGGAACACGCCGCCGGCATTCATCTGGACAGAACCTCCAGGGAACAGTCCGCGGAGGGACTGGCGGTTTCTTCCACGGCCATGCAGCCGGGTGATTTACTGTTTTATGCCAGCGGAAGCACGATCGATCATGTCGCCATGTATATCGGAGGCGGAAAGATCGTCCATGCGGCCAACCGGAGAAGCGGCATCAAGATTTCAACCTGGAATTACCGGAAGCCGGTGACAATACGGAGAGTGATTCCGTAGGCTTTAGTACCCATGGATGAGATCGGGCCGATATGGAGAACGCCTCCATGAATGCGGCAGAATACGGACAGGAGAAAGCTGTTTGCCAGCTTTTTTCTGTCCGTTCTTTTATTTCAGAGGAACGCAGTCAAACGCGCTGTTCTCCTTCGGACTCCGTATTTAAATGATGTAATGCCTGAAGCACAAGCTCCTCTGTCCAGCCGGAACACTTTCCCTGAAATGGACAGTCGGAGCAATTTTCACTCAGCATGCAGGCGGCGTATGCCCTTAAAAGTATAACTGCTTTTTCCGTAGTCACGATCGTGTCTGCCCCCATTTTCAATGATATTGATAGTATAACCAATATTCTTATTTTATGTGGGCGACAGGATAACTGGGGAATTATTTATCCAGATTTTTAAGCGCAGCCTCGATAAAGCCGGCAAACAGCGGATGCGGACGGTTTGGCCGCGATTTAAATTCCGGATGGGCCTGTGTGGCGACGAACCAGGGATGCTCCGGAAGCTCGATCATCTCGACGATCCGTCCATCCGGGGAAATGCCGGACAGCTTCATGCCGTTTTCGGTCAGGGCCTGGCGGTAGTCGTTGTTGACCTCATACCGGTGGCGGTGGCGCTCGTGAATCGTTTCCTGGCCGTATAGGGCGTAGGCTCTGGAGGTTTTGTCAAGCACACAGGGATAGGAGCCGAGACGCAGGGTTCCTCCGATGTCTTCGATGCCGTTCTGGTCCGGCATCAGATGGATGACCGGATGGCCGGTGTCAGGGTCTAACTCAGCCGTGTGGGCGTCGCTGTAGCCGACGACGTCGCGGGCGAATTCCACGATGGCCATCTGCATTCCGAGACAGAGACCGAGGAACGGGATCCCATGGGTGCGCGCCCAGCGGATGGCAGAAATTTTCCCTTCGATTCCCCTGCTTCCAAAGCCTCCGGGCACGAGGATGCCGTTCACACCGTCAAAGATCTCGGCGGCATTACCATCGTTTACCTCCTCGGAGTCGACCCAGCAGATGGATACGCTGGCGTGGTTGGCCACCCCGCCGTGTTTTAATGCTTCCACAACGGAGATATAGGCGTCATGTAAGGAGATGTATTTGCCGACCAGAGCCACCGTTACCTGCTTCTGCGGGTGTTTCCAGCTCTCGATCATGGAACTCCACTCGGATAAATCCGGTTCGGGACAAGGGATGTGCAGGCTCTCACAGGCTACCTCGGCCAGATGCTCCTGTTCCATTACCAGCGGGAGTTCGTAGAGTACCTCCACGTCGAGATTCTGGAGCACGTGATTTTTCGGAACGTTGCAGAACTGGGCGATCTTGCTGCGGATTCCGTCGTCGAGGGGAAGCTCGGAGCGGCAGACGATGATGTCCGGCTGGATTCCCATGCCCTGCAAATCCTTGACACTGGCCTGGGTGGGCTTTGTCTTTAATTCCTCGGACACTTTTAGATAGGGAACTAAGGTTACGTGGATCAGAATCGCATTTTCACGGCCGACATCGTGCTGGAACTGGCGGATTGCCTCCAAAAACGGCTGGCTCTCGATGTCTCCGACGGTGCCGCCGACCTCGATGATGGCGATTTCCGTCAATCTCCATGTCATCGGAATGCGGGGAGTCTGAGACGCCGGACGCGGTCTGTTCTCCGCTGCGGTGAAAACGGCTTTTGATTTCGTCGGTGATGTGGGGGATCACCTGAACCGTTCCTCCGCCGAAGTCTCCGCGGCGTTCCTTTGTCAGCACGGTCCAGTAGACCTTGCCGGTGGTGACATTGGAATTTTTCGTCAGATTTTCGTCGATAAACCGCTCATAGTGGCCTAAATCCAGGTCCGTTTCCACGCCGTCCTCGGTGACAAATACCTCGCCGTGCTGGACCGGATTCATGGTGCCGGGGTCGATGTTGATGTAGGGATCGAATTTCTGCATGGTGACGTGATAGCCGCGCGCCTTCAGCAGACGGCCAAGGGATGCTGCGGTGATGCCTTTGCCAAGACCGGACACGACGCCACCGGTGACAAATACGTATTTCACTGGCATAAAAATGGTACCTCCTTAAGGTTTTTTGGGGATGTGTCATTTAATAAAAACGATATTATACAACTAATTATTTCAGAAATCCACATTTTCATGAAAAAACTTTCGATTATTAAGTGTAAAATTTGTCTTAAAATGGCATGGAATGAAAATCTCTTTATAAGGATTTTATAATTCTTTTCTTGATTTATGGAGAGACTGACACTATAATGATATAGAATGGGTATAGAATATCCGGATTGGAGAATTTACACATATGGATAACAACAACAATCAGAATAATAACAGTAAGATGCCAAAGAACGCACAGGTAATTATTGCATGGGTAGTTACCTTTTTAATTGCGGTGGCAGGGCTGTCCTATCTGCACAACGCACTCTCAGCGAGGACCACAGAAGAGCTCAGCTATGATACATTTATGAACATGGTGGATGAGAAGCAGGTAGAGGCCGTAAGCGTCGAGGACTCCAGAATTACAATCGAGCCGAAGAGCACCTGGGAAGGATACATGCCCGGGAAAACATATTATACCGTGCGAATGGATAATGATTTAACACTCGCGGAGAGACTTCGGACAGCCGGCGTGGATACGCACAGGATCCGTAAGGATGGCAACTTCATTATCCAGACCATTGTCAGCTATCTGCTGCTGTTTGGTCTGATGGGAATTCTACTTAACTTTATGATGCGCCGTGTCGGCGGAGGCGGCGGTATCATGGGCGTGGGCAAGAGCAACGCCAAGGTATACGTACAGAAAGAGACCGGAGTCACATTCCGCGAGGTAGCCGGTGAAGACGAGGCGAAGGAGTCGCTGACGGAGATCGTAGACTTCCTTCACAATCCGGGTAAATACACGAAGATCGGCGCCAAGCTGCCGAAAGGAGCTTTGCTTGTGGGTCCTCCTGGTACAGGTAAGACCCTGCTTGCCAAGGCGGTAGCCGGAGAAGCGCATGTCCCATTCTATTCGCTGTCCGGTTCTGATTTCGTAGAGATGTTCGTGGGTGTTGGCGCCTCCCGTGTGCGTGACTTATTCAAGCAGGCCCAGGAGTCTGCTCCCTGTATCATTTTCATCGATGAGGTGGATGCCATCGGTAAGAGCCGTGATTCCAGATTCGGCGGCGGCAACGACGAGCGTGAACAGACATTAAACCAGCTGCTGTCCGAGATGGACGGATTCGATTCCTCCAAGGGACTTCTGGTTCTGGCTGCGACAAACCGTCCGGAGATCTTAGACCCGGCGCTGCTGCGTCCAGGCCGTTTCGATCGCCGGATCATCGTGGATAAGCCGGATTTAAAGGGCCGTGTGGATATCTTAAAGGTTCATTCCAGAGACGTATTGATGGATGAGAGCGTTGATCTCGACGCGATTGCACTGGCGACCTCCGGCGCGGTTGGATCGGATCTTGCCAACATGATCAACGAGGCAGCCATTCTGGCGGTTAAGAGCGGCAGACAGGCCGTCGCCCAGAAAGACTTATTTGAAGCGGTTGAAGTCGTGCTTGTGGGTAAAGAGAAGAAAGACAGAATCATGAATAAGGAAGAGCGCCGCATCGTGTCTTACCACGAGGTTGGCCATGCTCTCGTAAGCGCCCTCCAGAAGGACGCGGAGCCGGTTCAGAAGATCACCATCGTTCCGAGAACCATGGGCGCCCTTGGCTACGTTATGCACGTGCCGGAGGAAGAGAAATATTTAAATACGAAGAAAGAACTTCACGCCATGCTGGTCGGGGCCCTGGCCGGACGAGCAGCGGAGGAGCTTGTGTTTGATACTGTGACCACGGGAGCAGCCAACGATATCGAGCAGGCGACCAGAATGGCCCGCGCCATGATTACTCAGTACGGTATGTCCGATAAGTTTGGTCTGATGGGCTTAGCGACTCAGGAAGACCAGTACTTAACCGGCCGTACGGTCATGAACTGCGGCGATGCCACGGCTGCCGAAGTCGACAACGAGGTTATGAAGATGCTGAAGGAAGCCTACGAGGAAGCCAAGGCTCTGTTGTCTGAGAACCGCGATGTTATGGATAAGATCGCAGAGTTCTTAATCGAGAAGGAGACCATCACCGGCAAGGAATTCATGAAGATCTTCAGAGAGATGAAGGGAATACCGGAGCCGGAGGAGAAGGATAAGACCGATGCCGACAAGATGGACGACGTGGTAAGCCATAAGGACACGTTCGACGATAAGAAGGAAGAAGCAGTCCTGAGCAGTCCCGCAGCGGAAGAGACTGCGCCAAAGGAACCGTCCCAGGAGACAAAGGATACGGAAGAGAAATCCGGATCTGATGAGATGTTCCATATGGGAGTAAAGAGATAGGAATTGAAGAGATAAGAAGTGAGACAGGTCCCCTGATTTCGTATGAAGTCAGGGGACTTCTTTATCAGAGGAATGTTTAAGATTCACATTTCTTTCACATTTAGGGCAAATATTTTTCACATTTATTGGTTATAGTAATACTCGTAAACGTTATTAATAATATAAAACTTTTTTTCATACTCAAAGCCGGTAGGATCCCCCTCTTACCGGCTTCCTCCCTTTTATGGGGGGATTTTTTGATTGGGGACAGGGGAGGGTGGGTTATCCGTCTTTAATTTTAATGAAAATAACATACGTTATATCCTTACTTTCCAAACTCCGGTAAAATAATTACAGGAATACTTTTGAAGAAAGAGAGGATGATACAGATGGCAGAGAAAACGATTGGTTAGAAGTATGATGCCGGTTTGAGTGCGAGACAGGCGGAGGCGGAAACGGCCATGCTGAAGGAACTGGAAGAGGGAAATTATACGCTTCGGAATCCCCTGATTAAATACAATCCGTATTTTATCAGTCCCCTGACTGCGGTGGTGCTGTTTAAGACGGAGGAAGAGACCGCGGTAACGGTCACAGTCCAGGGAAAGACGAAGGAAGCGAATATCTATCATACATTTCCGAAAGCGAAGACCCATGTACTGCCGGTGTTGGGTCTTTATAATGATTACGAAAACCGCGTGGAACTGCGTCCTTACCGTGGAACTGCAGCCGTAATCACCATTCAGACTCCCGATGTGTACGATGGAAAGCAGGTCTGCTATTCAATGAAGACCACACCGGAGTATATGCAGGATGACATCATCATTGAAGCGCCGTCAGACGAGAATCTGGCATCCGGCTTCGACTATGCAGGAGACGCCAGATGGCATCTAAATGTTCCGTGTATCTTTGATTTTAAGCGGGCGAGAAATGGCCATATTCTGATGGGAACAGACCGCCTGATCCAGATGCCGTATTACGTGTCCGGAATCTATGAGATGGATATGTGCGGAAAGATATACAAGGAATTTTGTCTGCCGGGCGGTTATCATCACGATCATATCGAGATGCCGGATGGCAATATCATCTCTCTGACTGACGATTTGACCAGCGATACGGTGGAGGACAAGGCTGTTTTAATAGACAGGGAGACCGGCGAGATCTTAAAGACATGGGATTACAAGCAGTTCCTGGAACCGGGATGCTCCAAATCGGGCAGCTGGAGTTCTGAAGACTGGTTCCATAATAATGCTGTCTGGTACGATGAGAACACGGATACCCTTACCTTCTCAGGCCGTCATATTGATGCTATGGTGAATGTGGATTATGAGACGGGACAACTGAACTGGATTATCGGCGATCCGCAGGGGTGGCCGGAGGAATACCAGAAGTATTTCTTCAAGCCCATAGGGGAGGGATTTGAATGGCAGTATGAACAGCACGCCTGTGTGATTACGCCGGATGGCGATGTCATGTGCTTCGACAACCACCATTACGGCTCAAAGCTGAAAGAGGAATACCGGACAGCGAAGGACAGCTATTCCAGAGGCGTCCGCTATAAGATCAACACAGAAGAAATGACAATTGAGCAGGTATGGCAGTACGGAAAGGAACGCGGTGCGGAATTCTTCTCACCATATATCTGTAATGTAGAATACTATAATGAAGACCATTACATGATTCACTCAGGTGGAATCTCCTATGTCGGAGGCGAACCGTCCGAGGCACTGGGAGCTTTTGCAAGAAACATGCCGGATAGCCGTCTGGAGACATACACGGTCGAGGTTTGCGACGGAAAAGTCATGATGGAACTTCATCTGCCCGGCAATTATTACCGTGCGGAGAAGACAAAGATGTATGTGCCCGGCAATAATCTGGAGCTGGGAGAGGGAAAACAGCTGGGGCATATGGGCGTAACAAAGGAATTTGAGACGGACATTCCTGTGGAATCATGCGGCGAACTGCTTCCGGAAGTGTGCAATGCAAGGATTGAGGAAGAACCGGACCGCTTTATTTTTTATTCCAGATTTGAGAAGGGACAACTCGTCATGCTGCTTCTGGAAGGGGAAAATGAGACCCACAGATACTTTATCTCTACCACGGCTGTGTCCCATCTGGCTATGTGCTGCGGAACGTTCATGGATTCCGATGAGAGGAATACCAGGACGTTCGTGAATAAGGCCGGATTAACGGGGACATTTGATGTGCGGGTGATTGTGGATGACAGGAAATATGAGACGGGAATTCGGATTGTGTGTGGGTGTGAATGAACTTGTTCTTCTAAAAATTGATTCTGCCTTCAACATAGGGTTGCTATCCCCATAGAAAAAAAGGTATACTGAAAGAATACCCGTCATAACAGTAAATGACAATTCACACGGAGGTCCCTATGTACAGCAAATTCATCAACTATTTAAAGGAAAAACCATCTCTCTATGCGCCCAGCTCCGCTCCGTTCTGGGATGACGAACATATTTCGGAGTATATGCTGAAGGCGCATCTCGATCCGGAGATCGACGCGGCTTCCAGACGCCATGATTTTATAGAACAGTCTGCGAAATGGATCGCACAGTACTGTAAGGTCAGACCGGGCATGAAGCTTCTGGACTTAGGCTGCGGCCCCGGTCTCTATGCGGAGCGATTCTGCAAAGAGGGCTTCCGGGTCACAGGGCTGGACTATTCCAGGCGTATGCCAGGGAACACGCGGAGGCGGAGACGCTTCCGATCGAATATCATTATAAAAATTATCTGGAAATGGATTACCGGGAGGAATTTGATGCAGCCGTTCTGATATACTGCGATTATGGCGTGCTTCCGCCGGAAAGCAGGAAAGTACTTTTAAAGAACGTGTATGGAGCCCTGAAGAAAGACGGAATTTTCATTTTGGATGGGGATTCAGAGAAGTACAGGGAAAAACGGAGGGAAATGGAAGCCGTAGAGTATCTGGAGCAGGGATTCTGGTCCGGAAAACCCCATGTCTGTATCCAGCGGAATTATCAGTATCCGGAGACGAATAACTATGTTGAACAGTATGTGATCGTAACGGAAGACGCGTGTCAGTGCTATAATAACTGGAATCAGATCTATACCGTGGAGTCTATGGAGAAAGAGCTGCGGGAAGCTGGCTTTGAAGATATTGTATTTTTTGATGATGCAGCAGGCCGGCCATACACGGGAAATGCGGATACCATCTGTGCGGTGTCTGTGAAGCGGAGGGAGGGAACCATACAACCATGAAAATAACCATACTCTACCCGGCCGACTACTTTGACATCAAAAAAGTGGATGCGGATTACCGCCAGGAGTACGAGGAGGCGGTAAAATTTCCTGAATTTCAGGCCGTGCTGTACAATTACGATAATTTTGTGGCGGGAGAACCTTTCAGGCTGTATCCGGCGGAGGCGGCAGGTGACGACGAGCGATGCATCTACCGGGGCTGGATGCTGCAGCCGGAAGCGTATGCAAGGCTGTTTGAGGCGCTGAAGGAGCGGAAGCTGACCCTGATCAATACGCCGGCGGAATACGAGAACTGCCATGAATTCCCGCTGGCTTATCCGGCGATTGCGGATTATACTCCAGGAATCAGAGTATATCCGGAAGGGGTGGCGATCGACTGGAGAGAAGTTAAACACGCATTTCCCCGTTTTATGATGAAAGACTACGTGAAATCGGTGAAGGGGACGGATTTCCCCGCCTGTTTCGACTCATCGTACGATGACAGGCAGTTGGATGAATATGCCCGGAGGTTTCAGGCAATGCGCGGAGATTTATATGTGAGAGGCATTGTGTTAAAGGAATATGTGGAACTGAAGAGACGGGACAGTATAACCAATGAATACAGGGCGTTTTATTTAAACGGGGAACTCCTGACGCTCAGCCCGAATTCCAATCAGAAAGAGGGATGGCCCGTTGTTCCCATAGAACTGGTGAACACGATTCCGGTGCTGGACAGCCATTTTTATACGGTCGATTTCGCGGAGCTTGAAAACGGTTCCTGGACGGTGATTGAAACGGGAGACGGGCAGGTGTCCGGGCTTTCGCCGAATCAGTATGTGTTTAAGTTTTACGATGAAATCAGATGGAGGCTGTGCGGGAACGAATAAAACAGTGCGGGAATGAAGAGAAAAGAAAGTGCAGAGGACCGGTTAAATATCGGTTCCCTGCACTTTTTTCACTGTTTCATGGGGATTCGGGGACGTTTTTCCGGTCCTGTCCGCTCCTGGGCGGCATCCCATCACCTTTTTATAGGCGCGGTAAAAGGTTGAATAGTCTCCAAAGCCCGTCTCATTGGCCGCGTCAGCCGCCGTGAAGCCGTTGAGCATGAGCTGTCTGGCCATGACGATGCGCTTGTAGATTAAGTAATCCATGACTGTGGTGCCGGTGGCCTTTTTAAATGCGCGGTTCATATAGTATTTGCTGATGAAAAAGCGGCCGGACAGTTCGTCGAGTGTGACGGGCTCGGTTAAATGCTCATTTAAATAGCGGATGATATCCGTTATGGTGCCGGAGGCGCTGCTGTCAGGCGTAGAGGGCCGCAGGGTCTGGCACATCAGGGAAATCTCAGCCAGGAGCGCTTCTAAGAACATGGCATAATAGGCGCCGCTTAAGGCAGCAGGCTGTTTCTGGGACCAGATTAAGTGTTCAAAATAGGCGTGAAGGCCATATTCTTCCGTCTGTTCGTAGAACACTTCTCCTGGTCCGCTTTTTTTATTTCCCGGAAATGAGGACAGCAGAAGGACACGACGCTCTGCAATGACCGATTCCGGCGAAAAATGGACCGAACAGCGGACGTAGTCCGTCGTGGAGTTCACCCTCACTCCGTGAAAGACGTAGGGGGACAGCAGAATCAGGCTGTGGGGAGTCAGATGGTACTCCCGGCCCTCCACCATATAATCGGCGTCTCCCTTTAGAAAATAGTAGATCTCATAGCAGGAGTGGTAATGGACTTCAAAGGTATCGCTTTTCATATGACTGGTGGTAAAATTAACTTTTCCCGACACGGGGGCCGGGGCGGATTCGTAGATCATGAAGCAGTTCCTCCCAAATGTGCGCATAAGCAAAATCGATGCTGGCTGCTTCTATTGTATATCAGGGAGGGCTATATTTGCAAACTTTATTTCATCATTACCAATCCATTTTTTGCGGGAAGAGCGCTATGATAGAGGCAACAGAAATGAATGCAGGAGGTAATGATTTATGAAGACAGGAGCACAGCTTTATACAGTCAGGCTGTTTACACAGACGGCGCCGGATTTTCGGGAGACCATGAGACGGGTGGCGGAGATCGGATATGAGACGGTACAGCTGTCGGCCACAGGCAGCGAGATCACCCCGCAGATTGCAAGGGAAATTGCCGACGAGATGGGGCTGAAGATTGTGCTGACCCACAGCGATTTAAACAGGATACGGAAGGATACGGAGCAGCTGATCCGCGACCACGAGGTGATGGGATGTAAGTATATCGGTATCGGATCGATGCCGGAGAAATACCGGAACCCGGACTGGATCAGGCGTTTTGCAGTTGATTTTAAGGAACCGGCCCGTATGATTAAGGATGCGGGAATGCGCCTCATGTACCACAATCATGCGTTTGAGTTTGAGAAGACAGGGGGAACGTATCTGATGGATTATCTGCTGGACGCATTTGCCCCTGATGAGCTTGGAATTACGCTGGATACGTACTGGGTACAGACGGCGGGCGGTGATGTGTGCCAGTGGATCGGGCGTCTGGCCGACCGGATTCCCTGCGTTCACTTAAAGGACAGAGGCATCGTGAACGGGCAGGAGGTCATGGCTCCGGTGATGGAAGGAAATATGAATTTCCCCGCTATTTTAGAGGCGCTTAAGAAGACTGACTGCGAATACGCATTGGTGGAACAGGACACGTGTCTGGAGAATCCATTTGTCTGCCTCGAAAAGAGTTATCGGAATCTTGCGGAATTGGGATACAGGTAGAAGGAGGATAGGATCATGAATAAAGTAAGGCTGGGAATTATCGGTATTGGTAACATGGGAAGCGGCCATGTGGAGAGTATTTTAGATGGGAAAGTGCCGGAGATCGAGCTGGCGGCGGTTGCCGACTTGCGGGAATCGAGACGCCAATGGGCAGAGGAGACTCTTCCGGAGAACGTGAAGATTTTTGAAACGGCGGAGGAGCTGTTGGATTATCCGGACATGGACGCCGTTCTGGTGGCGATTCCTCACTACGACCATCCGAAGTATGTGATGGAAGCTTTAAAACGGGGATTTCATGCCATGTGTGAAAAACCGGCGGGCGTGTATACGAAGCAGGTGCGGGAGATGAACGAGGAAGCGGCAAAGCACGATCTGGTATTTGGAATGATGTTCAATCAGAGGACGAACCACATCTACCGGAAGATGCATGAGCTGGTGAACGGCGGCCAGTACGGGGCCATCAAGCGTGTCAACTGGATCATCACAGACTGGTACAGAACCCAGGCGTACTACAATTCCGGCGGATGGCGCGCTACCTGGGATGGCGAGGGCGGCGGCGTCCTTTTAAACCAGTGTCCTCACAATCTGGATTTGATTCAGTGGATCTGCGGCATGCCTAAGTCGGTTCAGGCCTTCTGCCACGAGGGCAAATGGCATGATATTGAGGTGGAAGACGATGTGACGGCGTATCTGGAGTATCCGAACGGGGCAACCGGCGTATTTGTGACGACTACGGGAGATGCGCCTGGAACCAACCGGTTTGAGGTGGATTTGGAAAAGGCAAAGATCGTCTGCGAAAATGAGGAAATTAAGGTTTACGAGCTGGCTGTCAATGAGAGAGAGTACTGCTATACTACCACGGAGGGCTTTAAGAAGCCAGAGGGAAGATGGATCGACGTGGAGACAGACGGAGAAAATCTTCAGCATGTGGGAGTCCTGAGGGCATTTGCTGGAGCAATTTTAAGAGGAGAACCGCTGATCGCGGGCGGAGAGGAAGGAATTAACGGATTAACACTCTCCAATGCCATGCATTTATCCAGCTGGCTGAAACGTCCGGTAGAGATTCCCTTCGATGAAGAGCTGTTCCTGGAGGAACTGAATAAGAAGAGAGCCGCTTCCCGGAAAAAGGAGCATGTGAACGAGGTAACCTTCAACACAAAGGGGTCCTATGGGAGTGGAAAGGCTTAGAAGAGAGAAGATAAAGAGGGAAGCGTAAATGAAGAGTGCGATCATCGGATGCGGCAGCATTGCCGCAGTACACGCGAAATCGATCATGAAAATGGAAGGCTGCAAGCTGGCTGCCGTGGCAGATGTAATTCCGGAACGCGCGGAGTCTATGGCCCGGGAGTACGGTGCAGTCCCCTATACCGACTGGAAACAGATGCTGGAGAAGGAGGAGATCGACGTCCTCCATATCTGTACGCCACATTATCTTCACACGCCCATGGCAGCGGAGGCGTTAAGGCGGGGAATTCATACATTTATGGAGAAGCCCCCGGTCATCAGCCAGGAGCAGTGGGAGACGCTTCAGCGTGCGGAAAAAGAGGCGAACAACGGGGCGGCCCTGGGCGTCTGCTTTCAGAACCGGTTTAATCCCAGCGTTGCGGCGGTGAAGGAACGGCTTGAGAACGGTGAATTCGGCAGGATCCTGGGAGCCAGGGGCCTGGT
>ENA-OPSX01000797-OPSX01000797.1-human-gut-metagenome-genome-assembly--contig:-NODE-797-length-15695-cov-6.104795_pt1 | contig 15695 bp, 17 predicted proteins | sample MGYA00241462_ERZ501916 | MGnify/ENA primary metagenome ERZ501916 (study PRJEB25962, sample SAMEA2042113) | human gut metagenome | biome: human gut; feature: human-associated habitat; material: faeces...
GGAGGGAAAGAGTTCTATGCCAGATACATTAAAGGAAGAACAGGCCGTTTTACGGTTAGATAATGTCAGCAAGAATTTCGGCGGGGTAGTTGCCGCCTCTGATATATGCATTCAGCTTTTCAGAGGGGAGGTATTTGGCCTGATTGGACCAAACGGGGCAGGCAAGACCACTCTTCTTAACCTGATTACCGGTATTTATATGGCGGACGGGGGAGACATATATCTGGACGGAGGAAAGATAACCAGGTTTGCCACCCACCGACGGGCTAAAATGGGTATAGCCAGAACGTTCCAGCATCCAAGGCTTCTTAACCGGTGCGATATCAGGACCAATATCTTTATGGGAGTGGACCTGGCGGCCAGGAGAAGGGGGAAAAATAAAAATGTGGAGCAGGAGCTGGCCCAGCTTCTTGCCTGTGCCGGCCTTGATGGAGTGGACCTTACGGACCAGGTAGACCAGCTGGCCTATGGACAGCAGAAGATGTTGGAAATCGTACGGGCCATTCTATGCGAACCGGTGGTGCTCCTTCTGGATGAACCCGCGGCAGGGCTGAACCACAAGGAGATGGACTATATCGTGGCCCTGATTGATAAGGCGGTGGAGAAGAAGATTGCAGTACTTTTGATTGAGCACGCCATGGATTTGGTGATGTCGGTTTGCGACAGAATTACAGTACTTAATTTCGGATGCCAGATTGCCACGGGAACCCCAAAGGAGATTCAGATGAACGAGGCAGTGATAACGGCATATCTGGGAGGTGGAGGCAGTGCTGAAAATTGAGAATCTGATTGCTAATTACGGGAGAATAGAAGCCCTTCATGGAATCAGCCTGGAGGTAAGGGAACATGAAATAGTTGCCTTGATTGGAAGCAACGGTGCTGGGAAGACCACGCTTCTCAATTCGGTCTCGGGTCATGTCACAAAAGAGGGGAAAATTGAACTGGCAGGAGAAAATATCAGCAAGCTGGCGCCTGATAAAATTGCCAGGAAAGGCGTGCTTCATGTGCCTGAAGGGAGACATGTATTTCCTGGTCTTACGGTAGAACAGAATCTCCTGGTGGGAACTGCGGCTAATAAAGGAGTCCGCCTGTCCGCAGGTAATAATAAGGGAGATCTGGACTATGTTTACGATATATTTCCGAGACTTTTGGAACGCAGGAAGCAGCTGGCCTGGTCCCTCTCCGGAGGAGAACAGCAGATGTTAGCTATCGGTCGGGCAATTATGGGTCATCCAAGACTGCTTATGTTAGATGAGCCGTCCATGGGGCTGGCCCCTCTGGTGATTGATGAGCTGTTTGAGAAGATTGTAGAGATAAATAAATCGGGAACACCGGTACTACTGGTGGAACAAAATGCAAAGCTGGCCCTTAAGGTGTCTGACAGGGCGTATATACTGGAACGCGGGAATATATCACTGTCCGGAAAATCAAAGGATTTGATAAATGATAAGCGTGTAACGGAGGCGTATTTGGGTAAATCCAGATAGGGGCCGCATAATTTGGAAGGAGAAATGGAATATGGTAATTTCGGTGGGAAGTGATCATGCCGGTTATGGACTGAAGGTAAAGATGATTCCGTATCTGGAATCACTGGGACATACAATCATCGACAACGGGAACAATGGAGCGGAGGATGTGGTCTTTTTTCCGGAGGTGGCAAGGGCTGTGTGCCGGCCGGTTCTTGAAGGGAAGGCGGAACGCGGTATTATGTTTTGCGGAACCGGAGTGGGTGCTTCGGTTGCGTGCAACAAAATACCCGGAATCAGGGCGTCCATTGTCCATGATTACCAGTGTGCCCATCAATGTGTGGAGCACGATCATGTAAATGTGATGTGCATTGGCGAAAAGGTGGTGGGAGAGTGGCTGGCGAAGGATCTTCTGAAGGCATTTTTGGAGGCGGCAGGCGATACAGACGAAAGGACAGCCCATGTAATTCAGCTATTGGCACAGATGGACCAGAGACAGTAAGGAGAGGCAATGGAAAAGAGATACATATTTGACGCGGATACACATGTTTCGCCTTATAGTAATTTTGATAAAAGCATAAATGCCTGTCAGTGGGAAGAACGGATGGAACGCGCCGGGGTGGCTCATGCCATTGTCTGGCTGCTGCCGCAGGGAGTGGTGGATGTGACGGAGAGCAACCGGTATATAGGAAGGGAGGCACAGAAAAACAAGAGAATGGTTCCCTTTGGCTGGGCCAATATACGGGAAGGGGCTGAAAAAGCCAGGGAAGATGCCCGGTTATGCCTGGAGGAGTATGGGTGCGCGGGCGTAAAGCTGAACGGGGCGCAGAATGAGTATTATATAGACTGTCCGGAAGCCATGTCTGTCATGGAAGTAGTTGCGGCCCGCAAAGGTATGATAGCGTTTCATATCGGAGCGGACTATCCTGATTTTACGGATCCTATCCGGGCAGAGCGGGCAGCCAGGGCATTTCCGGACACTAAGTTTCTTATGGTGCATATGGGAGGGGCAGGTGAACCTGATGTGAGCCAAAGGGTTATCGAAACAGCGGCCCGTAATCCCAATATGTATCTGGTGGGAAGCGCCATACCTGCAGCCAAAGTAAAGGCGGCCATTGATACGCTGGGACCTGACAGAATCCTGTTTGGTTCAGACACGCCATTTTATGATGCGGCAGATGTAATTAGGGAATATGACAGGATGCTTTCCGGGTATGATGAAGAAGTGAGAAGAAAAATCATGGGAGAGAATGCCGGAAGGCTTTTTGGACTTCCAGTGCAGAGCGTGTGACGTGCGCAGGGGTGGATGCAGACAGACCAGCATCCACCCCTGTTCCTTGTGTTGGGAGAATATATTTTACTTGTTCTTCTTGCCTTCCTTCCCCTTTTTCCCCTCTTTTCCTTCCTTGGCCGCCTTTTTATCGCCCTTTTTTGATTTCGCGGATTTCTTGGGTTCAGACTTCTTTGGCTTATCGCCTTTGGGGGAGTCGGATTTTCTGGATTTGGAGGATGTCTCCTTTTCCGCGGAACCGGCTTCGGGGACAGAAGGTTCCTCCGGGGCGGGACTCCCTTCCGGGATGTACTCTATGATATCGCTGATATCACAGCCCAGCAGTGTGCAGAGGGTATCCAGGGTGTGGGTGGATACATGCATGTTTTTTTTCAGCCGTCCTATCTGGCCCGCGCTGAAATTATAATGTTTGATCAGTCTGTACTGAGTCATGCCCTGGGCTTCCATGGTTGCCCACAGCCGGTCATAGCGTATCATGGCTTATCCTCCTTTTGGCTGTTAAAGTCCGTAAAACCGGGCTTTTCAATGGCTATTATCAATAAATGGATTATACCATGAAGCGGGTATAAATACAAGGAGGATTGGCAGAAATGGGAATAAAAGAGAGAAGAATGGGAATAGTAGGAATGACCATATGTCACACTGTTTTCATATATAATTAGGAGGAAAATCCATGACTGATTTTAAGACCAGCGAGACAGCTAAGAATCTTATGAGAGCCTTTGCGGGAGAGAGCCAGGCCAGGAACCGCTATACCTTTGCGGCGGGGCTGGCAAAGGAGCAGAAGATGCCCATGGTGGAGGCGGTATTCCGCTACACCGCAGACCAGGAAAAGGAACATGCGGAAATATTTTATGACTATCTGAAGCCGTTAGATAAGGAAACCATATTCATAGACGGTGGTTATCCGGTGGATTTGGAAAAGAACACCCTGGCTCAGCTGAATGCGGCAGCCCACAACGAATACGAGGAGCATGACGTGGTGTACAAATCCTTTGGAGACATTGCGCAGAAGGAAGGCTTTTCCCAGATTGCAGCCACCTTCCGCATGATTGCGGAGATTGAGAAGACCCACGGTGAGCGTTTCCAGTATCTGGCAGATTTGCTGGGAGCCGGGAACCTGTATGTGAGCCCTCAGAAGGAAACCTGGATCTGCACCAACTGCGGATATATATATGAAGGAGAAGAACCCCCTCAGTACTGTCCTGTATGCCGTCACGACCAGGGCTATTTTGCCCGCAAGGAGCTGGCGCCGTGGTATCTGCAGGATAATATGCAGAAGAATAAGCAGACAAAGTAGCCCACAGACAAAATAAGATTTTACAAAGAGGGTGAGAGGGTGGTATAATGTCCACGCAGGCAAAGCCCGGGGCCCTGATGGAACACAGCCAAATCAGGGCCGGCCGCGCCTTTGCAAATGAGACTGAAAACTGATTACCACCTATTAAGGAGAACAGATATATGCCAAATCCAATTCAAGCAGTCATATTCGACCAGGACGGACTTATGTTTGACACGGAAAGCCTGGCCGCCACATCCTGGTTTGAAGTAGGACCTAAATACGGAATCCATGTGGACGGCAATTTCCTGCGGGGAATCCGGGGATGCAAACCTGACAAGGTAAAACAGGTCTGCACACAGCAGTTCGGTGAGGAGGCCATGAAGGACTATGACAGGTTCCGGGAAGAGAAGCGCCAATACTCCTACCGCTGGATTGCGGAGCATGGCGTCCCGGTAAAAAAGGGCCTTAAGGAACTGCTTATATACCTGAAAGACCACAACATAAAGACAGCCGTGGCCACGGCCAGCAGTGAAAGCTGGACCCAGGGCAATGTCAGGGGAGCCGGCGTGGAGAAGTATTTTGACGATTACATATACGGGGACATGGTGAAGGAAGCAAAGCCAAACCCGGCCATCTTCCTGCTGGCAGCCCGGCGGCTGGGGGTGGAGCCGGAGGCATGCGTTGTCCTGGAAGACAGCTTTAACGGAATCAAGGCAGCCGCAGCAGGCGGTTTTAATCCAGTGATGATACCTGACCAGGACCAGCCGGATGAAGAAATCCGGAATCTGCTGACCGCCTGCTGTGACAGTCTTACAGATGTCATCGGCCTCTTTGAGAACGGCAGTCTGTCATTAAAGCAGCCATAGCAGCCCCGGAAAAGAAGCTGTCATCTAATAAAGGAATGAATTATATGTGGAAAGAAGCTGTTTCCCTGGCCGCGGCGGCAGGCGCTGCCTGTGTGCTGCGGTCCGAGTACGAAAAAAAGCATTTTTCAGTGGAAGTGACAGAGATCATTTCCCCTAAACTGGAAAGGGACAGGAACCTGATATTCCTGTCCGACCTTCACAATAACGAGTTTGGCCGGGACAACGGGGAACTGGTGGCAGCGATTCACCGTCTGAATCCGGACGCGGTATTATCCGGCGGAGACATGATGGTCTGCAAGGGAAAGCGGGACATAAAGGTCCCGCTAAAGCTGTTTCGCCAGCTGGCGGCCAGCTATCCGGTTTACTGCGGCAACGGAAACCATGAGAACCGCATGGTGTGGGAGCGCAGCTTATACGGGGACCTCTACGAGGAGTACAGGGATGCCATGACCGCCATGGGCGTCAGCTACCTGGAGGACAGCTGTGCTTTTCTGGGAAGGGACTTAAGGATTGCCGGTCTGGATTTAGCCCCCTGTTTCTACCGGAAGGCCCTGTACCAGAAGGTGCCGCCCATGCCCCCGGGCTATCTGGAACGGAAACTGGGCAAAGGACCGTCTGACTGCAAGGAGGAGCCCTTCACCATTCTTCTGGCCCATTCCCCTCTGTATTTTGATTCCTATGCCCGATGGGGAGCGGATTTGACTCTGGCCGGACATTTTCACGGAGGCACCATCCGCATACCGGGACTGGGGGGAGTCATGACGCCCCAGTACCAGTTTTTCTTACCCTGGTGCGCCGGGGATTTTGAGCGGGACGGGAAGCGGATGATTGTCAGCCGGGGACTGGGAACCCACTCTATTAATATCCGCCTGAACAACAGGCCCCAGCTGGTGCTAATCCGTTTGAGAAGGGCGTGACAGGCATAAAAAACCATAAAATGAATGCCACTTACAGGTGAAAGAATGGAAACCATATCCTATAAGCTGGAGCATTTTGAAGGTCCCTTGGATCTGCTGCTCCACCTCATTGAGAAAAATAAGATAAACATATATGATATTCCCATTGTGGAAATCACGGCCCAGTACCTGGACTATGTGCGCCATATGGAGCGGGAGGACTTAAATATTGTCAGCGAGTTCCTGGTGATGGCGGCCACGCTGCTTGACATTAAGGCTAAGATGCTCCTTCCCAAGGAAGTGGATGAGGAAGGGGAGGAAATAGACCCCAGGGCAGAGCTGGTTATGCGCTTACTGGAATATAAGAAGTACAGGCTGATGGCCGATGAACTGGCTGACAGGGAGGATGGGGCTCTAAAGCATCTCTATAAGCCCTCCACCCTGCCGCCGGAGGTTGCCAAATATGAGCCTCCGGTGGACCTGGACAAGCTCCTTGACGGACTTACGCTGGCTAAGCTCCAGAGAATCTTTGAGCAGGTAATGAAGCGCAAGGAGGACAAGATTGACCCTATCCGGAGCAATTTCGGAACCATACACAGGGAACCCGTAAGCCTGGAACAGAAGATAGGAAACGTGCTTCTTTACGCCAGGAGGAAGCGCAGATTCAGCTTCAGGGAACTTCTGGAGGGACAGCCGGACAAGCTGGAGGTGGTGGTTACCTTCCTGGCGGTTTTGGAGCTTATGAAGATAGGAAAGATTCATTTGAGCCAGGAGGAGACCTTTGGGGACATGGACATAGAGACCCTGGAGCAGGAAGGCGAGGAAGAGGAGCTGGATTTGGCCCAACTGGGTGATTTTGAAGGATGATGGATGGAATCTTATGAGTAGTAAAGACAGAATAGAAGCCCTGGAGGCCGGAGCCGGCGTGGTTGAAACCCGCACCGGAAAGCTGGCCGGAAGTGAGAAAAGAGAAGCAAAGGAGCAGGAAGGGCAGATGGAGCTTGCCTTTCCTCCTACAGAGGATGAAAAAGAGCAGGAGGCGGTTATAGAGGCAGTGCTCTTTACCATGGGAAGGTCGGTGGAGCTTCGCCAGCTGGCGGCATCCATCGGCCAGCCGGAAGAAGTGGCCAGGAAGGCAGTGGAGCGCCTGATAAAGCGGTACAGGTCAGCCAGAAGCGGCATGGAGATAACCCAGCTGGAGGACAGCTACCAGATGTGTACCAAGGCAGCCTACTACGAAAACCTGATACGGGTGGCCTCTGCCCCCAAAAAACAGGTGCTGACGGAAGTGGTGCTGGAGACCCTGTCCATCATTGCCTATAAGCAGCCTGTGACCAAGATGGAGATTGAGAAGATACGAGGCGTCAAGTCAGACCACGCGGTGAACCGTCTGGTGGAATACAACCTGGTATACGAGGTGGGCCGCCTGGACGCGCCCGGCCGGCCGGCTCTTTTTGCCACCACAGAGGAATTTCTGCGCAGGTTCGGCGTAGGATCGGTCCAGGATCTGCCGGACCTGGGTCCTGAGCAGGAAGCGGAAATCAAGGCAGAGGTGGAAGAGGAGCTGCAGCTTAAGCTGGAGGAACTGTCTCTTGAGGCTGCGGAAGGATTGGAGGGATCGTCTGAGGAAGCCGAGGAAGCGGCAGAGGAAGCTGCTGTGACGGCCGAGGAATCTGTGGAAGCCGGCGAGGTCCGGGAACCGGAAGCCTGATGCCTGATGCCCCGTGTTTGTACACAGAGGAGATTCCCAAAGCAGTACATGAGGAATATACTAAAATAAAAAGAAAAAGTTGATATCATGCTTGGAAGTCTGATTTTAGTATTTGCTCTCTGTACAGATACCTTTGTGGCCAGCCTTGCATATGGAGCCAACCGGGTCCATGTGGGCTGGGGAAAGGTAGCTTTGTTAAACGGTATATGCAGCGGATGCCTGGGGCTGGCCCTGGGGCTGGGAAACGTTATAAGCTCTGTCCTTCCGGGGGATGTGACCAGGATTATCTGCTTTGTAAGCCTGTTTCTGCTGGGATTCATCAAGTTCCTGGATTACAGCATTAAGGCCTATATCAACCGCCATTGCTGTATCCGCCGTAATCTCAGCTTTTCCCTGTCTGGACTGAAGGTCATAGTCAATATTTACGGAGACCCCATGGCGGCGGACGTGGACGGCTCCCAGTCCCTTGGATGGAAGGAGACCGTATTCCTGGCTCTGGCCATGTCCATTGACAGCCTGGTGGCCGGAACCATGGCAGCCCTGCTTGATATTCCTGTGGCCGCAACCCTGGCACTGTCATTTGCCGTGGGAGTATGTATGATGTACGGCGGCCTGTGGCTGGGGCGCAAGGTGGCCTCACGCTTCCGGTGCGACCTGTCCTGGATTAGCGGCGTCCTGCTGATGGTCCTGGCTTTGATGAAGGTCCTTCATTGATGGGGGGATGGCTGAAAATGTTCTTGGACCGTGCCTTATGGTATGGCTTATCCTGATGGACTGCCAATTTATGGATATTTTTCATCCCTTTACCAGTGAGAACGACCGTAAGAAAAACAGGTAAGAAAAACAAAAAACAAAATTAATGCGCAAAAAAACATAACAAACACGAAAAAAAGCAGCCCAGCCGGCGTAAGGGAGTTCCGATACGCTGGTCCGGGGCTGCTTTTAACCGCCGTTTTACCGCTATATATCTTTTGCCTTGGCTGACAGTCCTTCCATGTAGGCTTCTGCCTTTGATTTATCCAGAGGGTCCAATTTATCATACAGGTCCATAATCCGCCTCTGCTGTTCGTTCAGGGTAACCTGTATGCCGTCGGTGCTGTAGAACTGGGCCATGGTTATCCCCATGACTTCGCAGATACGCCGTATGGTCGGTATACTGGGAACCGTGGTACGTCTGAACAGGTTGCCTATATTATTGGGGGAAGTATCCATCTCCAGTGCCAGGCGGTAATGACTCCATCCCCGCTCTCTGCAAAGCTCTTCTATGCGCTCCAGCTCATAACTCATCATGTTTTTCACCACCATAGTCTATTATCTACAAAATCTTTTGTATTATTGTATCCCAGAGGTGAAAAAAACATTAGGCTGAAATGTAGTAGTGGGGGAATTCACTATATAATGCATAAATACACGTACAATGCATTGCTATACCAGACGGCCGTCATCCCCGTATCCCAGCAGGTCATTAGGGGTGATATGGAAATAGTCGCAAAGTATCTTAAGCTCAATGTCCGTCACAAGGCGTTTGCCTTTCTCAATTCTGAGGATGGTCAGTTCGCTGAAATAATAGCCCTGCACCTGTAGCTGGGCAGCCATTTCCTTCTGGGATAGTTTTCTGCTTTTGCGCAGCTTGAAAATCTGGTTGCCAATGAGATTTCTCTGCGGCTGGGAATTGTAGGAAATTTTCATAGATGTCCCTCTGTTCGGTGTAATACTTCTAAAAGTGAAGTTCCTATATGATTGTAATGAATATGAATATATCAAAGTTTCTAATAAAGAAGGAATAAAAAATAAAGTAGAAAATTCCATAGGAGTATGATAGACTTGTAAAAGTGCCACAGTTCAGACGGCGTATCTTCTTGACTGAAAGAAACGGACAGGCAGTATCGGATGGACTGTTACGTAAAAGTATGAAAGAGACAGGAGAAAATTATGCAGAGAATTGCGAAATTTCATAAAGTTAGTTTTGAACAGTTTAAGGCAGATTGGGCTGATGCTTTCCCGGATACATCGGAGGAAGAGATAATACATATTTATGAAGGAATCCGGCTTCCGGCCAGGGCCACGTCCGGCTCCGCTGGATATGATTTCTTTACCCCGGTTCCCCTTACCCTGGATCCTGGTGAGAGCATGAAGGTCCCCACCGGCGTCAGGGCGGAGATTGACACTGGCTGGGTGCTCCAGATTTTTCCGCGCAGCAGCCTGGGATTTAAATTCAGGCTCCAGCTGAACAACACGGTGGGAATCATTGACAGCGATTATTTTTATTCAGACAATGAAGGCCATATGTTCATTAAGGTGACCAATGATTCCAGGGAGGGAAAGACTGTGGAGCTGGGACAGGGCGCCGGATTTGCACAGGGAATTTTCATTCCTTACGGCATCACCGCGGACGACGAATGCAGTGATGTGCGCAACGGCGGTTTTGGAAGTACGGATGCAAGGTAGGTAGGAATATATGGGAAGTCGTGGACAGAGGTCATACAGCAGCGGGCGCAGGCCCCAGTCAAAGGGGCAGCACCCCGGATACGGAGGAAAAAGGCCGGTTTCCAATGCAGCGCGCAGGCGCCGCAGGAGAAACCGGATTATCAGGGCGGTCATTGCGTGGGCAGTCTGCATCTTTCTCGTGGGGTTGATTGCAGCGGGAACATTCCGGCTGGTGGCACACATGACCACCTCCAAGAAACGCCAGTTCCGTGCAGAGGGTATAGAGAAGCTGGAGGCAGGAGATTATGCAGGGGCTATCGGATCCTTTGATACGGCTCTTGAAAAGTCTGGCAAGGGAGCAGAGGATTTCAACCGGGATGTGCTCTTATACAGGGCGGATGCAGAGTTTCTGTTAAAGGATTATAATGCGGCTATCCACACCTATGACCTTCTTCTGGAGATGAAGCCGGACACACCGGAGTATATGTACAGGCAGAGCAGCTGCTATGCCCGGCTTGGAGATACGGATAATGCCCTTGAGCGCTACCAGGAGGCTAAGGCGCTGGATAAGAAGGACAAGCCGGTGCCCGGCAGGCAGGAGGCCCTGCTGGCCGCAGGAAGCGCCTGTGTGGACGCGAAGGAATACGATAAGGCCATGGCGCTTTATGAAGACGCACTGAAGGATGGGATGGAACATGGTGAAATCTATAATCAAATGGGTCTATGCCAGATGGCTGCAGAGGATTACCAGAGTGCTTATGATTCTTTTGACAAAGGGTACCAGGTAGCGGCTGCTGCCCAGGCTGCGGCTCTACAGGAGAAAGACCGGAAAACAGGCAAAGAGACGGACAAAAAAGAAACGAAGGATGGGGACGGTTCCGGAGAGCTTTTGAAGGAGCTTTCGTATAACCGGGCCGTTGCCTGCGAACACTTACAGCAGTACGATAAAGCCCTGGCATTGTTTGAGGACTTTGTGAAGGAGTTTGGCTCCGATGAAGACGCGGAGCATGAGATTGCATTTTTGAAGACGAGGTAGGAATGGCGGAATTAATTGATTTGAGTGAACTGCAGGAAAAGGTAATACTGGTGGCGGTGAGCACTGCCGAGGAGGAGGACACGCCCGCTTCCCTGGATGAGCTGGAAGAGCTGGCCTCCACGGCAGGGGCTGTAACTGTGGCCAGAATCATCCAGAACCGGGAAAGGGTACATCCGGGCACCTATCTGGGGAAGGGTAAGATAGACGAGGTGAGAGAGCTGTTATGGGATACCCGGGCCACAGGCGTTATCTGCGATGATGAGCTGTCACCGGCCCAGCTCAGGAACCTGGAGGATGCCCTGGACACCAAGGTCATGGACAGGACCATGGTCATACTGGATATCTTTGCTTCACGGGCCAGCACAAGAGAGGGCAAGATTCAGGTGGAGCTGGCCCAGTTAAAATACAGGGCCGTGCGTCTGGTGGGAATGCGCAATTCCTTGTCCCGTCTGGGAGGCGGCATAGGAACCAGAGGTCCCGGTGAGAAAAAGCTGGAAACAGACCGCAGGCTTATCCACCAGCGAATCGGCCAGCTTAAAGAGGAACTGGCTGATGTGAAGCGCCACCGGGAGGTGACCAGGCAGCAGAGAGAGAAGAATTTTGCTCTTTCCGCGGCGATTGTGGGCTATACCAATGCGGGAAAGTCCACCCTGCTCAACCGTCTGACCGGGGCGGGAATCCTGGCGGAGGATAAGCTTTTCGCCACCCTGGACCCCACCACCAGAAGCTATACCCTGGAGGATGGCCAGCAGATACTGCTTACAGACACCGTGGGATTTATCCGCAAGCTTCCCCATCATCTGATTGAAGCCTTTAAGAGTACGCTGGAGGAGGCGCGCTACAGCGATATCGTCCTCCATGTGGTGGACTGCTCCAATCCGCAGATGGACATGCAGATGCACGTGGTGAAGGAGACGCTGGAGGAACTGGAGATTGTGGATAAGACCATAGTCACCGTGTTCAATAAGGTGGACCGGTTCCGTGAGCTGGAGGCCGGGCAGAACAGCGGTGTCATGCAGATTCCCAGGGATTTTTCATCAGACTACCAGGTGAGGATATCGGCCAGGACAGGAGAGGGACTGGAAGAACTGCAGAAGGTGCTCCAGGCCATTATACGCAGCAGGCGGATTCTGTTGGAAAAAGTTTTTCCATACAGCCAGGCAGGGCGTATCCAGACCATCCGCAAGTACGGTCAGCTTCTGGAGGAGGAATACCAGGAGGATGGAATCGCGGTAAAGGCATATGTGCCGGCAGAGCTATTCGGAAAGCTGTATTCCGACTGAATTTAATTGGAAATATAATAAAATGCCCCCTGTCCGAAAAACCACGCAGGTATAAGGCTTTGCAGGGATTTGGAAAAAAGAGTTATAAGTACAGTTAATAAGACACAATATCTGGGATAATATAAAATGTTATTCATAGATATTGTGTTTTGTATTTCCATCTGCTATAATGGGTGCGTAGCTCGCTCCACATGGAGCGGGCCCTGCGTTTTCACAGCTGTGAAACAGCTGTATCATTCCGGGTTTACCAGACGCGGAAAAAGGGTTGAATAAAGTGTACGTGGGTTGAAAGGAGCAAGTGGTATGATTCAGGTAGTTAAAAGGGATGGGGAAGTTGCCGAGTTTAGTCTGAATAAGATAACAGAGGCCATCAAAAAGGCATTCAGGGCAACATCCAAAGATTACAACAATGAGATTCTGGAGTTATTATCCTTAAGGGTGACTGCGGATTTTCAGAATAAGATGAAGGATGGAAGGATTTCTGTGGAAGAAATCCAGGACAGCGTGGAGCATGTCCTTGAACAGACCGGATACACAGATGTGGCAAAGGCTTACATTTTATATAGGAAGCAGCGGGAAAAGATACGGAACATGAACAGCACGATCCTGGATTACAAGGACGTGGTGAACAGCTATGTGAAGGTGGAGGACTGGCGTGTGAAGGAGAATTCCACGGTTACCTATTCCGTGGGAGGGCTGATTCTCAGCAACTCCGGGGCCGTGACTGCCAACTACTGGCTCAGTGAAATTTACGACCAGGAGATAGCGGAAGCTCACCGCAATGCGGACATCCACATCCACGATTTGTCCATGCTTACCGGATACTGTGCGGGCTGGTCCTTAAAGCAGCTCCTTATGGAAGGCCTGGGAGGCATCACGGGAAAGATTACCTCCTCGCCGGCAAAGCATCTGTCCGTGCTCTGCAACCAGATGGTCAACTTCCTTGGAATCATGCAGAATGAATGGGCCGGAGCCCAGGCATTTTCTTCCTTTGATACATACCTTGCTCCCTTTGTAAAAGCAGATAATTTAAGCTATCCGGAGGTGAAAAAGTGCATTGAGTCCTTTATCTATGGAGTGAACACCCCCAGCCGCTGGGGCACCCAGGCACCTTTCTCCAACATCACCCTGGACTGGACTGTTCCGGATGACATGGCAGAGATGAATGCCATTGTCGGCGGCAGAGAGACGGACTTTAAGTATAAAGACTGCAAAAAAGAGATGGACCTGATTAACAAGGCATTCATCGAGACTATGATTGAAGGTGATGCCAACGGACGCGGGTTCCAGTACCCCATCCCCACCTATTCCATTACCAATGAATTTGACTGGTCAGATACAGAGAACAACCGGCTTCTGTTTGAGATGACATCCAAGTACGGAACGCCCTACTTCTCCAACTATATCAACAGCGATATGCAGCCCAGCGATGTCCGCAGCATGTGCTGCCGTCTCCGTCTGGACCTCAGGGAGCTGCGCAAGAAGACAGGCGGATTCTTCGGCTCCGGCGAGAGCACCGGTTCCGTGGGCGTCGTGACCATCAACATGCCAAGAATCGCTTACCAGGCCAAGGACGAGGCTGACTTCTATGCAAGGCTGGACCACATGATGGATGTGTCTGCCCGTTCCTTAAAGACCAAGCGCCAGGTCATAACAAAGCTTTTGAACCAGGGGCTGTATCCCTACACCAAGAGATATCTGGGCACCTTTGAGAATCATTTTTCCACCATCGGCCTCATAGGCATGAACGAGGCAGGCCTCAATGCCAGATGGGTCAGAAAGGATATGACTCACAGGGAGTGCCAGGAGTTTACCAAGAACGTGCTGAACCACATGAGGGAACGCCTGTCGGATTACCAGGAGCTGTACGGCGACCTTTACAACCTGGAGGCTACGCCGGCTGAGTCCACCACCTACCGTCTGGCCAAGCATGACAAGCAGCGCTATCCCGACATTATCACTGCCGGAGAAGAGGGGGATACGCCGTATTACACCAACAGTTCCCATCTTCCCGTGGATTATACGGAGGATGTATTTGACGCCCTGGACATCCAGGATGAGCTTCAGACCCTTTATACATCAGGAACAGTATTCCACGGATTTCTGGGAGAAAAGCTTCCTGACTGGAAGGCCGCCGCTTCTCTTGTGCGGAAAATCGCAGAAAATTATAAGCTGCCTTATTATACGATTTCTCCTACTTACTCTGTATGCAGCGAGCACGGATATCTCAGCGGAGAACACTTTACCTGTCCGAAATGCGGCAAAAAGGCTGAGGTATACAGCCGTATTACAGGCTATTACCGTCCGGTCCAGAACTGGAATGACGGAAAGGCTCAGGAATATAAAAACAGAACCCTTTATGACGTTGTGCATTCTTCCCTGAAAAAAGTCCATACAAGTGTAGTCACAATGACAGAGGACGACGTAAAGGTACAGCCTGTAGAAACCCATAAATACCTGTTTACCACAAGCACCTGCCCAAACTGCCGCATGGCGAAAAAAATGCTGGAGGGCGAGGAGCTGGAGATCATTGACGCAGAACAGAACCCGGATATGGCGAGACAGTTCGGCATTATGCAGGCGCCTACCCTGGTGATCACAGACGGAGAGCATCTGAAAAAATATGTAAATGCATCCAACATACAGAAGTATGTGGACGAGGAGCTTTAATGTACAGGATATTTCTCGCAGAAGATGACGAGATGCTCTGTTCTCTGATAACAAAACATCTGGAATCCTGGGGATATCAGGTAACGGCAGCGGAGGATTTCAGGGATATTATGGGAGAATTTGTGCGATCCGAAGCTCATCTGGTGCTTCTGGATCTGAAGCTTCCGTATTTTAACGGATTTCACTGGTGTGAAGAAATCCGCCGGGTATCGCAGGTTCCTGTTATTTTTCTTTCCTCTGCGGCAGATGACATGAATATGGTTATGGCAATGACCAGAGGAGCAGACGATTTTGTTGCCAAGCCCTTTAATCTGGAGGTCCTTTCTGCAAAGGTTCAGGCGATACTGAGAAGAACATATTCCTTTGGAAACAGTGGGAACCTTCTGGAACACAGAGGCGCTGTCCTGAATCTGGGAAGCGGAAATCTGAGCTATCAGGGACAGTCTGTAGAGCTTACCAGAAATGAACTTCGGATACTGAACCTTCTTTTTTCTCAGGCAGGAAACGTAGTTTCAAGAGAAGCGATTATGCAGATGCTCTGGGAAAATGATGATTTTGTAGATGACAATACTCTGACAGTAAATGTCAACCGCCTGAGACGCAAGCTGGAAGGAATCGGCCTTGAAAATATGATTCTCACAAGAAAAGGGCTGGGCTACATAGTGCAGTAACGGAGGACAGAAATGGCAGGGTATCTGAAAAAAATATGGAAAACAGCAGCTTTGTTCCTGGCTTCAACCGGAATCATGGCAATGGTATTATGGCTG
>ENA-OPSX01000804-OPSX01000804.1-human-gut-metagenome-genome-assembly--contig:-NODE-804-length-15602-cov-2.343925_pt1 | contig 15602 bp, 13 predicted proteins | sample MGYA00241462_ERZ501916 | MGnify/ENA primary metagenome ERZ501916 (study PRJEB25962, sample SAMEA2042113) | human gut metagenome | biome: human gut; feature: human-associated habitat; material: faeces...
CGGAAAACGGTTCGCGAATTCCGTGAGTCCGCACACTTCAAGGATGTTCTTCACCTTTTTGTCCATTTCCGCCTTGTCCAGCTTCCTGATTTTCAAACCGAACGCTACATTATCATAGACTGACAAATGAGGAAACAGCGCATAACTCTGAAATACGATACCGAAATTTCTCTTATGCACCGGCACCTTTGTTAAATCCGCTCCATCCAGGGAGAAGATTCCGCCCTGCGGTTCAATAAATCCGGCCACCACCCGGAGCGTCGTCGTCTTGCCGCAGCCGCTGGGGCCTAAGAGAGATACCAGCTCGCCCTCCTCTACCTCCAGATTCAGTCCCTTTAAAACCTGTTTTTTCTTATCATAACAGACATCAATATCCTTAAGTGTCATAAATGCCATCGTTTTTTCCTCCTCATTATAAGCACTCCGCGTGCCCCGCTTTCCTGCTGCCCTGCTACTTTGTCAGCGCAGCGATTCCCAGCGTCTTATCTACAATTACCATAATGATGACCGTGGCCGCCATTAAAAGCACAGATACCGCCGATACGGTCGGGTCATAATTATATTCGATATAATTCATCAGGGTTGCCGGGAACGTGGATACCCCCGGACCGGAAAGAAACATGGATACCGGAATATTATTGAAGGAATTGATAAACGCAAGCATAAAGGCCGCAGAAATTCCCGACGTGATATTCGGAAGCACCACCTTGAAAAATGCGGAAATCTTGCCGCAGCCCAGGCTCCACGCTGCTTCCTCCACCGAGAAATCAAACTGGTCCAGACTCGATCCTACCACCCGGATCACATATGGAAGCGTCACCATGAAATGGCCTGCCAGAAGTCCCGCATACACCGGAATTCTCAACGACAGCACAAGAAACTGATAAAGCACAAAACCGATGACAATACCCGGAACAATGGTAGGCGACAGGAACACCGACTTTAAGATCCCTTTTCCCTTCATCCCGGATCTGGCCAGCGCGTAGGCCGCCGGAATTCCCACCAGAAGAGCGATAAAGGTAGCCAGAAACGCAATCTCCAGGCTCGTTAAAAACGATTTCCGGAAGGATTTCAGAGAGAAGACATTGAGAAACCATTTCATGGAAAATGACTCAATCGGGAAAGTTATGGCATTTCCCCCGCCAAACGCCGTCACGGTGATGATGATGAGCGGTATAATCAGAAATGCAAATACCAGCACCGCAAAAATCGTGAGCAGTTTATTCTTACGCATGGCTTCCTCCTCTTCTGTCCAGCCTGTTTGCCAGAGCGTTAAATCCTTTGATGACAATCAACGTCACAATAATCATAATCAGGGATATAACCGCCGCTCCATTCCAGTCACCCACAGTCATGGCGCGCTGGTAAATAAAGGTCGACAGCACCATATTTTTATTGCCGCCCAGCAGCTGCGGTGTGGTATAGGCTGTCAGCGTTCCGGTAAACACGAGGATACCGCCTACAATAATTCCCGGAAGGCTCATGGGGAAAACAACCTTCAGAAACGCGGTAAACCGGTTGGCACCCAGGCTCTGAGCGGCTTCCATCATATCGTCCCCAATGTTCTCCATGACACCAGCCATCGTAACGATCATCAACGGAAGGAATAAGTAAACAGAACCGATGATAATGGCGAAATCGGTATATAATAACTTCACCGGTTTATCCGCAAATCCCGCGGCCATCAGAAATCGGTTCATGATCCCATTGCTTCCCAGAATATTGATCCATGCGAAGCTTCGGATGACAGAATTTGTCATCATCGGGAAAATGGAAACTGCAAGAAGGATTCCCCGCCATTTTCTGCTGCACCGGCTGATAAAATACGCGGGCGGAACACCTGCCGCCATACATGCCGCCGTCGTAATAACCGCTACCTTCACGGTCCTTGCGAATATCTTCAGATAATACTCGTCCAGGAAAAAGTCCACGTAAGAGCTTAACGGATACTCACCGGCAAAGAGCGTGGGGACCAGAACCTTCAAAAGCGGAAGAAACAGACACACCACCAGGATGACAAGTCCGGGCACCACCATAACAAATGCACTACTTTTCTTCATCTCGACCTCTCCAAATTCTTTTTTATTTATTAGTTTAGTTAATCCAATGATGTACATTTATTATAAAATGTGATATACTGTACGTCAAATACATATAATCTATATTTTTTATGCAGTAAAGCTATAATTTCCCATTGATCCATTTTCTTTCACCCAGGAGGAGCCCGCCATGGAATTAAAAGAAGCCCGCTACATTCTCGCCATCGCCCGCCACAAGAGCATCAGCAAGGCGGCCGAGGCCCTGTTCATCTCCCAGCCTTCCTTAAGTAAATATTTAAAAAATTTGGAGCAGCAGCTTGGAACCCGCCTGTTCGACCGGATTGGAAACGGCTACTTCCCTACCTATGTGGGCGAGCGCTATCTCCATTACGCGGAGAAAATCGTGGAATACGGCCTGGAATGGGATACAGAGCTTGATGATATTATGCACCAAAACCACGGCCGTTTAAACATTGCGATTCCGATCATGCTTGGCAACAGCATAATCGGCCCCACTCTGCCGCGTTTTCACAAACAATTTCCCCACGTAACAGTAAATATGATGGAAGAAGTCAATTTCGTCGCGGAGCACACCTTAAACGACCATACTGTGGATTTAACCTTCTATAATGTTCACGAATATCCCAGGGATTTAGATTATCAGATTCTCGGAAAGGAAGAGATGGTCCTGGTACTCTCCGCTTCCAGCCCCGCGGCCTCAAAGGCTGTGGAGAGAGAAGGCTTCAAATACCCATGGCTGGATTTACGGCTGCTTGCGGAAGAAGACTTCATCCTCCTCTATCCCGACCAGAATACCGGAGGCATTGCCCTGAAACTGTTTTCCGAATATGGAATGGAACCTCATATCCTGATGCACACCCGCAACAGCGAGATGTCCATCCGCCTGGCCATGGAAGGCATGGGCGCGGCCTTCGCACCAGAGAGCTATTACCATTATTTAAAGAAACAGTCCAGTTCTCCCGGTGCATGCTTTTCTATAGGAAATAAAAAAATCGAAAACACCCTGATCGCCGCTTATCAGAAAAACCGGTATCTGCCCCAGTATGCGAGGGTTTACCTGGATATGATACGGGAGTATTGTAAGGGAAATATTGTAAGATAAAAAGAGAGAGCGATTTGTCGAAAATCAAAAGGGGCTGCAATAAAAACTGCCATTGATTTTACCTTGTTTTTATGTTAAAATAACTTTGTATAATTGTGCAATGGTCAGAGGATAGTCTGATGGTTTCCTTCGGAAATATGCGAAGGAGGATATGTGGTATGAATACACTTGAAGTGTTGACACTGGTGCTGGTTATCTTCACAGCACTGGCCTACATAGATAATCGTCAGAATAGAAAATAGCTATCCTCTATTACCAGTAGAGGATAGCTTGTAACTATAAATTACTCAGTTATCCGAAGTTTTGATCATCAGACAACGCAAATCTTTTGATCACTTCTAAGTACATTATACCCGAGGTACTTGTATTTTACAAGTACCTTTTTGGATTTTATCCATATTTTTACCGTTTCTGTTTTACTTATGATACCTCCAGTGGTATGATAAATAAAATCGCTGTAAGGGAGGCAAATCATGAAAGAAATACAGACCACCGCCATCGTCGGCATGGGCGCGCTAGGCTTATTATACGGAAATCAGATAGCAGCAGAGCTCGGGACATCTGCCGTCCGTTTCATTGCAGACAAAGACCGGATTAAAAAATACAGGGAAATGAATTTTACTGTCAACGGGGAGCGCCGTTCCTTTCCGGTTGAGGACTGTGAAACGGCTGCCCCTGCTGATTTTATAATCGTTGCAGTCAAATACAACGCGCTTCCTGCTGCTTTGGATACCATGAAACACTGTGTAGGGCCGGATACCACCATCATCTCTGTCATGAATGGGATCAGCAGCGAGCAGATAATCGGAGAACGATACGGTCACGAAAAAGTACTCTACACCATCGCCCAGGGCATGGATGCCATGAAATTCGGAGCCGCCCTGACCTACACAAAATTCGGGGAACTGAGAATTGGTGTCCAGACACCGGACCAGGCTGACCGCTTAAAAGCCATGACTGACTTCCTGGACAGGGCGAAGATCGCCTATGTGGCTGAAGACGATATCCTGCATCGCCTGTGGGGGAAATTCATGCTGAATGTCGGTGTAAACCAGACATGCATGGCGTACGAAACCACCTACTCCGGCACCCTGACGCCAGGCGAAGCACACGATACCATGGTAGGCGCCATGCGTGAGGTCATTGCCCTTGCTAAAGCGGAGCATGTCAATCTGACAGAACAGGATTTAGAGGATTACATCAGACTGCTGGAGACACTTTCCCCCGACGGTATGCCGTCCATGCGGCAGGATGGGCTTTCGCACCGCCCATCGGAGGTGGAAATGTTTGCCGGAACGGTTAGGGATATGGCGAGAAGACATGAAATCCAGGTACCAGTCAATGACAGACTATACAAAAAAATCAAAATGATGGAGTCAAGGTACCAGTAATTACAAAGGCTCATATCAGCTGAAAGAAAAGCCGGGGAGCTTACCATATGCTCACCCGGCACTTCATTTGTTACTTAATGCAGCACTTTTCTTTTTACCTCAGCACTTTCTGTCCGCTCGCCGTATAAATGCGATACCAGTCCATATGCTCCAGCCGAGTTTCCACCCCCTCCAGAGCCTCTTCAAGACGATCAATCCGGTTGCTTCCGCAGACAGGGAGAGCCTTGACGGGATGGGAGGCCAGCCACGCATAGACAACGGCGGATTCCGTTGTCCCATACTTTTCCGCCAGTTCCGAGAGCACAAACCGTACCCTTAAGATTTCATCGTCCGTACCGGTAAACAGCTTTCCGCCAGCCAGAGGCGACCAGATCATTGGATGAATTCCATAATCAGCCAGCAAATCCATCATACCAGATTCAAAGTGTTCAAAACACACAGGATTTAACTCGATCTGATTGGTAACCAGTTCTCCCTCCACCGCGTGATACAGGGCATTAAACTTCCATGGGTCAAAATTGGATACCCCATACGCACGGATCAGGCCTTCAGTCTTCAACGCTTTCAGTGCCCGTCCGCATTCACGCGGGTCCATACATGGATCTTCCCGATGAATCAAAAGCAGATCCGCATATTCCGTCCCCAGCCTTTTCAGGCACTCCTTACATGCGTTGATTACATGATGATACGTCGTGTTGTAATGGGAATAGGACGTAACTCCGTCTCCCGGCACGATCCCTACTTTTGTCACAAGCTGGATCCTGCCGCGCAGAGAAGGATCCAGTGCCAGCGCCTTCCCAATCTGCCGTTCACATTCACCACCGCCGTATACTGCGGCAGTATCGAATGTCGTGACCCCCCGCTTCAGTCATTCATTCATATGGTGCAAGAGTTCATCCGGACTCCAGCCCCAGGAAGTCAGCCTCCAGTAGCCCTGTACGACGCGGGACAATGTAATATCCCCCATTTTTATTCTTTCCAGATCAATCACCTCCACTATAAGTTTTCTCCGTTGCAGAGTATCGTATTCCTGTACCATTCAAACGAATCCTTCGGAATCCGTTCCTGCGTTTCATAATCCACATAAATCAATCCAAATCTATCGTTATATCCCCTTGCCCACTCGAAATTATCCATAAGAGACCATTGGAAATATCCAGCTACAGACGCGCCTTCCTCCGACGCCTTTCTAAGCCCCAGTAAATGGCGGTGCAGGTAATCAATTCTTGCCGGATCATGGACAGCTCCATCCAGTGATGGCCAGTCGTGGCTCGACATTCCGTTTTCCGTAATCATAACCGGGGTTCCATAGCGCTCATACAAAAACTTGACGCCCCAGTACAGACAATCAAAATCAACATGCCAGTTAATCGCAGTTTTCGGTGATCCTGGCTTGTGTAAAACCTCTTTCCAGCCATGGCCATCTGCCTTGACCGGGATGCCTCTGTAAATATTCTGACCGTAAAAGTCAGGCTTTTGATGGATGATCTTCATATCCTCCTGACCGATTTGCGGCAAATTCTTTTCCAGAATTCGCAGGCCGTCCTCCGGATACTGGCCAATCATCACCGGATCACTCCACCAGCTCACGTTCCATGACCAATCGCCATTTTCCGGCATTGTGAAATATGCTTTCCGGGCAGCTTCCACATCCTCTGTTTTTCGTGTCACCGGTACTGGAACATTGGATGTCGGTGCGTAGCCTATCTTAACGTCAGGGATGAGACTGCGAAGCTCCATGGAAGCCATACCATGCGCCAGCATGACATGATGAGCCATTGTCAGCGTTTCATTTACAGGCAGGCGTAAGCCGGGTGCGTGGACCCCTTCCACAAAAGCCAGACCGATAAAGACCTGCGGCTCATTAAATGTGATAAAATGCTTCACCCTGTCTCCCAGCGCCCGGGCAACTGCGGCAGCGTAATCCGCAAACCACTTCGGACTGTCCGGATTCAGCCAGCCGCCCCGTTTATACAATTCGTAAGGCTGATCCCAGTGATACAGCGTCGCATACGGCGTAATCCCGTGTGCCAGTAAGTCGTCCACCAGCCTTGAGTAAAAATCCAGCCCCTTCTGATTAACATTCCCCGTTCCCATGGGCATCACACGCGGCCAGGAGATCGAGAAGCGGTACGCCTTGATCCCCAGCCGCGCCATAAGCAGGACATCCTCGTGAAACCGATGATAATGATCGCAGGCAACATCCCCGTGATGCCCCTCAAACACCTTTCCGGGCAGATGGGAGTAAACATCCCATATAGATGCCCCCTTTCCATCCTCAAACGGAGCACCCTCAATCTGGTAGGAACTGGTTGCAGCTCCCCATACAAACTCTTTTTCAAATGACATGGCTTTCTCCCTTCCTTTGTTTCCTCAGGCATGGTATTTAATTGACATACCCGCTTTCTTTCATGCGCAGATACGATGCCGTCAATGTCTCTACCCGATTCAGATTGCGCAGAACATCCTGCTCCACACATGCGTAAGACAGTCCCTGCCGCTCCATCTCAGCCAGAATCTCATCCACCGGTAAATAACCGCTGCCCAGACTGGTAAAACCAACCTTTGTAGACGGATCACTGTTCAAGATATGTTTCGGCGCCTCTAAATCGTAGAAATCCTTTAAATGCACGTTGGCAATTCTGCCCTCCAGTCGCTTCATCAACTGTACCGGATCAAGTCCGGCAACCATCACCCAGCCTGTGTCCAGATTGAATTTCAGTCTGGAATCCACATTCAGCAGCATCAGATCAAATCCTGAAATACCGCGATAATAAGTTGTAAACTCTTGATAATGGTTATGATAACAGAAATGTATTCCTTCCTTCTCGAAAAATTCAATTGCTCTGTTCATGAATTCGAAATCCCGCATCACCTCGTCATATTCCGCATTGTTTCCATATCCCCTGCGGAAACTGGCAATCATACTGGAGGAATACATGCATACATCTCCAATCTCCTGAATATGCAGCGCCTCGATTTTGGAAACCGGATCGTCAAACACCTCTGGAGACGCCCCCGACATAACCGGTTTTATGCCTATACTGCGAAGCCTTTGATACTTCTCCCTCAAATTTCCTCCGGGGACTGCATAGTTTAAATCCATATCCATAGCACTGTACCCAATTTTAGCGTACTGCTCCAGCAGCCTCCACGTTTCTTCCGTCTTATTTCTGTCATCAGGCAGAAATCCCACAATACCAGCCTTTAGCATGTTCCAGCCCTCCCTGCCCATTTTATCACATCTTCGTGGTACTCTGCCAGAGCCGCCTCATGGCATTTTCCTATCATGCCCGCCTTCAGGGCTGCAGGTCTTGCCGGATGCGTTTCCATGGCATAAACGCTTCCCTCTTTCGTGCAGACCTCCAGTCCATGAATCAGCTCCAGCGCATGTAAATGGATTCCCACATCACAGCGGTGCGGCCTTTCCTGACGGATTGCCCAGGCCATTTCGGCAACTCCCATACCGCGTCTGCTGTCTCCCCACGTTCCAGGAGCGCCTTCGAACTTATTCGTCGTCACATGGTCATGGGTAAGCGGAATCTCCATAAACCGGCTTCCGCCCTTCCTCATCAGCATGACCGGTCCGCCATAGTAATTGGGATCAGGGCATATGAGCGTTCCTTCGCTTCCATATACCTCGACACGCGGCGTCTCCATAAAGCTCTCTCCCGTCACGGTTATCGTTCCGTGGACGCCGCTTTCAAAGCATAACGCGCCGTATAAGCTGGTGATTCCCTCCGCGTCTGCACACTTTCCCTGACACGGATTATATGGATTGCGCAATTCAAACGGATAATGGTCGGCAAATCCCGCCACGCTTTTCACCGGTCCGAACAAATGGACACACGCATGTATATAATAAGCCGCCATGTCAAAGGGCAGTGTTCCTCCGTTCTCCAGCTTCACATTCCCTTTCGCTCCATCCGGCCAGACATTGCGCGCTAAAAAAATTTCCACGCAGATGGGCTTACCGATATAACCGTCATCAATCAGCTTTCTGCAAGTCTGGTAGCCTCCTCCCAGAAACGTATCAGGGGCGCAGCCTATCCGAACTCCCTTTTCCGCCGCCAGCGCGGCAATCTCACATGCCTCCTCATACGTCGGCGCAAGACTCTTTTCCGTATAGACATGCTTTCCTGCTAAAATCGCCTCCCGTATTACCTGAGTATGGCTGCCCCAGTTTGTCGTGTTCACCACGACCCCGATTTCCGGATCGTCATATATTTCCTGATTTGTCATCTGGCGGATGCCAAATTCCTCCGCCCGGGCGGCGCTCCGCTCCGGGATTAAATCGCTGCACCCCACCACTTCGACAGAGTCGAAACGATTAACCATATTATCAAGATAAGTCCAGCTGATAATTCCGCTGCCTATCAGTCCCACTTTTACCGGTTTCATCTGATCTCCTTTCCTATACAACGAAGCCGCTTTCTTTCATTGCAAGATACGACATGGTAAGCGCCTCCCTCGGATTTAAATTACGCATGATATCCTGTTCCACACATGCGTACTCCACACCCTGACGATCCAGCTCCTTCAAAACACCTGGAATATCCACCACTCCCGTTCCCACAGCGGTAAAGCCTTCCTTGGACGCCGGATCCTTCTCCACCATCTTCCATGGTTTCTTAAGATCGTAAAAATCCTTTACGTGAACACATGCAATGCGTCCTTCCAGCCTTTTCAACACCTCCACCGGATTGAATCCGCCGGATGTAACCCAGCCCACGTCAAGATCAAACTTCAGCCGGGGATCCACGTGATACAACATGTGATCGAAGGCTGTGACCCCATGATAGAGAGTAATAAACTCATGGTAATGATTGTGATAACAGAAGGTAAGCCCCTCCTGTGAAAAAAGCTCAATCAGACGATTCATATTCTCAAAATCCCGCATCATCTCGTCGTACGTCCCCCGTACGCCATATCCCTCATGAATACTTTTTGATATGCTGGAGCTATAGGCCGTGACCCTCTTTATTCCCTGGGCATGGGCCTTCTTAACGATATCCGCCACCTGCTTCTCAGCCAGAAAAAAATCACCCGGACACCCCATCGTCAGAGGCTCCAGACCGAGATTTCTCAGTCTGGAGGCACTCTGTGTCAAGTCTGTTCCAGGTGCGGCGTAGGACAAATCCATATCAATTGCCTGATACCCCAAACCGGCGCACCACTCAAAGAAATCCCATACCTCCGATTTGTCTTCAGGCAAAAATCCCACAATACCCGCTTTCACCATATGTTCTCCTCCTATAACAGCCTCTTAAAGATACTTTTTCAGATTCTCTATGCTTAACTCGGCGTTCTTTAAGCTGTCAGGCTCATTCCACAACTCCGTCATCAGCCATTTCGTACCGCACGCTTTAGCCGCCGGAACAATCACTCCCAGCTCCTGAATCCCTCCATCGCCCACCGCGCAGCCTCTGTGATGGTCACAAACCTCATTGTGGCGGACCAGGACGTAGTCACTGTCCTCCATAGGCGGCTGGAAATCCTTAAAGTGAAGAATATCCACATATCCCTTATACTTGTTTAAATAGACCTCCGGAATCACGCCTCCGACAATCATCCATGCGGTGTCAAACTCCGGCTGAAGCAGATCCAGCCCGCATTCCTCCAGCATGCCGTCAATGGTACGGCGTCCTCTGTAATCTCTTAAGTAACCAAACGCGGAACAATGTACCTGGAACTGAATTCCCGCATCCTTAAACAACCGCGCAAATCTCTTTGTATTCTCGTAACACTGCTTCTGATCTTCGAAGGGAGTTCTGTCGCCATAAAAGCAAGGTCCAACTGCCGCATAAGAAAGCCCCAGTTCCTTACACTCCGCAATTACCGGATCCGGATCCTCCAGGAGCCGTTCTGTAGACACATGACAGCCAAGCAGTTCAATTCCGTTTTCAGCGGCCGCCTGTTTAACCTCCTGCAAATCAATCTTTCGCTCCATCCGATCCGAAAGCGTGGCACTGGAACCCAGTGCAAATTCCCAGCCCTCATATCCCATTTTGGAAACCAGTTCAAATGCCTTTGCAAATCCCTGTTCCTTACATACATCGTGAATACTCCACATCTGAAGACCTATCTTTAAATCATTCTCTTTCATCGTCTAATCCTCCATCTTTTTCTCATCCATTACTTTTGTTCCCTTTTTCTTGCGATAGCCTACCGGCGTATCGCCGTATTTCTTCTTAAACAGGCGGTAAAAATAATTAATACTTCCAACTCCCACCCTATCGCTGATCTCCTGCACTGGAAGCGCAGTCTCCCGAAGCAGACATGCGGCATTCTCCAGTCGGACATCCGTGATATAGTCACTGCATGATATATTCAATATATTAGAAAACTGCTTTCCAAAGTAGGCCGGGGATAAGTTAACCATTCCGGCCAGAAACTCCACCGACAAATCCGGTTCCGAATAGTGTTCTTTCACATAATTCTGAGCCACCAGAACGGGATTTTCCTCTCCCGCCTTATCCTTTTTGAGTTCTTCCCGGCATCTTGTTAACATGATCCGGCCCCAGCGCAGGAATACGCCTTCCAGCTCCTCCATGGTCTCTGCCATGTATACTTCCGAGTGAATGTCGTTATGCTCTACCAGTACCGAACGCGACGCCAGCCCGGTAATCAGACTGTTAATGCATCGTTCCGTATACCCCTTTGTCCGGGATTCCTCCTGTTTATCCAAATCCTTTAAAAAACGCATCTGCATTCTGTAAAGCGCATTCTCATCCTGGGTGAGCGCCGCCTCCAGAATCTCCCGTTCTTCCTTTACCGGATACCCGAGTCTGCGGTTTTCCTGCCTGATCTCATATAGATTTAAGCTTCCTGTCCCTTTATAAAATCTGGATTGAAGCGCCATACATGCCTGCTGATAGCTCTTCGCGGCGTCTTTCCCCAGACCGGCAGGGGGACTCAGTCCGATCGACACAGTCTGTTTAAAATAAGCGGAAAAATTTTTCTGAAACTCTCTCAATGACTCCAGAACTTCGGGCGCTATGACTCCACTCTGACAGGAAAGAATACAGGCCAGCTTCTGTTCATCCATACGGACCAACGCCCCCATGATATGACTACCCAGCAGCTCGTTTAAAATATTTGATATCGCAAAATCGTGAAGTCCTCGCTCTCCTGCATCCACAGAGCTGTTATACTGACGGTAATGGTCAACAGCCAGCACTGCCACATACCGGTAAGGACTGTTGGGAGGAAGCCCCCCCCTGCTCCCGCGCCAGCTTCTCTATTTTTTTTGAAGTCTCCACATCACCCAGCAGCTGGCTCTTCACCCAGCTTCCGTTAAATATTGTCTGAGAATGAGAAAGACGCTGCGTCAGCTTTCTGATCTCACTGCTTCTCTTCATAAGTTCGTCATAGATCAGGCTGATTTCATCTACCGTACCGTTCTGACCGCCTTCCACCTGCTCTTCCACCATAGTCTCTACCGGAGTATAGATCCGCCTGATCATCTGCCGTACACCAGCCAGCACTGCCGCAAGAAATATCACCAGTACGACCATAATCTGAACTGACAACTGCTTCGTCAGAATACCGCTCCCAACCATAGGCATAACCCTGACAAGTTTCCAGCCAGGAATACAGGCATACCGTGCCGTAACTGCACATCTGACATCACCGATATCCATAATATGGAAAGCATCCTCCGCCAACTCATTAAAATACGCCGGCCAATCAAGTTCTTCAACAATCTCTCTCCCGATCAGCACCTCTTCATCAGTGATCAGGAATATCTGATCCATCGGATGGATATCCGCGGGATTCAGCAAATCAATCAGGTACTCATCCCGCAGATCCAGCACGATTGCACTGTTCACATACTGTCCTGCGGGAAAAAAAGCAAATGTATTCACCTCAAAAGCCGGGCTCTGATCGAACCGGATACTCTCCGGGATCATCCTTCTAAATGACACCATTCCGCCTGCATGGCTCTGTTCGTATGCATCTACGAGGCGCGGATCAACTGCGTCGGCCGCTCCATCGGTTCCTAAATATCTCCCGCTGGAGAAATTGACCAGTGAAATCTTTTCTATGTAAGGATATAAATTCTTCATCCGCCTGAGCTCCGAGAAAATATATGCCTCATTCACTCTGTCTGCCTGATTATTCAAGAAAAACACAGATAAATTTGGCAGGCTTAAAACCTCGTTAAACACATCGGAAAGCTTGTCGCTAGCATTCTGAAGCACACTGTCTGCCGATACCAGGCTGTTCTGAGCCATATACTTATGCTCCTGGTGCATCACATGCGTAAACAGCGTATACAGCAGCGCCGCAATTACTAAAGAAAATATTGCTAAAAGCGCCATAAACGATAAAACCAGTTTCCGATACAGCGTAAATCTTCTCAATCGGCGAAAGAACCCCCGGACCAGTGTTTTCATGCAAACTACCTCCCCCTTTTTCTGCCTTTATTATATCAGAAAGTAAGCTGTCTGCATATGTGGCTGTTCCGATTCCCCTTACAGGCTCTCAATCTCGCCGGCTGTCACCTCACGCTTCAGCTCTGCCGAACGGTAGAATGCCTGGATAATTGTTACCACATTCAGTGCCTCTTCCTTCGTAACGATCGGCTCTGCCTTCCCCTCAAGGACATCGATGAAATGTTCCACTATCAGATAAATCCCTGGATTCTGGATATGCTCAAACTTGTGATGAACATTCATATTGAGAATGGTATCCGTCATAGTCTCTCCTCTGGAGCTGTAAAGGACGTACGGATTTTCTGCATATTTATTAAATACAAGCCCTCCCTTAGTACCATTTAAGCGAATTCCGTCAAACGGCGGGGAATTGAGCGCCCATGAGAATTTAAAGTTAATCAGAATATCCTCCCCCAGACGGAGTGTACCGGCCGAGTGGTCCTCCACTGTAAATTCACTGCTGGAGTAGGGGCGCGGAATAAAATTCCTGGATTTACTGACAGTCCCCAGATTTGGACGGTCCGTCTCGTAGGGTGCAATCTTGCTCCATGTATTACCGCTGACAGACTGAAATTTTGGATTGCCCAGCATAAACAGGATAGAATCGATAAAATGTACGCCTACATCGCAGAAGGGACCTCCAAAATTATCCTTTTTGATATGAAAACTTCCCCAGTTCGGTATACCCCTGCGTCGGATATTCTCACATTCTCCGAAATAGACATCGCCCAGAGCACCTTCCCGGATCATATCGCGCAGTACGGTTCTGGCTCCCATGCGGTCATTCTGGACCGGCATAAAGATTCTGCCCGCCCGTTCAGCCGCCGCATAGATTTCCTTTGCATCCGCAAGGGTAACGCTGATCGGTTTTTCACACAGTACATTGGCTCCCGCTTCCAGAGCGGCAATGCTCCACTGCTTATGGTACTGATTCGGTACGCAGATCGAGACGACATCCGGTCTGCACTCTTCCAGCATCTGCTGCGGGTCCTCATAAAACTTTTCTACACCGTAATTCTTTGCGACGTATTCGGCCGCGCCCGGTTTCACGTCTGCTACTGCCACCAGTTCACATCTCTCATCCGTCTGATAAGCCGGTACGTGGCTTCCTGCGCCGATAAAGCCAACGCCAATGACTGCTGCCTTAAATTTCTTTCCCATTGCTTAAATTCTCCTTTATTTTTGAAATACTCCTACAAGGTCTTTATTGGCCTCATAGTGCTCTTTATACTGCTTAGAATACTCTTCCAGGACTTTATCCAGTCCTGCTGCCTTCAGGCGCTGAATAGCCTGATCGATATTGGCATCGTAATCGACAACGCCAAATTTAATCGGGTAGATTGAGGTAATGATCTCGTTCGTCAGATTGGCCACCTCATTCGACACATTGATTGGATCAAAGTTAAAGCCAACCAACGGTGTGCGAACGTTTGTCCCTGTCACGGGAGTCGTATACATCTTCATCAGGGTCTCTGTAGCCGTAGCATCATAAAGCCGGTAATCCGCATTTCCCATCTGCCAGTCATCGTACTTATAGAGAGGTTTTCCATCGGCTCCGAAGATGGTCTCCATCATATTATCGTCAACCTTCTTATACGTCTCGCCTTCCACGCCATACATGAACAGTTGGTAATTCTCAGCGTCACCATAAAGCCAGTTTAAGAAGGAGAGCGGTACATTCGGGTCCTTACAGGATACAGGAACCGCGTTGCCGTTGTAAATACCAAAGTATTCCACATTACCCAACTCTGGATTCAGCCAGAAATCACCCAGATAGGCCCCCACATTCTTTGTCATAGTTGATTCACTCTGATAATCGATCGTTTCAAAGCCAAAGATGAACTTACCGTAATCGGCGGCATTGCTCCGGTCCTCGCTGTCTGTGGTCAGAATATCGGGATCGATCAGCCCAAGTTCATACATCTTCTGGTACGTTTCACAGTCTCTCTTAAAAATATCACTTTCATAGAAGCTGTCCACAGTACCATCCATGTTGCACTTGGCAATCCCCATCGTATTATCTACAATAAACGGCGCCTCCTCATAGGAACGGTGCAGCCACGTCGCCGGTCTGGAAAGCGTATGCAGCCATGTGTAGCATTTTTCGCCTGTGTCCTCCATCAGAATATCCTGCATCTTCTGCGCCAGTGCAATTACCTCATCGACTGTCTCCGGCACCTTACCGCCTGCTTTCTCAAAGATATCCTGACGGTAGAAGATACGTCCATAATCACGGCTGATATAGTAGTTTGGCTTTACCGGCACGGCCAGTATCTCACCGTTAACGGTAAACTCCGGCCAACGTTCAGAGAGTGTCTCTTTTAAATCTGGGAAATTGTCAAGATAATCATTTAATGGCTGGATTGCATTCTGGGACCGGAGCACTGTTGCACTCTTTCTGTCCTGCATTACATGAAGCAGTTCAAACTCTTCTCCTGTGGACAGCATCAGGTTCACCTTCTGATCCCATGCATCCCATGGAATCCGTACCAGCTCCACTTCGATATTAACGCCCTCCCTTTGCAGCTTTTCATTTACCAGACCGATGATCTCGTCTTCCTTTTCCCAGTCGCTGCCAGGAGCTACATAACGCATCTTCTTTGGCGCCTCT
>ENA-OPSX01000814-OPSX01000814.1-human-gut-metagenome-genome-assembly--contig:-NODE-814-length-15489-cov-4.610406_pt1 | contig 15489 bp, 15 predicted proteins | sample MGYA00241462_ERZ501916 | MGnify/ENA primary metagenome ERZ501916 (study PRJEB25962, sample SAMEA2042113) | human gut metagenome | biome: human gut; feature: human-associated habitat; material: faeces...
GAGAAGACTGAGAAGGAAAATAGCGGGCCGGAGAAGGCCGGGGCGGAGAAGACTGAGGCAGAGAAGAGCGGGACGGAGAAGGCTGAGGCAGAGAAGGCCGGGCCGGAGAAATCCGGCGGAGCCAAAGGCAAAACGGAAGTGACTTTCGTGGAGCTTGAACTTTCAGAGAAGGAAGCCAAGGCAGCCGGGGCAACTGCAAAACCCCAGAGCTCCTGGGAAAGGCATGATTTAAGCCCCTTCCACAAAGAAAGCAGCCGGTCCTTCCAGAAGGAGAGCGGCATAGGCAGCCACCGTCAGGATAATAAAAAGCCGGCCAAGTAGGAACTGGAGCGGGTAATAACCATCAGAGGAGGTAATAGGATGAAAGCAGGAAAGTTGACGGCAGGTTTCTGCCTTACAGTGCTGCTGACGGCCGCCGCCGCAGTCACTTCCATGGCTGCGCCGGGAACTTCCGGGGATTGGCGGCAGGAGCAGGATGGACGCTGGTATTATTATGATGAAGGAGGAACCATGTGCACCGGATGGATTGAGGTGGGGGGAAAACATTACTACCTCTATGAGGACGGCCACTGCGCCATGAACGAGATAACCCCGGATGGTTTCAGGGTAGACGCAGACGGGGCTTGGTATGAGGCAAAGAGGGAGCTTCTGGGGCAGGAATTCCCTCTGCCGGCCGGATTCCAGAACAGCATCAGCCTGGGAGACGGATGGGGCGGCGCACAAGCCGCCCTCAATGGAGCCGCAGGGAAGATAAGTGCGGATTCCGGCGGGAAAAGGAAGCTGTTGATTGACAGTACGGCAATTGAGTATAAGTCAGCTGTCAAGTCTACCAAGGATGACGCAAGGTACATGGGCCTTTATAAGGATAGTACAACCGGAGGCTACAGACTGGATATCTTTATTCTACTGGACAGAAACAGCGAGACACAATCCCTTGGAGAGGCGCTGGATTATGAAGTCTTTAAGGCCATGCTGACCACTGTCAGCTCCACCCCCGACCAGCTGGAGGAAGCTGTATACAGCAGCTGGCAGGGGGACAATAGCTGGAACATATCCAGAGCCGCAATTACATCTGTGGGAGACTGCAGCGTGATATATGAGGCAGGACAAGGTTACGGGCGGTATTATCTCCGGCCCTCGGGCTAGTATTGCTGAAGGGAGTGCAGAAGATGGATATAGACAGATTGCTGGCCCTGAAGGAAGTGAGGGAACTGTTTCCCGCAGATGAGAAGGGAAACCTGCCGGAGGGAAGCTGCCTCCTGCTCTCCGCCATGGAGGAGCTTGACTTCCCCCCGGGCCGGGATATAGTGACCTGGGGGCAGGCGGGGGAGGATGGAATGTACATCCTTATGGAGGGCAGCGCCCAGGTGTTAGATTGCCATGGAGAGGAGATTAACACTCTTATGGGGCCGGGTAGTATTGTAGGGGAAATGGCCTTAATACGGGACGAGCCCAGAGGCGCCACGGTGCGGGCAATCACCCGGGTCCGGGCGGCCCGCCTTTCCAGAGTCCAGTTTGAGGAGGCGGCCGGAAGTAACCGCAGGCTGTATGGAGAACTGCTGAATGTGGTCTACAAAAAGACCACCAGTCTTGTCCGGGAGCAGGCGCGCCTCCACTCTGAGCTGGATATTGCCGCCAGGATACAGACTGGACTTCTTCGCAGAGACTTTGGGGGGCTGGAAGAACAGCTGGGTCTTCGGGCCTGGGCTTTAATGGAACCCGCCAAGGAGGTGGGCGGTGACTTTTATGACATATTCCCGGCTGCTCCCGGGAAAGCCTGTATTGTCATAGCGGACGTGTCGGGCAAAGGAGTCCCTGCTGCCCTATTTATGACCATGGCTAAAACACATATTAAAAACTACGCTATGCTGGATATGCCTTTGGAGGAGCTGGCATTCCGGGTAAACAACCGGCTCTGTGAAGATAACCCGGAGGAAATGTTTGTCACTGCTTTCATTGGAATGCTGGACACGGAGCAAGGTATTCTCACCTTTGTAAATGCCGGACATAACCATCCATATGTATCTTCGGAGCAGGGACCGTTTCACCAGGCGGCCTGCCATTCGGACTTTGTACTGGGCCTGTGGGAGGATATGAAGTACAGGGAACAAAAAATGGAGCTGGGAAAACAGGGAACCATTTTTCTTTATACAGACGGGGTTACGGAAGCTGAAAATCCCGAAGAAGAAATGTTTGGGGAACAGCGCCTGAAGGCGGTGCTGGACCGCTGCGCTCCGGAGGAGGACCCAAAAGGGATTATCAGCCGCATATCCATGGCAGTGAAGGATTTCTCGGTTAAAAAAGGGGCTGTGCAGACGGATGACATTACCATGCTGTGTGTCAGGGCATTATGCCGGAAAGAAGGGAATGAGAGATAAATGCTGGAGAAGCAGGTGCCGGCCGGAATGGAATATATGGATGGGGTGCTGGAGGCGCTCCGTGAGTATCTGGAAGAAGTAAACTGTCCAAAGAAAACAGCGCTTCATCTGGAAATCGCCCTGGAAGAGCTGTTCACTAATATTGCCAGCTACGCCTATGGGGGAGAGCCCGGACCGGTGCGGGTATACTGCGGACTGGAGGGTGGGGAGCTGGTGTTAGAGGTGGAGGACAAAGGTATTTCTTTTAATCCTCTTGACCGGGAGGCGCCGGATTTACAGCTTCCCCTGGAGGAACGCCCTGTGGGGGGATTGGGAATCTATATGGTGAGGCAGTTTGCGGACAGCGTTGAGTACCAGTACAGGGACGGGTGCAATATTCTCCGGCTGAAGATATGCATACGCCCATAATTATATGCCCTTCTGCGGCAGAATCGAGGTAAGTTATATGACAGAGGTTAAGACAGCAGTTAAAATCAGCGTGGCTCAGGCTCCTGAATTGGAAAAGGCCCTTAAATCCGTGCTGGAAACAGAGGAAAAAGAGATTGTGGTCAATATGGAGGATACGATTTATATGAGCTCCGTTGGACTGCGGGTATTTGCTTCCATTCAAAAAAAGATAAACGCATCGGGGAAAACCATGGTGCTTAAGAATGTCCGGCCTCAGATGAAGGAAATTTTTGAGGTGACGGGATTTGTAGGCGTACTATCGTTTGAGTGACAGGGGAGACGGGAATGGATAACAAAACTTTGACCTGGCAGCAAAGGGTGTGGAAATGGATAGGAGACTTTGTCTACGGGATAAGGCCACTGCTCCTTTATCTCTTACTGCCTCCCGCTATCTCTGCTTTCGGGCTTTTTATCGCCGGGCTTAAGGAGCATATAGAGTTTTTCCTGTGGCGCAGCGGCCAGTTTTACAGGACTCTGGGCCTGATTCTTGTATTTTATCTGATGCGGAGGAAATGCAGAAAGCGGGGAGTGTCCATCTGGGATGAAACCACTCTTTACTGGAGAGGGGTAAACGCAAAAAAGCTTCTCCTGCTTATGGGAGCCGGGGCAGGACTTAACCTTTTTATGTCCGCCGCCCTTACGGTGATTCCCTTTCCCGACTTTCTTATAGGCCCTTATCACGAGATGACCTATGAAGTGTTCGGTAAGGTAGATAAGATTTTGGCTATCCTGTCGGTTATGTTTCTTGCGCCTTTGGTGGAGGAACTGATATTCAGGGGATATGTGCTGAACCGCTTCCTGCGCAGGTTTGAGAGCCAGACGTTTGCAGTGCTGCTCTGTACCGGCATTTTCGCGGCCTGCCATGTAACTCCCCTGTGGGTTGCGTACGGACTTTTTATGGGTCTGCTGCTGGCCCATGTGTCCATTGTGGAGGACAATATTATTTATGCGGTGGCTCTTCATATGGGTTATAACATAATGACGCTGCCGGTGTGGTTTGCCAATGAGAGCCAGCAGATTTCCATGGTCCTTTTCGCATCCCCGGCACTGATTGGGGTTTATGGAGTAATCGGAATCTCAGTGGCTGTGCTTTGTCTCCGGCAGTATCCTTTGGATATAAGACAGCTGGCGGAATATTTTCCTCGGATAAAAAGAAAGGGAGAGAGGTAAATGAAAACTATCTGGAAAAGACATGGAATGACCGGCTGTGGGACGAAGGCGCTGGGCTTTGTCCTGTCATTGGTATGTTCCGGATGCATTCTGGGGGTGAGTCTGTCGGGTGCCGCTCCCTTTTTTGATAATACAGGGGATGGCTTCTCACCCCGGGTCATGGTACAGGGCCGGGAGGGATGTTTTCTGGCGGCGGATGGATTTAACAAGGTAATCTGGCAGGTGACAGAGGAAGGCCGCAGTATCTATGCGGGGCAGAAGGGAGCTGCCGGGAAGTATGGGGAACCCCGTGGCGGCTACAGGGACGGAAGCCTTGGGGAAATGCTTATCGGCGAGCCCTGGGATATGATTCCTTATCTGGATGGATATGCTCTGTCGGACAGGAGCAATCATGTAGTGCGCTATATTTCCCCGGAGGGCGCCATGACCGCGGCGGGAACCGGAAAAGCAGGTTATGAGGATAATCTGGCCTCAAAAGCATTGTTTGCCGCCCCAACGGGCCTGGCTGCGGGACCTGACGGAATACTTTATATTGCAGACACGGATAATGACGTAGTCCGCAGCCTGTCCCTGTCCGGGAAGGTGGATACCTATCTGCGGGGCCTGTCCGCGCCAACAGGCATATGCTTTTATGAAGGTGCGCTGTATGTGGCGGACACAGGCAACAACCGGATTGTGAAGGCTATGGACGGAGCCGTGGTCTGGAGCGCGGGAACAGGAGAGGACGGATTTGCGGACGGCCCTGTGTCGCAGGCCATGTTTTCAGGACCTCAGAGAATTACCGCGGCGGAGGACGGCGCCCTCTATGTGTCGGATACAGGCAACAGTGTGGTACGGAAGATATGGGGGGACAATGTTTCCACCCTACCGGCCGCCGATGCGGCGGACCCGGATCTGACCATCGCGTCCCCGGAGGGGATGATGGTGATGGGGGATCATATTTACCTGTGCGACAGTTTTTTGAGAAAGGTGTTTGTGCTGCCCAGATAACAGGGAATAGATGGGAGGCAGTATGGATAAAAAATTGATAAAGGCGTACCTGCCCTGGGGGTTATGTGCCGGGATATTTACCATAGCGGCCGCGTCCGGATTGTTCTATGAGATGGATAACCGTCTGTCAGACGCGCTGTATCAGGAGCGGCGGGGGACAGACGGCAGAATCGCCATTGTGGGTATTGACCAGAGATCCCTTGAAGCGCTGGGGCCTTTTGGCACCTGGGACCGGCGGATACTGGCACAGACGGTTTCCTATCTGAACCAGGGGGATATCCGTCCTGCGGTTATCGGGCTGGATGTACTTCTGGCAGGAGAAACCGGGACAGAAGGGGATTTACTTCTGGCAGAGGCTGCGGGGACCGGGGAAAATGTGGTCACCGCAGCAGCGGGAACCTTTGGTTCCTCTCTGGTTACAGCGGCGGACGGCACCTTTTATCTGGATGATTTTACCGTGAAGTCCTTTGATGAACCTTACAAAGCCCTGAGGGACGTGACCGCCCAGGGACATATCAATGCAATGTATGATAAGGACGGCATCCTGCGCCACCAGCTGCTGGAGCTTGGGCTGCCGGACGGGCGCGTATTTCCATCCTTTGCCCTGACCATAGCAAGGAAGTATATACAACAGGAAGGAGGCCGGGAGGCCGGTCTTCCGCCTGTGGATTCCAGGGGCTTCTGGTATTTGAATTATTCCGGGCTGCCGGAGGATTACAGTGAGTTCATTTCTATAGTGGATCTTTTGGAAGAGAATATTCCGCCTGAATATTTTGCAGATCGGATTGTGCTCATAGGGCCTTATGCCGCAGGGCTGGGAGACCAGTATATTACCTCCGCAGACAGGGGAGACCCCATGTACGGCGTGGAGATACAGGCCAATGCCATACATGCGCTTCTGGAGGGTGATTATAAGGAGGAACCAGGCGCTGGCATCCAGCTGGCGGTTCTGTTCCTGGTGCTGGCGGCAGCCGGCGCGTGGTTTAAGAGCAGCCGGCTGGCAGGGGGAGGGGCAGTGTGGCTGGCAGGCTCTTTCGCATATGTAATCATTGCCAAGGCTGCCTATGAGAAAGGAATGGTCCTGCGTATTCTTTGGATTCCCCTGGGATTGACCCTTTTTTTCGGGGCGTCGGTGATGATCCATTATGGAAAGGCTGTCCTGGAGAAACAGCGGGTGACGGCCACCTTCAAACGTTATGCAGCACCGGAGATTGTGGATGAGATACTGAGGCAGGGAACCCAGTCTCTGGAGCTGGGCGGAAAGCTTACACAGCTGGCTGTGCTGTTTGTGGACATCAGGGGATTCACCTCCATGTCTGAGGCGTTGGAACCGGGACAAGTGGTGGAGGTATTAAACAGTTATCTTACCCTGGTTTCATCCTCCATCAAGAACCATGGAGGAACCCTGGACAAGTTTATTGGGGACGCGGCCATGGCCTTCTGGGGCGCGCCCCTGGCACAGGAGGATTATGTGATGAAGGCTGTCCTGGCTGCTCTGGATATGGCAAAAGAGGCGGACCGCCTGGGGGATCAGCTGGAGGCGCGTTTCGGGCGCAGGCTTACCTTTGGAACCGGAATCCACACAGGTCCCGCTGTGGTGGGAAATGTGGGGGCGCCTGACCGAATGGACTATACTGCCATCGGGGATACGGTAAACACGGCTTCCAGGCTGGAGTCCAATGCCCCCGGGGGAAAGATTTACATATCCGCAGCTGTTGCAAATGCGCTGGAGGGAAGGATTAATGCAAAGGCCATAGGTAGCATCCGGCTGAAGGGAAAAGCAGGGGAATTTCAGGTGCTGGAGCTGGAAGGGCTTGCGGAAGGAAGCTCCGGCAGAATGCCGGTGTCAGAGGGTAAGAAGGCGGATTAAGTATTGGAAAGGTGATGGTATATGAGAGAGCGCGGGAGAAATCTGATACGATGCGGGGCTGCTTTTGCGGTGTCCTGCTGTCTGCTGGCAGGAAATGTGTTTCCTGCGGCAGCCGACACCTCTGTAAGCGGGGCAACCATGCGTCTTTCTTCCAGAGAGGGCACGGTAAATGTGTCGGGAAAAGGAGGAAAGGCGGTTGCGGCCTTTGATAACATGCGGCTTCAGAGCGGATATTACCTGGAAACAGAGGCTGCAAGCTACGCAGGCCTTGCCCTGGATGACGTAAAGGCCGTGAAGATGGATGAACTGAGCAAAGGAGAGATCCGGAAGAAAGGAAAGCAGCTGGAGCTGCTTCTGTCAGAAGGAAGCCTTCTCTGTGATGTAACCGCGCCTCTTAAGGGGGAGGAGTCCCTATCCATCCGCACCTCTACCATGATAACCGGAATCCGGGGAACGGTAGTATACGCGGAAGTGGTTGACAGCAATACGAGCCGCGTCTGCGTCCTGGAGGGGCAGGTTCTTGTAAGACCGGTGAATCCTGTGGAGGGTGACCGGAATGGGCAGTACATAGAGAAGGGCCGGCAGGCACTTATTATCGGTCCTGACCGCATGGAGCGGAAGGGAGAGATACAGACGCTTCCCCTTACGGAAACAGACATTGCCCCTTATGTGCTTTGGGAAATCCATGAGAATGAGGAGCTTGCCAGAAGGCTGAGAGAAGCAGGCTGGGATGTGGACTGGATGATTGAAAACGCGGAGCGGCTTTTAAGGGAAGAAGAGGATAAAAACTCCCAATGGGCAGAGAAAGGGCAGGGAACATCAGGTTCTAAGCCTGGCGGGAAGGATATTCACACCCCTCTTTTTAACGGAGGGGATTCCGGTTCTGATTCCGGAACCGGCACACAGCCGGGCAGACCTACGGTGGAGCTTACTATGCCGGTGAGCCCGGAAACCATAGAGGAAAAGCTGCGGACATCTGATGTGGTTCTTCACAGCGCTGCGGACAGCAATCCCCTTATCATTGATAACAGCCTGACCGTACCGGCAGGCAGCCGGCTGGAATTAGCCGGGGGAATGGGGCTGGTGGTGGGAACGTCGGCAGCATTGCAGGTGGACGGAACTTTGATTGTGGACGGAAACCTGGAAAACAGAGGAACTGTAACGAATACCAGTATGAATACCCTGGATATTAAAGGAGATTATGTGGGAAGCGGAACACTGAATAATAAAGGGAGAGTGGCGGCAAATGGTTCCTTTATGCAGGAAGGCGGCAGCTTCCAAACTATCGGACAGGGCCGGCTTGAGGTGGAGAGAAAAGCTGTTATTGATAATGCAGCCTTTGATTTCGGTACCGGAACTACATTGTTTCATGGTGATTTGACAGTCAGAAACGCTGACGGGGAATTTGGCGATAACCTGTGTGTGGAAGGGATGCTTTCACTGGAAGACAGCAGTATTCTGGTAACAGGGGGATTTTACGGCGGGGGGATTACCGCAGTAAAGAAACAAGATGGAGAGAATATAACATATGAAGAGCTGAACCTGGAGGGAGGAAAGGTTTTGGCTGAACGTGGGGTCAAAGGGGTAATCTTTGCAGAAAATTATAAGCTGAATGTACAAAGCGGTATCTTGGAAAGGTCAGATGATGGGATTCCTTTTATAACCGGCACAGGTATTTTAGAAATGGATGGAGAGGAATATAAAATTGAAGAGTTGACAGAGTCCATGTTTGAGAGCGAAGAGACAGAGACGGGCTGGGTTTTAACTGGTATTGTCCAGGAACAAAAAAAACAGGCAGAGGTGCATACTTCTATCCCTCTTCAGGCAGATGCTGAAAAACTGCCGGATGTGAATGAGGAAGAGAAAGAGCTACAGGAGGGAGAGAATTTGCCGGAGGAAGGAGAACCGGAAGAGGGCGGAAACCAGCCGGAGGAAGGAAGTCCGGAAGCGGGCGGAAACCGGCCGGAAGAAGGAGAACCGGAAGAGGGCGAAAACAGGCCGGAAGAAGGAGAACCGGAAGCGGGCGGAAACCAGCCGGAAGAAGGAGAACCAGATGAGGGCGGAAACCGGCCGGAGGAAGGAGGACCGGAAGAGGGCGGAAGCCAGCCGGAGGAAGGAAGTTCGGAAGCGGGCGGAAACCGGACGGAAGAAGGAGAACCGGAAGAAGGCGGAAACCGGCCGGAGGAAGGAAGTCCGGAAGAAGGCGGAAACCGGCCGGAGGAAGGAAGTCCGGAAGAAAGCGGAAACCGGCCGGAGGAAGGAAGTCCGGAAGAAGGTGCAAACCAGCCGGAAGAAGGAAGTCCGGAAGAAGGCGCAAACTAGCCGGAAGAAGGAGGTCCGGAAGAAGGCGCAAACCAGCCAGAGGAAGGAAGTCCGGAAGAAGGCAGAAACCAGCCGGAAGAAGGAAGTTCTGAAGAAGGCGCAAACCGGCCAGTAGAAGGAATTCCGGAAAAGGGCAAAACCAGCCTGCAACAGGTAAACCGGAAGAGTATGGAAATCTGCCGGGATAAGGAATCTATGGAAGAAATACCGGAAGCCGGACATTAATGACAATACGGAGTAGGTAAAATGAATAATAATATAAAAGTCACCTGCTGGGGGAGCCGGGGATCCGGCCCGGCTCCCTACACAGAGCAGATGGAATATGGGGGAAACACCTCCTGCTTCACCATAGAGACAGGGCAGATGCTTCTGGTTCTGGACGGCGGCACAGGGCTGGCGGCACTGGGCCGGGAGATGATGAAAAATCCGGATGACAAGAGGGATATCCATATTTTTATAAGTCACCTTCATTTGGATCATATTATAGGAATTCCGCTGTTTAAGCCACTATTTCAGACTGGACGCCGCATCTGTTTTTATGGAGAGAGCCGCAACGGCCGTTCCTTAAAGCAGCAGCTGAACCTGTTTATAGGGCCTCCTTATTGGCCTGTTTCCCTCAGCCAATGCAGTGCGTCCATTGAGTACTATGAAGTGGAGGCCGGGAAAATCCTGTCATTGCCACTGCCGCAGTCCGTACAGATTCTCCCCATCCGTTCCAACCACCCGGACCAGACGGTGCTGTACCGGATACAGCTAGAAGAAACCATGGTATTCTATGGACTTGACTGTGAATTAAACCAGGAGATGACGGATGTGCTGTCAAACTATGCTGAGAATGCCGGACTTCTGATTTGTGATGTCCAGTACTCACCGGAAGACTATATCTTCCACAAGGGATGGGGACATTCCACATGGGAAGCTGCTCTTAAGCTGGCAGAAGCCAGCAGCGCGAAACGGATCTGGCTTACTCATTTTGACTGGGAAGCGGACAGCAGTACCTTGTTCTGTCTGGAAAGGCAGGCCACACTTTGCAATCCTAACTGCGAATATGTACGTGAAGGTATGACGGTCTGGCTGTAAAGGTCTGATAATACAGCTGTACTATAGACCGGAGCCGCAGAGAATAACCGTTTTCTGTAACTTTAATCCTAACCTTGTAAATTGTATTGAAAAATCCCGGGTGATATGGTAGATTTTAATTAATACATCTGCACGGGCAATGGATGAGCAAGGGCCGGCTGCTGCAAGGAAGGGTGGGATTTATGAGAATAGAGGCGTTAAAGTACCAGACCGACAAGAAGGAGGACATCATTATTTTTGTAGATTATAATGAGGTGTACAGCGAGGGATATCATGTACAATGGTCTATAGCCGATATTGCCTACCGGAGGCCGCCTTCGAGAAACTATATCTTTTTGAGCGATACATACCGGGACGACAGTGAGTACTATATACTGTCCCCGGAAGAAAAGACAGCATATGCTTTAAAGAGACAAAAAGAGTTTGCAGGTGAGGTAAAGCTGAAAGAGGCACTGGTTTCCGCCTGGAATATCATCCGCCCTGATACGGATTCCATATTGGGAATGTGAGAAGGGGAAAATTTGGGGACATATCTTATATAGAACAAACGGGGCAGTGCCATTACGGCATTACCCCGTTCGCTTTTCAGTGCGCCCGGCGGCGCACGTCTCTAACTGGTGAAAGTCCGGAATCCGCCCGGTGGTGGGAAGGATATAGCCGAAGGCAGGGGTGTTCATCGTGAGGTGAAATCTGAAGGAAGCCGGATGTGGGGAACATACTAACCCATGGGCAAATCTCTGGTCTGACGGACAGAAATCACATCAGGCCATGCGTGAGGGTAAGGCTGCTGAACAAGTCGAAGCCCAATAACCACACGGAATCACGTATGGTAAATGTGGCAGATAGATGGAGAGAAAGAGACGTGTGGTACCCGGGGAGGTCTGTGCGGAATGTCCTGAAAGGGATAACCATTATCGAAAGATAGTGCTGAACGTACAGAAGTCAGCCGAGGTCGTAGTAGTCGAGAGATGAAGGACCGAATCAACAGGAGTCTTTAGTACAACTGGGAAAGGAGGAAGGAACATTGGGTACAGAAAACAAAGACAGCTGCTCGCAAAGAGATAGCGCGGAACGTGAAGGGTATGTGAGAGCGCACCGTTCTTTCCGCCGGATATGGAAGGAAAGGGACAGTGCACAGCCGGAACTCTTGGAGGAGATACTGGAGAAGGGCAACCTCAACAGAGCTTTTAAGAGAGTAAAGGCAAACAAGGGGGCGCCAGGAATCGACGGGATTACCGTGGAGGAAATAGGCGCATACCTGAGGGAAAACCAGAAAGAACTTATCGAGAGAATCAGAAGGGGAAAGTACACCCCCGACCCGGTAAGACGAGTGGAGATTCCCAAGCCAGACGGTGGAATACGAAAGCTAGGCATTCCAACCGTAAAAGACCGCATTTTCCAACAAGCCATAACACAGCGCCTTACACCGGTCTACGAGCCGTTGTTCCCGGAGAACAGTTACGGTTATCGCCCGGGAAGAAGCGCGAAAGATGCCATTCAGAAGGTGAAAGAGTATGCAGAGCAGGGATATATCCATGCGGTAGCATTGGACTTGTCGAAATACTTTGATACCCTGAACCATGAGATACTCCTGAATATCCTGCGCAGAAATGTGAGGGACGAAAGGGTAATCCAGTGGATTAAGAGGTACTTAAAGAGTGGCGTGATGGAAAACGGAGTAGTCATGGAAACAGAAGAAGGTTCGCCGCAAGGAGGAAATCTTTCCCCCTGCTGGCAAACATCTATCTGAATGAGTTTGACCAGGAGTATCATAAGCGTGGAGTTGTATTTGTCCGTTACGCGGACGACATCGTGCTGCTGGCGAAAAGCGAGAGAGCTGCCAAGAGACTGATGGAGACGAGCACGAAATATCTGGAAGGGCCGCTGAAATTGAAAGTGAACCAAGAGAAAAGCCGTGTAGTCAGCGTGTTTGCAATCCGAACTTTTAAATTCCTTGGCTTTACATTGGGAAAGAACGGAAAGGGCATATATGTCCGGGTTCATGGAAAGTCATGGAAGAAAATGAAGTCAAAGCTGAAAGAACTTAGTTCCCGAAGGTCTGTTCAGAGCATACGCCCTGCATTAGCAAAGATAAAAGTGTATATGTGTGGCTGGCTGAATTATTACGGGATTGCGGAAATGAAGAACCGAATAGAAGAACTCAATAAGTGGCTATACCACAGAATCCGAATGTGTATATGGAAACAATGGAAGAAACCGAGAACCAAGGTGAAGAACCTGCGGAAAATGGGAGTGCCGGAAGATTTGGCATGGCAGGCAGGAAACAGCAGGAGAGGATATTGGTTTACCACGCAAACGGTAGCGGTAAATATGGCAATGACAAAAGAAAGACTGATAAGCAGTGGCTTTTATGATTTAGCCACAGCTTATCAGTCAGTGCACGTCAACTGTTGAAACCGCCGTGTACCGAACGGTACGCACGGTGGTGTGAGAGGACGGCGGTTAATCACCGCCTCCTACTCGATTGTGCCGAGCATGGCACTAATCTTACTGGTGAAAGTCCAGTCACGGGTATTTACCGCCAAGTGTAGTGAACCACAAGTCGGTACCAGTAATGGTATGGATGAAGGAAGTGGTGTAGCAAAGTCTGGGGGAAACCTGTTTACTGCCCAGACGGTGGGCGGCATAAAGGTGACATGAACTTAATACAGGCGTCTGTACGGAACGTGGGAACCCAAGGGCTGATGTTAAGGGAGTATATCAAGCGGAAGAACCGTAAGATAAGAGTACCAATGCAGTCATGGGGGCAGATTGGGGTGTAGTAGTGAGGAAGGGTCTATAGCTTAGACAAAACGTTATGTGAGTAAACTTGCATAAGATAATTTCCGGAAGTGCGATTTCATCGCACAGGAATATTTAGAATTGGAAGAGGAAAAGTATAGAAAAATAATTAGTAAAAAAACTATAGATATGATAGAAAAATAACAAACCGATTATTGACATTGCTTAGAATTGGAAGTAAAATATATATTACCTAGGAAATAATAAACAGTTCATGAACTTACATTAAGTTGTTTAGAATTCTGTTTTGGGGATTTTAAACAAAAGTGTTATATAGAAAGGAGAAATAAAAATGTTTCAAAAAGTGAATGCGGCAACTACAGAAGCAAAAAAGGAATCATGGCAGCCGTGTATGTGGTGTGATGCACCAAATGATACATGTGCAGATTTAGGATGTGTCTTCTGCGATGGTAATAAAGATGATATTATCTAAGTAAAGAAATGTAATGCGAAGCTAAGACTATTTGACCTAGGTAAAAAGGTCAAATAGTCTTTATTCATATAATATAATAAATTGTTTGAAAATTTTTGAGAGGAATAGATTTGCGATAATCGGAATTTGAATTATGATTAAGAGAAATATTGAAAATGAAGTATTAACGTATCAAGTATATCAAATTTTTAATGAAAGTGGACAATTATATTTGTTTGACGCTGGGAATGCAGCAATTTATAAAATTGATGAACGGGTTTTGAAACTTCTCGATCAAGAAGGAGAAAAGGTTCAAACAGCCTATGAAAACTTGAAAAATTATATAACCAGAGAACAGTTTGATGAGCTAATTGATAATTTTAAAGAAAGTGGATTTTTAATCGAAAATAATAAGAATAATAAAAAAGCATCAACTATAAAAGGATTAACTTTAATGTTGGTTCAGGCATGTAATTTAGCATGTAAATATTGTTTTGGCTCAGAAGGAGAGTATGCTGATCGTGGGAAAATGAGTGAAAAAATAGCATTAGATGCGATTGATTATTTAATCAAAGCATCTGGAAATGAAAGAAATCTATATGTGACTTTTTTTGGCGGAGAGCCTTTATTATGTTTTGATGTGATAAAAAAAGTTGTGGCATATTGTAAAGAACGTGAAAAAGCTACAGGAAAAAATTTTTTCTATAATATGACAACAAATGGAACGTTATTGAATGAAGAAATTAATAACTTTATTATTCAAAATAAAATAGGAACCATGATTAGTATAGATGGAAATAAAAAACAGCATAATGCAAATAGATTTGATAAAATGGGAAATGGAAGTTATGATGAGGTGATGGATAAAACCGATGCTTTAAGAAAAATGGGATATTTGTCCGCAAGAGCAACAATAACAGCGACTAATATTAATCTAGAGTCTGTTTTTGAACACTTAAATGTAGAAGGTTTTTCAAATGTACCAATGGCACCAGCTTACAATTTAATGTCAAACGAAGATTTTGAAAGATATGTAGTTGAATTAGAAAAGTTGTGTAATTATTTTGAAGAGTTATTAAAACGAGATATAAATAAGGCTAAGAGAATTAAGGTTCTATGGAAAGCATTTAAGAGAATACATGGTGGTGGGTGTCAAAATACAGCATGTGGTGCAGGTATAAATGGTGTAGCAGTTGACATTCATGGAAATTTGTTTCCATGCCATCGTTTTGTATCAAACAAAGAATATATTTTGGGGAATATATATGAGAGTGAAGATGAGAGAAAACAGTTTATAGAAGAATGTGATATTGATAATCATGAAAAATGTAATAAATGCTATTTAAGGCTTTTGTGTAGTGGCGGTTGTCCATATGAGAATTATATAGAGACTGGTAATATTAGAAATATTTATGAAAGGCAGTGTATTGAGTGTAAAACTATATATTCAGAACTAATTCATATTTATTTAAGGCTAAGTGAAAAGCAAAAAGAAAGCATTTTTATTTAAAGACAAAGGGATGATTTTTGTATGGATATATTAAATGTGAGTGGAGTAAGTAAATGTTATGGAAAAGGAAAAGCCTCAGTACAAGCTCTAAAAAATATTAGTTTTACTGTAGAAAAAGGTAAATTTATTGGAATAATGGGTGCATCTGGATCTGGAAAATCAACACTATTAAACTTGATTTCTACTATAGATTATGCAACGGAAGGAAATATTATAATAAATGATACTAACATAACGAAATTAAATATTAAAAAAGCTGATAAATTTAGACGTGAGAAATTAGGATTTATTTTTCAGGATTTTAGATTATTGGATTCTTTGATGATTTCAGAAAATATAGGAATGCCGTTAGTTATTCAAAAAAGAAAAAGGGATGAAATAGAGAAAAAAGTAAATGAAATTATGAGAATTTTGGACATTGGAAGGTTGGCAGAAAAATATCCTTATCAGATTTCTGGTGGAGAAAAACAAAGAACAGCTTGTGCAAGAGCGATTATTTCGGAACCGG
>ENA-OPSX01000824-OPSX01000824.1-human-gut-metagenome-genome-assembly--contig:-NODE-824-length-15271-cov-4.898265_pt1 | contig 15271 bp, 16 predicted proteins | sample MGYA00241462_ERZ501916 | MGnify/ENA primary metagenome ERZ501916 (study PRJEB25962, sample SAMEA2042113) | human gut metagenome | biome: human gut; feature: human-associated habitat; material: faeces...
TATTAAAAATATCGCAGTGACATCCAGAGAACTTCCACGGATACTGGATAACAGATGCAGAGTAGACTGGACACTGATAACAGGTGAATGTATGGAGAATGAGGCAGAAATGTTTCTTTACCCGGATCTTGATACGTTTGCAATCCTTCCCTGGCGGCCTCAGCAGGGAAAGGTGGCCAGATTTCTGTGTGACCTCTACTGTGCAGACGGTACACCGTATAAGAACAGTTCACGATATATCCTGAAGCAGAATCTGGAAAAAGCAGGAGAAGAAGGATATACGTTTTTTGCAGATCCGGAATGTGAGTTTTTTCTGTTTCATACAGACGATAATGGAATTCCCACTACTGTCAGTCATGAGCAGGCAGGATATTTGGATGTGAGTCCTCTGGATCTTGGAGAAAACGCACGGAGAGACATGGTTCTTACTTTGGAAGATATGGGGGTGGAGGTAGAATCCTCCCACCATGAAAAAGCACCGGCACAGCATGAAATTGATTTCAGATACGGGGAAGCGGGCAGGATCGCCGACTGTGTCATGACTTTTAAGATGGCAGTCCGTACAGTTGCCAGACGCCATGGACTCCATGCAACTTTTATGCCAAAGCCCAGATCAGAGTTTAATGGTTCCGGTATGCATCTGAAATTTTCTCTTGTAAAAGACGGACAGAATATTTTTGAGTGTAAGGAGCCACCGGGGAAAATCAGTGATGCGGCATTTTATTTTGCAGGAGGTCTTCTTGCACACAGCAGAGAAATGGCGCTGATCACCAATCCGCTGGTGAATTCTTACAAGCGCCTGGTTCCCGGATACGGGGCGCCTACTGAACTTACCTGGACAGATTCAGATCAGAAATCTCTTGTAAGGATCCCGTTTTTCAGAGGACAGGAGTCCATGGTAGAACTGAGGAGCCCGGATGCTGCGGCAAATCCTTATCTTGTGCTGGCGGTATGCCTGGCAGCAGGGATGGACGGTATTCGAAAACGGCTGGTTCCTCTGAAAGCGGGGGAAACGGAGAATCCGGACTGTCTTCCGGAGACTTTGAAAGAAGCAATCGATATTTTTGAAAACAGTTCCTGGATCAGAGAAATCCTGGGAGAGGATTTCTGCAGGATTTATGTGGAGTCTAAGAAAAAAGAATGGCTGAGATATACGCGGCAGGTAACAGACTGGGAGGTTGAGGAGTATTTGTACCGTCTGTAGCCCGTAAAAAGGAATCCGGGTTTTGGAAGGATTAAGGAGAGGAACATATGGACAGCATTGTGATCGCATTACCGAAAATTGAAGACGCAAAGAAGCTGCGTGCGGTTCTGGAACGGCATGGTTTTTCGGTGGCGGCAGTGAGCAGTTCCGGATCAGGCGCTCTTTCTTATTTATCGGAGCTTGGAAATGGTGTGCTGATATGTGGACGCCGGCTTTCTGATACAGGATATCTGGAGATTAAGGAATGTATGCCGGAGGGATTTGAAATGCTCCTGCTGGCATCGGCAGGGTTTATATGCCAGGTACCGGATTCTGTCCTCTGTGTGGAAATGCCTGTCAAGACCTGCGATCTGATTAATACTGTTCATATGATGCTGACTCAGCAGGAACGACGCAGAAGGAAAGAAAAGAAAAAAAACAAGAACAGAAGCTGGAAAGAGCAGAATTATATTTCCAATGCAAAACTGATCCTGATGCAGAGAAACCACCTCAGTGAGGAGGAAGCATATCGCTATATACAGAAATGCAGTATGGATTCAGGAACGAACATGGTGGAAACAGCCCAGATGATCCTGATGCTGTTTTTTGAGGAATAACGAGGAGTAACATGAAAAAATAATAAGCCACTGACGTAATGGAGGATGAGGATATGGAATATACGGATGGGAAATGGAAAAAAAACAGTACGGACTGGGATGAGCTTATGAGTACTTCCCTGCTGGACCGGGAAGCAGTGATTGAAGGAGCCGTTCACAGCATCCGAAATATGGGCGATGTGGCTTTTATAATATTGAGAAAAAGAGAGGGGCTGTTTCAGACTGTTCTGGAAAATAAAATTCCGGACTGTTCAGTTCATCAGCTGAAAGAAGCAATGACTGTACAGGTGAAAGGAATTCTGAAAAAAGAGGAGCGGGCTCCTCATGGACGGGAACTGAGGATCACAGGTGTGAAGATATTGTCTTTCCCGGTAGAATCTATGCCTCTTGCCATAGACAAATGGAAACTGAATACTTCGCTTGAGTCAAAGCTGAATATGCGTTCCGTTGCGCTTCGAAATATCAGGGAACGTTCCAAATTCAGGATTCAGGAGGCTCTTGTGAGAGCATTCCGTGATTATCTTTATGAACATGGTTTTACAGAGATCCATACGCCGAAACTGGGCGCCAGAGGAGCAGAAGGTGGTGCAAATGTTTTTAAATTAAGCTATTTTCATAAGCCGGCTGTTCTGGCGCAAAGTCCGCAGTTTTATAAACAGATGATGGTGGGAGTATTTGACAGAGTGTTTGAAACAGGTCCTGTATTCCGGGCGGAAAAGCACAATACCAAACGTCACTTAAACGAATATACCAGTCTGGATCTGGAAATGGGATATATAGACAGCTTTCAGGAAATCATGTCCATGGAAACCGGATATCTTCAATATGCCATGGCTCTTTTAAAAAAAAGTTATGATAAAGAACTGTCTTTATTGAAACTGGAGCTTCCAAATGTAGACAGGATTCCGGCAGTACAGTTTGAGAAGGCAAAAGAACTTGTTTCAGAAAAATATAACAGGCCCGTCCGCAATCCTTACGATCTGGAACCGGAGGAGGAAGCTCTGATCGGAAGGTATTTTAAGGAAGAATATAATTCTGATTTTGTATTTGTCACTCATTACCCGTCAAAAAAGCGGCCGTTTTATGCAATGGATGATCCGGCAGATCCGCGTTTTACGCTGAGCTTTGATCTTTTGTTCCGTGGTCTTGAGGTTACAACTGGAGGACAGCGCATTCATGATTATCAGCAGCTTACCGCCAAGATTGCAGACAGAGGGATGGAAGAAGAAGGCATGGAACAGTATCTGGATGCTTTTAAACATGGTATGCCGCCTCATGGCGGATTGGGGATTGGCCTGGAACGGCTGACGATGCAGCTTCTGGGAGAGGAAAATGTCCGTGAAGCCTGTCTGTTTCCAAGAGACATGAACCGTCTGGAACCCTGATCCGGATACAGGAAAAATATTTCAGGTCAACAGGGAATCAAAAAGCAGAAAAGAGGAATATCCATGGCAAAGATCATAGATGATGAAACAATGGAAAATGTCTGCCTTCTTGCAAAGCTTTCTCTGGAAGAGGAAGAACGGGAGGCCGCACGGGCGGAAATGCAGAAAATGCTTACCTATGTAGAGAAGCTAGATCAGCTGGATACAGAAGGTACAGAGCCTATGTCCCATATTTTCCAGGACGAAAACGTATTTCGTGAGGACGTTGTCACAAACGGAGACAACAAAGAAGCAATGCTGGCAAATGCACCGAAAGCAAAAGAAGGACAGTATCAGGTTCCGAAAACCATAGGATAGGAGACAGGACAATGGAGTTGGAAAAATTAACAGCCCTGCAGCTTGGGGAAAAAATAAAACAGCGTCAGGTCAGCGTCCTGGATGGAGTAAAAACTGTTTTTGAACAGATTGAGAAACAGGATTCAGAAGTACACGCTTATCTTGACACATATAAAGAAGAAGCATACAAACGTGCAGAAGAAGTACAAAAAGGCATCGAGGATGGTACTTATACCAGTCCTCTTGCAGGCGTACCGATCGCGATCAAAGATAATATCTGTATTAATGGAAAGAAAACTACCTGTGCATCAAAGATTCTTGAGAATTTTGTGCCTCAGTATAATGCAGAAGTCATTGACCGTCTGGAAAAAGCCGGACTGGTCATTATCGGAAAAACAAACATGGATGAATTTGCCATGGGAAGTACAACAGAGACCTCCGCTTACGGCATCACCAGAAACCCATGGAATCTGGAACATGTACCAGGCGGTTCTTCAGGTGGTTCCTGTGCAGCAGTAGCAGCAGGAGAAGCTTATCTGGCACTTGGTTCAGATACAGGCGGATCTATCCGTCAGCCAAGTTCCTACTGTGGTGTAACCGGAATTAAACCAACCTATGGAACAGTATCCCGTTATGGTCTTGTAGCTTATGCATCTTCCCTGGATCAGATCGGACCTGTAGGAAAAGACGTATCTGACTGTGCAGCTCTTCTGGAGATCATCGCAGGACATGATACAAAAGACAGCACATCCATGAAAAGAGAAGATCTTCAGTTCGCCAAAGAACTGACAGGAGATATCAAGGGGATGAAATTCGGAGTTCCTGAAGAATATCTGGCAGAGGGACTTGATCCGGAAGTAAAAGCATCTTTTATGGGTGTTCTTGATACGCTGAAAGAACTGGGAGCAGAAGTAGAATTCTTCTCTATCAAAACCATGGAATACATGATTCCGGCTTATTATATTATCGCCAGTGCAGAAGCAAGTTCCAACTTGGAACGTTTCGATGGAGTGAAGTACGGTTTCCGTGCAGCAGAATATGAAGGTCTTCATGACATGTACAAAAAGACCAGAACAGCAGGTTTCGGTGAGGAAGTAAAACGCCGTATCATGCTTGGTTCCTTCGTGTTGAGCTCCGGTTATTATGATGCATACTATCTGAAGGCACTCCGCACAAAAGCCCTGATCAAGAAAGAATTTGACCAGGCATTTGGCAAATATGATGTGCTCCTTGCACCTGCATCTCCATTTACAGCACCGAAGATCGGTGAAAGCTTAAAAGATCCCCTTGCCATGTATCTTGGAGATATCTACACAGTAGCAGTCAATCTCTGCGGTCTTCCGGGAATTACAGTTCCATGCGGAAAAGACAGCAAAGGTCTCCCAATCGGTATCCAGATGATTGGGGACTGCTTCATGGAAAAGAAAATCCTGCGTGCAGCACACGCCTATGAAACCAGCCGCGGCTCCTTTGCCGTGCCAGGAGAAGGAGGCACCAGATAATGAAACAGTACGAAACAGTCATAGGACTTGAAGTCCATGTAGAATTAGCAACAAAGACAAAGATCTTCTGTGGATGCAGCACAGCATTCGGAGGAGCACCAAATACACACACATGTCCTGTATGCACAGGTATGCCAGGATCATTACCAGTGTTAAATAAACAGGTGGTAGAATATGCGATGGCAGTTGGACTTGCAACAAACTGTGATATCACACAGAACTGTAAATTCGACCGTAAGAACTATTTTTATCCAGATAATCCACAGAACTATCAGATCTCTCAGTTATATTTACCAATCTGTCGAAATGGTAAAGTAGAGATCGATGTAGATGGAGAGAAGAAAGATATCAGAATCCATGAGATCCATATGGAAGAAGATGCAGGAAAATTAGTGCATGATCCATGGACAGGAGATTCTTTAGTAGACTTTAACCGTTCTGGAGTGCCACTGATCGAGATCGTATCAGAACCAGATATGCGTTCTGCAGATGAGGTTATCGCATATCTTGAGAAGTTACGTCTGATCATTCAGTACTTAGGAGCATCAGATTGTAAATTACAGGAAGGTTCCATGAGAGCTGACGTGAACTTATCTGTCCGTGAAGTGGGAGCGGAGGAATTTGGAACACGTACAGAGATGAAGAACTTAAACTCTTTCAAAGCTATCAAGAGAGCCATTGAAGGAGAGATGGAACGTCAGATCGACCTGATCGAAGCAGGTGAGAAAGTCGTACAGGAAACAAGACGTTGGGATGACACGAAGGGAGCATCTTATGCAATGCGTTCCAAAGAAGACGCACAGGATTATCGTTATTTCCCAGATCCAGACTTAGTACCGATTGAGATCAGTGATGAATGGATGGACAAAGTAAGAGATGCCCAGCCAGAGTTCAGAGATGAGAAGAAAGTCCGTTATAAAGAAGAATACGACCTTCCAGATTATGATATCGACATAATCACAGGATCAAAACACCTTGCAGATATTTTCGAAGCAACGATCGCACTTGGATCAGAGCCAAAAGAAGTCTCTAACTGGTTAATGGGAGAGACGATCCGTCTGGTCAATGAATCAGAGATGGATATCGATGATGTATCATTTAAGCCAGAACATCTTGCGAAACTGATCGAGATGATTAAGAACAATGAGATCAACCGAAGCGTAGGAAAAGAAGTCTTCGAGAAAGTATTCAAAGAAGATATTGATCCTGCAGCATACGTAGAAGAACATGGATTAAAATCCATGAATGATGAAGGAGCATTAAAAGCAACGATCGAAGAGATTGTAGCAAATAATCCAAAATCTGTCGAAGACTACAAAGCTGGTAAGAAGAAAGCTATCGGATTCTTAGTAGGACAGACAATGAAAGCAACACAGGGAAAAGCAAACCCTGGAATCGTTAATAAGATCTTAACCGAGATTTTAGATAATATGTGATCATAGCATTCCAAGAGGCCTTAAAGTCCTTGAGAATTGCATAGTAGTGAAAAAGATACTTTTATCAAGAGAAGATAGAAGTGTCTTTTTCTGATTTATGCATTTTTTTTCAAACATACACACACCTGGTATTTTTTATTGGTAAAATCTTGAAATTAAAAGCTGTAGAAAGTAAAATAAAGTGTGTATTATATATAGAGAAAATAAGAAATGAATAAAATGGGAGAAAGCAAAATTATGAAAAAGTACAAAGGTGTCGTATTTTTTGACTATGATGGAACAACAGTTGATGAAGTAGATGAGATTAAAACAGCAACACCAACAACTGTAGAATCATTGAATAAATTAAAAGAAAATGGATATCTGACAATGTTATGCTCAGGAAGAACACAGCGATTTTTAGAGATGGATATTGATAAATTTATGGGAGCGATCACATGTAATGGTTCACATACAGAAGTTGAGGGAGAAGTGATCAGAGACATCTGTATTCCAGATGAATTGGTATTTCAGGTAGTCAACGAATACTTCCCAAGAGATACGATCATTCATTTTGAGACAAGAGATATCAGTTATTATCTACATATGGATGAAGAGTTTTTCAAAAATCACTGCAAACTTTTTAATCTGCCACAACGATGGTATGCGCCATGGAAATTCCGCACAAAAAACACTCACATCAGCAAACTTGTTATGAATTACAAGGATATTCAGGTGAAGAAGGATTTTGAAGAAGAGTTTAAAGATGTATTTACTTGCGCTAAACATGTTCGCGAAAATTTCATTGATATCACATTGAAAGGTGTAACAAAAGGAGATGCGATCACAGAACTGATCGAGAAACTTGGAATTGACAAGAAAGACACCTATGCATTTGGAGATGCAGATAACGATGTAGAAATGATGCAGGTAGTTGGAACAGGAATCGCGATGGGACGTCATAGTGAGAAAGTAGGAGAAGTCGCATCTATGGTAACAGGAACTGTCAAAGAAGAAGGAATTACAATGGCACTTAAGAAGCTAGGATTGATCTAAGATGAAGAATATTATTTTTGATGTAGATGATACATTATATAATTTAATGGAACCATTTGAAAAAGCCCACAAAGAACTGATGGCAGCCCGCACAGATGCAGACTGTGAGGAATTATTTGAAGCATCAAGAACTTACAGTGATGAAGCATTCTGTATGTCAAGAGAAGGAAAAATCTCTGAAGACGAAGAATTTGCATATCGTGTCCAGAAAACATATGCAGATGTTGGAGTAGAAGTCAGCAAAGAAGAGGCAAAACAATTCGAAGAACGATACCGTTATTACCAAAAGCATATTCAGGTACCAGAAATTACAAAACAGATCCTTGATCATTGCAAAGAAAATTACAGAATTGGAATTTTAACGAATGGAACAACAAAGAATCAGGGAAAGAAATTAGAGACATTAGGATTAGACCACTGGTTCAACCCTAAAACAATGTTCATCTCAGACAGCATCGGAGCTGCAAAACCAGATGTTAAAGCATTCCATACTGTTCAAAAAGAAATGAAGATTGATCCTGAGGAAACATGGTTTATCGGAGACACCTTTGAAATAGATGTCGTAGGAGCCAAGAATTCTGGCTGGCATGTCATCTGGTTCAACCACAGAAACCGCCCAATGCCAGAAGGAGATATCGTTCCGGACGTAGAAGTAACAAGTAGACAGGAATTATTTGAATATATAAAAAAATTATAATTTAACACCGTCTAACATACACACATGTGGTGGTTTGAATAGCTGTCCATGTATATGAGAAAAACGAAATAATAGGATAAAAGATTTAGAACTTTTATCCTATTATTTCGTTTTTTTATATGCATTGAACAACGCATTCAAATTACAACTTGGTTACATTAGATGCCTGTTTTCCGCGAGGTCCTTCTTCAATCTCAAAACTAACACTCTGTCCTTCTTCCAAAGTCTTAAATCCTTTTCCCTGAATTGCAGAAAAATGAACAAATACATCATCTCCGGATTCCTGTGAAATAAATCCATAACCTTTTTCTGCGTTAAACCATTTTACTGTACCATTACTCATCTGGGTACCTCTACTTTCTTAAATAAAAAATACATGTAACTGTTAATGACAGGTGTTTCAATAAAAATCTTTATAAAAAAGAAAAAGTCCACGAACCGTTACTTGCTTTATGCATTCATAGAAATAAATGAATGCATCCGTATCGGTCGTGAACATTAAAATCTATCAATAACAAGATTAATCATAGCACAACAACTTAACGATTACAAATACTTTTTTAAATCCTGAATACTTTTTTCGTGGAGAGAAATAAGTTTGTCACCGAAATGTTTTGCTTCTTTGGAGGCATCACAGTAAAGATGATTTTTCTGGATTGCTTTGATCATTCCCATCGTATATCCCTGAATACACATTTCAGAAAGATGACTGACATTTTTATCAGACATAGCCTTTAATTTGGTCATCCATTCAGAATATGTTTTCAAAAGATCATTTAATTCTTCTGTAGAATCACCATTGGAAGTGATCGTATCTTTTATAGAATCTGATAAATTTTGATATTCTTCTTCCTGGCTGATGATCAAAGCCTTAAAATCACAGTCTGTCGTGATCTTTCGAATCTCAGGAATGGTTTCTAAAACCATTGCAATGTTTTGATAAATACTGTTTAATAAATTTTCATTATCCATAATTGTAAAACTCCTTTTGTTTATAGGATGTTCCATATAACAGTTTCTATACATAAAAGTGGAAATATGATAAAATGGCAGACATAAAATGAAATTTACATCGATTTAAGCATGAAAAGAGATAATAAGCAGGAGCAAGAAAAAGATGAGCAAAGAAAATTTTGAGAAGCAGATCCGAAAAAGAATGGAACAGTTAGATGAGATCAACGAACATGGAATATTTAAAGAATTAAAAGGAACTGTCACAGATTTTAATTATGATACCAAAAGTTTAACCATGACGTTCGAGGCCACAAAGTTTCATGAAAATGCATTTGGAATCATGTTTGGAGGTTCTCTGGCAGGGATGTTTGATATTGCATTTGGAACATTGACTGCTGGATTGGGCGATTATAGTGTAGCCCCAACGGTGCAGCTTTCTACAACATTTTTAAAAGGAATACCAACAGGAGCAACCGTAAGAACAGAGGTAGAAGCAGTGTCCACAGGAAAAACGATCATGAATTTTGTTGGAAAAGCCTATGTAGGAGAAGAACTCGTCGGAAGCGCCAGCGGGACATTTATGACACCGCGGCCATTTAAGAAATTTAATACAGAAAAATAAAGAAAAAGGATATTGATCGTGACACCAATATCCTTTTTATATCATAGGAAATTTCAAGGGAATCCCCTTGATAAAGTTATTTTATAAAGCAACTTGCTCGATCTCTTTTACAGCATCAAGGATCATATCAGGAGTTACTTCATAAGGCCATACACGTACATCAATTCCAGATAAAGCCTTTGTGATCACAGCATCCATATCATCAATCGTCGCATGAATATCCGCAAGTTTCACAGGAAATCCCATATTCTTGGAGAATTCATAGATTTTCTTAAATTCCTCTTCCTGATGATCAACTTTTAATAAGATCAGGATACAATAAGCAACGATCTCACCATGCAGATGTCCATGTTCTTCGGTAGATTTACATACAGTAAATCCGTTATAGCAGGCATGTGCAAGTCCGGTATTTAAATCAATTCCGACAAGATTTGATACAAAACCAGTAGAAACGATAATTCCAAGAATGACTTCTTCCAGAGCTTTTCCAGAAGTATGATTTCGACATTCTTCTAAGGCTTCTACACCGTATTTTACTAATGGTCTGGCACAAAGATTACTGATCTGGACGCCCATGGAAGTGCTATGGTCTAGATCATTATCACCACGGGCACTGGTTGTACATTCATAAAATTTAGCCATTGTATCACCAATTCCAGCCCACAGGTACTTTTCAGGAGCATTGGCGATCACTTGTGTATTGATAAAGATCCATTCAGAAGGTTTCTCCTGGAAAGAATATTCACGAAGGGAACCATCTGGATGATAGATGATACCAAGTGATGTACAAGAAGCACAAGTAGAAGCAATCGTTGGAAATGTAAAGAATGGTCGGTTGCTTTCCTGTGACAATACTTTACAAGTATCAATCGCTTTTCCGCCACCACATGCAAAGATCATATCAGCATCAATAACTTCTTGATGAGAATTTAATTCATCTATGTGTTCACGACTGGCTTCACCACCGTATTCAAAGACACCGGTGATCATGATATTGCTGTCAGCAACAGCTTCTTTGATCAGATCGGCAGCGGCAGCCAAGGCATGTGTTCCTCCGATGATCACAGCTTTTGTTCCGTATTTTTCACATACCATAGGGATGTCGGCATATGCGTCGGTTCCAATGGAGTAATTTGGGTAGTATTTTCTCATAAGTCATATAACTCCTTCTGTTTTGTTAATTTTTTTCATTATACTCTTGAAAGAATGTTTTGACAAATATTATGGAAGTAGTAAAATATATTTGTTCCCTAACCTCAAGTTTTCTGCTTTTTTCAAAAGTAAAAAAACGGAAAGTCTAAGGTGACAGGAAAGATAAGAATAGAACATAAAGGAAGGTAATATAAAATGGCAAAGATTGATATCATATCAGGATTTTTAGGAGCAGGTAAAACAACTCTGATCCAGAAATTATTAAAAGAAGCATTAAAAGGAGAGAAAGTCGTACTGATCGAGAATGAATTTGGCGAGATTGGTATCGATGGAGGATTCCTTAAGGACGCAGGGATTGAAGTAACAGAGATGAATTCTGGATGTATTTGTTGTTCTTTAGTTGGAGACTTCGGAAGTGCATTAAAAGAAGTAGTTACACAGTACAACCCAGACCGTATCATCATTGAACCATCAGGAGTTGGTAAATTATCAGACGTTATCAAAGCTGTACAAGGTGTTGCGGAAGATGTTGAACTAGACTTAAACAGCTTTGTGACAGTTGCAGATGCAAAGAAATGCAAGATGTATATAAAGAACTTCGGTGAATTCTATAATAATCAGGTAGAATATGCAGGATCCATCATCTTAAGCCGTACAGGAGATGTAGCAGAAGATAAATTAAATGAAAGTGTAGCACTGCTTCGTGAACATAACGAAAAAGCTGCGATCATCACAACACCATGGGATGAGCTTTCTGGAGAACAGATCTTAAAAGTTATGGAAGATGGAAATGATATGGTCAAAGAATTATTAGAAGAAGAGGAAATCTGCCCTGTGTGCGGTGGACACCATGATCACGACCATGATCACGAACATCATCACGACCACGACCATGAACATCATCACCATGATCACGATGAAGAATGTGGTTGCGGATGTGGACACGATCACGACCATGATCATGAACATCATCATCACGATCACGATGAAGAATGCAGCTGTGGATGCGGACATGACCACGATCATCACCACCATCATCATGCAGATGAAGTGTTTACAAGCTGGGGCAAAGAAACACCTAAGAAATATAATAAGGAAGAACTGGATACGATCTTACAGAAATTATCCAAAGATGACAGCTATGGTATGATCTTAAGATCCAAAGGTATTTTACAGACAGAAGATGGATCATGGGTTCAGTTTGATCTTGTTCCAGGAGAATATGAAATCCGTGAAGGAAGTGCAGACTACACAGGAAGAATCTGTGTGATTGGATCAAAATTAAAAGAAGATGAATTAGAAGGTTTATTCTTCTAAATAACAGGAGGAAAAAGAATGTACGAATTACCGGCATACCTGGTATGGGGATTTTTAGAAAGTGGAAAATCAACACTGATCAAAGAAACATTAAACCAGGATTATTTTAATGACGGCGAGAAAACAATGATCCTTACGTTTGAAGAAGGAGAAGTCGAATACGATAAAGAAATGCTAGAGAAGACAAATTCATTCGTGGTGAATATTGAAAATATGGAAGATTTCACAAAAGAATTTGTCAGAGGATGTCAGAGAAATTATTATCCAGACCGTGTCATGATCGAATACAATGGAATGTACTCCATTGACGATCTGATGGATGTAGTAGATGAGACAGATCTTGAGTTATATCAGGTGATCGTAACAGTTGATGCATCTACAGCAGATTTGTATTTGAAAAATATGAAATCTATGTTTATGGAAATGTTTAAGATGGCAGATCTTGTCATTTTTAACCGCTGTGATGACAATACGAATATGGGAAGTTTCCGAAGAAGCATCAAAGCAGTCAATCCAAGAGCACAGGTAGGTTTCGAACGTGCCGATGGAAAAGAGATGGCACAGGATGAACTGCTGCCATATGATGTGAATGCAGATGTGATCAAAGTCGAAGACGAAGATTATGGAATCTGGTATATCGATGCGATGGAACGTCCAGAGGTTTACGAAGGAAAGACTGTGGAAATGCGTGTTCAGGTCCAGCGCAGTCCAAAGATGCCACCGGGAATGATCATTCCTGGACGTAAAGCAATGACATGTTGTGAAGATGATATGACATTTATTGGATATCTGTGCAGATTAAACCAGACGAAATCCAAGACATTAAAGAGAATTCTCAATAACGAATGGGTAACATTAACAGCACAGATTCATTCAGAATACAATGAAGCATATGATAAGACAATGCCAATCTTAACAGCGATCAGAATCGAAAAATCAGAACCGCCAAAAGAACAATTGGTATATTTCTAGATTTTAAGGACATAGCAACCCTGCCCCAAGCATACACTGTAAAAACAACATTTACAGGGGGCTTTTCCATTGAAGAAATACATGGAAGAAAGAGTCATTGAAAGTGCGATCTACATCATTGAACATAATGCTACAGTACGCCAGACAGCCAAGCAGTTCGGCGTCAGCAAAAGCACAGTACATATAGATGTAACAAAAGAGGCGTTTTTGTGAAGGTTGTTTATGAGGTGAGGTAAGAGTCTTTAGTGGGGGTAAAATCTTTACATGTAATATCCTGTGTTCAAAAGGTAGGATTTAAGCGAAAAAAGCATCGTGACCATGAGGAAATATAAAAGTAAAAAGTATTCTATGATAAAGTATAAAGGCTTAGAGGAGAATGTCTCTTCTAAGTTTTTTTAATAAGAAAGCAGTTTGGGCGTTTGCTTTTGAAGTTATAATAAGTGTAGTAAAACTTACACCAGATACCGTACTAAGATGATATTTGTTAAAGAGAAACTATTGATGGATAGAATGTCGGATATTCAGTTACGATTTTTCAATATAGGGTGAGAAAGTTTTTTTGATGAAGTGTAATAATATGTGGTTATATGCTTTGTAGAAAAATCCGTAGGAATTAAAATTTTTTGTTTTGTGGAAAGATTATAATTATGATATACTGAAAGAAAATGATAAATTAGAATTTTAAAAAGGAGTGTGATGACCATGATTTTTGATTTTGAGCCTTGGCAATTAGATATTGATATTGACTTAACTAAACAATTATATAGAAGTTGTAAAGGAGACTTTGTATGGGTAGAAAAGAAATAACAACAAAAGAAGATTTAATGAAAGTAATAGAATTATTCGAAAATACTGGAATTACATACTGGTTGGATGGCGGATGGGGTGTAGATATTTTAGCTGGTAAACAAACAAGAATTCATAGAGATATAGATATAAATTTTGATGCTCAACATACGGAAAAATTGTTAAATGTGCTTTTGAATCTGGGCTATAAAATTGATACAGACTGGAAACCGGTTAGAATAGAGTTATATAGTGATGAACTTGGTTACTTAGACATTCACCCGTTCGTTTTAAATGAGGACGGAACTTCAAAACAAGCTGATTTAGAGGGTGGATGGTATGAGTTTGAAAAAGATTACTTTGGTAGTGTTTTTTTTGAAGGCAAAACAATTCCTTGTATATCTTTAAAAGGCCAAAAAGTTTTCCATTCAGGTTATGAATTAAGAGATAAAGATAAGCATGATATTTCAATTCTTGAAAGTTTATCAAAATAACATTGCTGTAATTTCTAAGATAAATTCCACTTTATCGCTTTGAAATTTTAACTGAATAAGTATAGCACCAACCGCTGCTACATGGAAGCAAACACAACCATGCAACAGCGGTTTTTCTTTACCGTTTTTTCCTTTGACTGATAGGAGTTCCTGTTTTCTTTGATTTTTGTAGAATCCGAATGAGCCAGCGAAATTCTTCGTCTGACAGATTTTTATAGTTGATGCCGAGCTGCTTGCAGTAAAGGACAACCAGCTTTTCATCCCGACTGCCCTTGAAATTTTCAACCGCTTCCAAATTTTCTTTCAATTCATCGGCAACGGTGGTCTGGGGCGCACTCTCGCTGTCCTTTTTGTGGGCTTCCCGAATATCCCGGATAATGAGATTGAGGTCATCAAGAACCATGTGGCTGAAATATTCATCATCGCTGATATGGGCGGCTTGCAGCACTTTCAAATGCGGGTCGTCTTCGCCGGGGCGATACCGTTCAATGATTTCATGCCGGACAGTATCGACAAGGGCGTTGAGGTTTTGAATCTGCATGGTGGCAATCCCATCTACATAAATCTCAATGTCCGCAAGAAACTTGATAAAGTCCTTATGAGTGGCAAGCTCACAGAGCAGACGGTTGTTAATCCGACCGCCTTTCAGAAGTGCCACCATCTCATCATTCAAATGCAGCTCTGTTAGTGGCGTGTTGATCTGCTCCCGGTTCTCTGTCCGGCACAGCAGATAATCAACGGAAACCCCATAGAAGTCTGCCAGCGTGATAAGGTTGCCATGAT
>ENA-OPSX01000830-OPSX01000830.1-human-gut-metagenome-genome-assembly--contig:-NODE-830-length-15190-cov-10.187182_pt1 | contig 15190 bp, 17 predicted proteins | sample MGYA00241462_ERZ501916 | MGnify/ENA primary metagenome ERZ501916 (study PRJEB25962, sample SAMEA2042113) | human gut metagenome | biome: human gut; feature: human-associated habitat; material: faeces...
CTCCACAATGAGCTGCTTGTCATCGGGGATGGTGAACTTTTGCAGGGTGAACACCGTGCGTTCGCTCTTCTGCCCCGCCACGCAGGTGGTGTAGTTGTAGGCACGCAGCGGAAGCAGTACCTGCTCCTGCATGGCAGTCTGCTTGGCGACCTTCTTGTCCACGATTTTGAACGTGATGAAGTCGATGTCGAACGGCACGTTGGACTTGTTGCGCAGTTCCGTATGGAAGTACAGCAGTCCGTTGTGCGAATACAACCCTTTGAGCAGGTACTGAATACCGAAGGACTTGCTGCCGATGTGCTTCACCGCCCGCCTGTCCTCCTTGTGAATGGATTTCATGATGAGCCTTACCAGCATCGGGCTTTCGCTTCCGAGTTCCTTGAGATAGACCTCCATGGCGTTGTTCGGACGGTTTACGCTCTCCCCATCGTGGATGAAGTCCGCCATTTCCACATTGAGTAACAGCGGTTCGTTGGCATACTTGACATTGAAGGTGTAGAATGCACCGTCTTCGGTGATGACGCTCATGTTCGTCTCTTCGTGGAAGTCCTTGACCGTCGCCTTCACACGGATGACGTTTTCCGCACCGTCCGCCTTCCCCGCAATGAGATTGGGCGAACCCAAATCGACATAGCGCACGGCAGAGGGGAAGATGATGTGTACCGTCTTGTCGTAGGTGATTTCCAACCCGTGAGGCGGTATCATCCGCTCAAAGGCAATTTTGCGGGTCAGTCCCTGATAGAGGTCTCCGCTTGAAGTTGTTTCCTGTGCGTTGGCACAGACTGCGCCCAGCATCAGGGCGATGGCTAAAACTGTTCTTTTCATTTTTACTTTGGATTAAAGTGGTGAATAATAACTGTGAATTACTTGTTGTCCGGTTGGTAGAGCAATACCTTGTAACCAGCCTTCAGATGCACCTTGACGGTACGCATTTTCTTAGAGAAATACTGCGAGGTGCCTTGTATCAGTCCCTTCCCCAAATCAGCGGCAAGCTGTGCGCCCGCATCAGTGGAGAAGTTCATACTGCTGCCTGCGGAAGTACCCATTCCTGCGACAATCTCCTTGGCGGCACTGCGCTCCATCGAGCCGGGGATGAATATCCCAGCTTGTCCGTCCGTATCGTACACTGTCAGCTCTACGGGAATGATATTGCCCTGATATTCCAGCGAAGAAATGACAACGGCGAGCCGTTCGCCCTGTAGCTTTGTCGTTCCCACGACAAAGGCGTTGCGTGGAATCTCCCAGCCCGATACCAACATCGGCTCCAAGAGACGGAAACGTACGATTTGCCCGTCCGTAACCGTCTGGTTGTTATGCACACAGGCTGATATGGTGTTTCTCTCCGTCTGTGAGGCTGTCCCGATAGCAGTTTGAAATAGGAAATTTCTCTCCTTGACATATTCGGAGCGGAAAGTCGAGTCGCTCATCGGCTGCGCCAGAGCCGACACCACTTGCTCGCTCACGGGGGCAACGGGAAAGGCTACCGCCTTCCCGTTTCGGGTGGTTGCGACCGCTTTCCTTTCGGAAGCCGTCTCCCCATCCGAAACCAATGCCTTACTTGGCAACTGCTGTCCACCGCCCGACGGCATATACTTTGCTGCCAGTTGATAGGACTTTTCAAGCAATGCCATCTGGTCGTTTACGGTTATGGCAGGCGACTGCTGTTCGCTGCTCATACGGTTTTCCAACTCTGCCAAACGGGCACGCAGTTCCTCCTTTTCAGGGTCTTCTCTCGGTGCTTCATAGAAACTGCCGAGCGTGCGGTTGATGTCCTGATAGGCGGATGCCGAAGCGTGAAAGCCATCTTGCGGAGCAGAATGTCGGGACGTGTATCCCTCACTCTCATTCGAGGGGTCAGACTCCCAAGCGGACGCTTCGCCCGCTCCCTGTGAAGTCTCTCCTCCTGTCATTTCCCCGAACATGGAACTAAGGCTTTGCATGGCACGACTCCGTTCCTGCTCCTTCTGTTCCATCATCTCCTTCTCGTAGGCTTTCTTCTTGTCACCAATCAGTTCGGCTGCCATCGGGTCGGGCACTTCCGTGTTGAAGCCCTTTGCCTGTTTCTCCTCTTCTTTCTCCGACGGAGCGAAAATGAGCCACATGGAGCCTGCAAAAAGCAGGAACATCAGGGGATAAATGATAAATTTCTTTCGCCTTTGTCTCTCTTCCTCCGTCAGCTCAGGCGAGGTGCTCGTATCGAAGGCTGTCTTTCTTTTGAATGGGAACATAATCGTAATACTTTAATAGGTTGATACTGTCGTTGGGATAAAGCCGCCTTACTTCGGGGGCTTCAATATGCTCGATTGCCGGCAACGTTTGCTCTTCGGAGTCTCCATCGGAGAAGATGCGGTACAAACCGTTGAAGAAAACGTAGTTGGCAAGGAGGGCGAAGAAAAGAAGCATCGTCAGGACGACATACAGCCTCAGATGAGCGGGGATGCGTCCGCACAGGCGGCGGAGTCTTGCCTCCATTCCCTCCTGCATCATTTGGAACAGACTTTTCTTTTTCATCGCTTACGGGTACTGATGTCCTTGTTCTCGACAATCTCGAACCCTTCGATATTGAAGCCATTCGGATTGTCATCGCTGCGGCTCGTATTGAGCAGGCGACATACGGTCACGAGACTGCGCTCGGTCACATTGGTGGCACGGATAATCATCTGCCGGGCATGCGTCCGTACCGCATAGGGATAGCGGTCGAAGTCACAGAGTACGCTGTCCACCTGTACGACCTGATTGATATTTCCCGCCACGATACGGTTGTAGTACCCTTTCTCTGAGAAATCCCGATAGTAGTTGTAGGCACTCTTGTCCGCCAAGAGCAGCGCACGGGAGATATTCCCCTCGATGGCACTCTTATCGGGCGAAAGGGTGAAGAACAACTCGTGGAAGCGGCGCACATGCTCCTTGGCTTCCGCGGGTCTGTTCTGCGACAGATCCTGCGACAGGGCGAGCATCAGCGACTTTCCCCCATCCAGCACATAGATTTTCTGCCTTTGGGCTTCGGCAAAGGAGTAGGCACTCCATACCGAATAGCCAGCAAGGAGAACGCACAGGCAGACGACGACCAAGGTAAAGAGGCGTATCTGCCTGAAACTTGTTTCGATATTCTTTAATGACTTAAATTCCATAGCTTTTTAATTTTGTTCGGATGATTCCGGTGATTTATTTCCTCCCCGATGGAACAATCTTCCGGCAACGTCTTTGGCTTTGCTCCCCGCATAGCTCATTGCGTTTCGTGCGTGTCCTCCGGCAAAACCGCCAACGGCTCCACCTACGGCACCTGCGATACCGGCACCCTTTCCTGCCGCATAGTTCACGTTCTTGCCGAAGTTACCCGCTCCACCTGCCTGTATCACCCAGCCTGCAACCGTGGGAATGGTGAAGTAGCCGATGATACCGATAACCATGAAGACGAGATACACGCCGTTCGAGGCATCTATCGTATAGGTAGGGTCGTTCTGCAACTGCGTGATGTCATGTTTGAGCATCAGCTCCTGAATCTTTGCCAGCATCGAACTGAACAAGTCCGCCACGGGCAACCACAGGTAGATGGAGATATACCTTGTGAACCATTGCGTGAGGGTGCTCTGAAAACCGTCCCATACGGAGATGGCAAAGGCTATCGGTCCCAAGATGGAGAGTACAATCAGAAAGAATGTCCGAAGCGTGTCGATGAGCAAGGCGGCAGCAGCAAAAAGCAGTTCCAAGAGTTCCCGCACCATATTGCGAAGCGATTTCTTGAGGTTGTACATACTGCGTTCCACATACATTCCCGCCATCGTCGCCATATCCGAGGGAGCAATACCGAGTTCATCCAGTTTCTTGTCGAACTCCTCATTGCTGACCAGATAGGCTGTTTCGGGATTCTTCACCATCGCCTCGTACTCCAGCTTGTCCCGCAACTTGCGGTATTCGTCCATACTGAAGGTCTGCTTTTCGAGCATCTTGTGCGTCCCTTGCACAACGGGACTGAGTACCCCGTTGATAGTCTCCAGCACCATCGGAAAGAAGAGAATGCAAAGACCGAGCGCAAAGGGACGGAGCAACGGATAGACGTCAATGGGTTCGGCACGAGCCAAGGTCTGCCACACCCGAAGTGCCACATAAAAGAGCGCGCCCAAGCCCGCAATGCCTTTGGCGACACCTATCATGTCGCCGCACATCGGCATCATCTCCGTGTAAAGGGTACGGAGGACTTGGTGCAGGTTGTCAAATTCCGCTCCCATACCTACCAATACCTTTCGTTGTCCGTTCCATAGAGCGAAAGCACCCGGTCAGTGTCCTGCTGCTTCTTGGCTCTGAGGTAGCTCACGGAGATGTTCTTGTTCGTGTAGTAACGCACGAGGTTGCGGTAGTCCCGCACCTCCTTGTAGCAGCGATCCACCACGTCCATACGTTCCTTGTCGGTCATCTTCAGCGTGGTGATGTTCACCACTTGCTTCAGCTCCTTGAGCAGGTTGTTGCTCTCTCCGAGCAGTTTGGTATAGCCGTTGGCAATGGCGACCAGCTCCTCCGGTCGGAAGTTCGGGTCGGAGAGCATCTTCTTGTAGTTGTTCACATAGATGTCGGAGATTTCTCCGACCATCAGGATGGTCTCCTTCACCCGTTGGGCATCCCGCACGAGGTCGTTCACCTTTTTCAGGGCATCGTAGTACTTCTTGCTCTCATTGTAGAGCTTCTCGACCTCCTTGAAGTTGTCAAGCGTGTTCTTGACCGTCTTGGAGGTCTGCACGATTTCCTTGGTCGTGTTGATGATACTCTGTGCAAGGTTGGTGGGGTCTGTGACCACCCATTGGGCGTGTGCGCTGCCTGCCAAGAGGCAACCGCACGCCATAAGCATTAAAATTTTCTTTCTCATTTTACGTTGGATTTTAGTGTGATTATTCCTTACTATGCTTCTTCGGCGAGCAGCCTGACGGCAAGCTCCATATTGCCGCCGAGTTGCTTGGCACGGGCGAGTACGCGCATCTTCTCAGTCTCCTCCGTCGTGGAGGTGAGGTATTCGGCTTTCGAGACTTCGGTGGCATAGACGGCGGACTGAACACCGCCCAGACCGATCCACACCTCCTTGTATGACCGTGTGGCATCGTTGCTCTGATTGATGGAGAGTATCTGCCCCCGTTCCTTGTCCGTCAGTCCCAAGAGTGCCTGAATCTGGTCGAACTTGTTCATGTACTTGCGCTGGTCAAGCAGAATCTTGCAATCACTATTATTGATGATGGACTCCTTGACCACGGGTGAGGAGATAATGTCGTCCACCTCCTGTGTCACCACAACCGCCTCTCCGAAGAACTTACGCACGGTCTTATAGAGGTAGCGTATGTAGCCCGCCATGTTTGCAGAGGCAATCGCTTTCCAAGCTTCCTCGATGAGGATAACCTTCCGTATTCCCTTCAGCCTTCGCATCTTGTTGATGAACAGCTCCATAATGATGATGGTCGTGATGGGGAAAAGGATGGGATGATCCTTTATCGCATCAATCTCGAAGACGATAAAGCGTGCGTTCAGCAGGTCGAGCTGCTTGTCCGAGTTCAGCAGGTAGTCGTATTCGCCACCTTTATAGTACGGCTCCAAGACGTTGAGAAAATTGGCCAAGTCAAAATCCTTTTCCCTGACCTTTTTCTCACGGAGCAATGCCGAGTAGTCGGTGGTGAGATACTCGTAAAAGCTGTTGAACGAAGGAACGATACCGTCGTCCGTCTTGATACGCTCGATAAAGAGCGACACGGCATTGGAGAGGGCAACTTCCTCCGAACGGGTGGCAGGCTCGTTGTCCTTCTTCCAGAGGGTCAGCAGCAGGGTTTTGATGCTCTCCCGCTTCTCCACATCATACACCTTGTCGGTGGTATAGAAGGGATTGAAGCTGATGGGACTCTCATCCGAATAGATGAAATAGATCCCGTCCTCGCCCTGTGTCTTGTGGCGTATCATCTCGCACAAGCCCTGATAGCTGTTTCCCGTGTCCACCAAAACGATATGGGTATTCTGCTCCCAATACTGCCTTAGCAGATGGTTGGTGAAGAACGACTTGCCCGAACCCGAAGGACCCAAGATGAACTTGTTGCGGTTCGTAGTGATGCCTTTCTTCATCGGCAAATCGGAGATGTCGAGATGAATCGGCTTGCCGCTGCGGTCAGCCATCTTGATGCCGAACGGAGAGAGTGAATCACGATAGTTGGTCTCCTCATTGAAGAAACAGACCGCCTGCTCGATGAAGGTGTAAAAACTCTCTTCTGCGGGGAAGTCGGCTTCATTGCCGGGAATGCCTGCCCAAAACAGCGTCGGCACATCCACCGTGTTGTGACGTGGCTTGCACTCCATCAGTGCGAGCTGGCTGCCCACGTCGTTGCGGATGCGGCGGAGTTCCTCTTTATCCTCGCTCCACGCCAAGACGTTGCAATGGCAGCGGACGGAGGTAAGCCCGAAACTGTGCGCCTCGTTCAGATATTCGTCAATCCACTGCTTGTTGATTTGGTTGCTTCGGCTGTAACGGGAGAGCGAATGCATGTTCCGCGCGTTCTTCTCGAAGCGTTGCAGGTTCTCCGCACAGTCATCAATCAAGACATACTGATTATAGATATGGTTGCACGAGAGCAACAGCCCAACGGGAGCGGCAAAGGAAAGGCGGCAGTCGCTGCGGTCGGTGGAGAGACGCTCATAGCGCATATCAGTGTTTACCAGTCCGGGCAGGTCTTCCGTATCGGAGAGCGTATGCAGGCAGAGCCGCTTGTCGCCGATACGCATACGGTCGGCTCTCAGGTCGATGTCCTCCAAGACCGTCGTGTCGGAGAGGGAAAGCGAGAAATACTTTTCTATCAGTCCCGGCGTCTCCGCCGTCCCGATAATCTCCTCGTCCGTCAGGCGAGAGAGGCGAATAAAACCGCTTTCGTTCATAATCCGCTCGAATTGCTCGGTCGCTTCGAGGAACTTGCGGGCAGTATCCTTGTCCCGTACCTCCTTGGGGATGATATGCCCTCGGCAGAGCGTAGAAAAATTGCTTTGCTGCCGGTTGCGGTTCTTGGTCGTCTTGGTCAGGAACAGGTAGCAGGCGTGGTTCAGGAACGGTCGCTCATTGAAGTGCCGCTCGAAACTGCGGGAGAGGAAACCCATATCCTCCTTTTGCAAGTCCGGACGATAGCCTTCCTTGACAAACCAGTCCTGCTTGTGCACGACACTGTAGGTCGGCAACACCTTGATTGCCTTTACCCAAGCCGAATGGATGGCAGCATACTCCGCGCTTGTCACCGTATAGAGTTCGGGCAAGTCCACCCGAAAGGCGACCGTGATGTCGGCGTCCTTCGAGAGGATGCACCCCTCTTCGACGGCAAGTAGCGGGAAGCGGTTTTCCAGCGTGGTGGCTTTCAGTACGTTTCTCATTGTCTTTCCTCCTTTTCTTTTTTGTTAGTGTTATCACGATGTTTCCTCTTTCGTCTCGGCACTCCTTTGTGGCGCAACAGACGGGGAATGCGTCGTCGGTTGATAAGGTATCGGGGATGGCTATGCAAGGCGGAACGCTTCATCAGCCCGTGTTCCCCGTACTTCCTGTTCAGGGAGAAGGTCTGCCACACCAGAATGGATGCGGCAGTCCCTCCGAAGCCGATACAGATCCATTGATTGACACCCGCCATATAGAGGATGACAAACAGCACGAAAAGGGCAAGCAGCCCTCCGGCGAAGATGAACAGATACTGGCTTTTGAGTCCCTGAAACTCTACCGAGCGACCGATTCCCTTGTTAATAGCATAGGTCTCCATAGGCTTAGAGGAAGAAACTTCTTAAAATGGTGGCTGCAACTATCAAGAAAATACACGCCCCAAACCAGCTTGCGGCTGTCTTCGAGGTGTCCGGGTCGCCTGACGAAAATTTTGAGTACACTTTTACCCCACCGATGAGTCCCACGACCGCACCGATGGCGTAGATGAGTTTCGTGGCTGGGTCGAAATAGCTCGTCACCATGTTGGTGGCTTGGTTGATGCCCGACAAGCCGTTGCCTTGGGCAAAGGCAGAGGAAATGGATAGCAGCAGGACGGCTGCGATAAGAAAATGTCTTTTGGTCATAAATCTTTGTTTTGTGCCGGGAGGATTGGATAGGTCCTCCCGACGGATGAATACTGTTGTTACTTTCGGATGTCAGTGGTGACTCTCTTAGGGTCAGCCGTACTCTTTTTCTTTCATTGCTTTTACTACATAAAGGGTTCATACTATTGGGACAAAACCATTCGGAAGGGATGTTACGCCTTTTCGCCGCTGTAAAGATCCTCGAAACGGGCACGGACGATTTCATCGATCGTGGCCGAGCGTTTCGCGTCGCTTCGGAGCGTCTCCATCAGGCGGGTTCCTTCCAACGCTCTCAGCGTATCGCCGGTTCTCTGTCGCTCTGCGTCGGTATGGGCGTGGCGGTGAATGACCGCCAAGGCTTCCAGCACCCGTTCAAAATCAATCCCCGTGGCATATTCGCTTTCTCCTCGTATGGGAAGTTCTTCGTCCTCCTCTTCAAACGATGGAGCATCCGAAGACCCATACGTTAAAGGAATCTCATCTATGTCGGGCTGTTCATCCGGCTCTTCCGATGGTTCTTGTCCGTTTTCGAGGGCAAATGTAGAAGCCTTTTTTGCTTCCGCCTCGCCTTTTGGATAACTGCGTACTTGTGGCGTCGAGTGGCTTATCTTAAAGCGACTCTTTCCGATGATTTCGGCTTCACGGACCGTTTGACAAGGCTCTTTTTGGGGTGCTCCCTTCTTTCTTCTTTTCCGCTCATACAAAAGAAAAAGCAGCAGCCACACAAGATAGAGCAAGAGAAGGACAAGGACTATTCGGAACATAGGCGTTGCAGGATTTCGTAAAGCTCATTACCTAACTTGATACAGAGCCTGCTCAACTTCCCTCCGTGGGGTGGGAAGAGGGTGCATACCCCCTTTCTGCGTTCGGAAAGCAGCGGACGATACAAACGGGAGTGACTCAATGAGCTCTGCATCAAGAGGACTCCCGTTTCATCGGCAAGGGTGCGACAGCGTTCATCGGCATCCTCACGTTCCCAAGCCTCTATCATATTGCGGAGCAGGTAAAGTTCTCTGATATTGCCCTTGCCCATAGTCAGTATCTGCTCTCCCAAGATGTCTATGAAATGGCGGACGGCTTCCATATCCATCGGACTGCCCGTAACGGGAAAGACGACGGCATCCATTGCCGAAAGCAGTTCCACCGTTCCTTCGGTACGCATCAATGCAGGAAGGTCGAAGAGAATGCAGCGAGGAGGATTGTCCGCACAGTGTCGCTCCACACGGTTCAGGGCTTCCCGCACCGGAGCGCAGATAATCGGATAAGGGGTGCAGGGTGTCCGATGTTTCTGGTGCATCAGCTTTTGAGGATTCAGTTCTTCCGACTCTTGTTGCCGCAGACGGGCGATGGTATAAACGGGATGGTTGCAATCCACGACGGCGACATCGTACCCTCTGTGGTAATGCAGAATGCTTGCGGCAAGTACCGTAAGCGAAGTTTTGCCGACACCACCCTTGGGGGAAGCGATGGCGAGATAAATGGGTTTACTCATATTTTCTCTTTTCTTTGAATGGGTGAATACTATGTCTTGATAAATCGTTTGTAATCGAAATTGCCTGACAGAATCTCTTTCGGGGCTTCTTCGGCAACGCGATCCAGCAGCTTGCGGACACGTTCCCCGGCTGCTTTCTTAATCGCTTGGAACATCGGGGAGTCCTGTATCTTACAGATGGTTTCGGCGGCTTTGGCAGCTTCCTCTATCGGGGCATTCTTACAGGAGAGGACATTGCCCATTTGTTGCAGCTCTTCCACGGTGATGCTTTCTGAAAGAGAGTGGTTTTCACCTTGGACTTCCACCAGTACAGATACCTCTTCCTCTTCGAGAATACTTGGAACGGTCTCTTCCAACATTTCTGTTTCAAAACTCTGTTCTTGTTGTTGCTCTTCTTTAATGGGCAACTCGGCTAAAAGGATATTCTCCTCTTGGGACAGTTCCCTTTTAGGGATGCGGATGGTAACGACGACTTTTCCCTTGCCCCGTTCCCTGAAAAAGAGCTGCAAGTCACGGTAGAGTCTTACGGTACTCCGATAGCGTCCGTACAGAAAGCGGGCGACCTGCACGCTGCCGAGATAGGCTAAGCCTACCAAAAGCAGAATAAAGATGACCTGCTTCATCGCTCGAAACGTTTACGGAATTGTTGCTCGAACAAGGCGTCTATCTCATCGCGGTGGGTATCAAGATGGTGACGGATGATGTTGTCAATATAGGCGGAGAGGGGCAGACTGTTGCCTGTGATTGTACCCACGATGCAGGCTATCTCATCCTTGATCTGTTGGGATACATAGACGGACACCCCCTTTTCCATGATGTGCCGTCTGAGAAAGGTCTCTTCATAATCGCTCGGTTCCGGTTTCTGCTTTTCCTTTCCTGTCTCCGAACGCTCTATCAACGTGGTGGAATTACGGATAGTCACCTTAGAGGATACACTCTTGTTTTCCATGAGGGCTGTCTGCCCTGCATTCTGTCTTACGTTTTGCTTTTTCATATTACAATAGCTTTTTGAATTTGAGTTCATTTAATCTGTTTATTTCGTCCTTATAGACTTCAAAGTGGTGGAGGATGATGTTCTCGACATAGATACCGATGGTCATCTCCCTGTTTTTCATCGACATGACTATCTCCGCCAGCTTTTCCTGCAATTCTCTGGCGACATAGATGGTCTTACGGTCTTTCAGGTCGTTGCGGTAGATGAACAAGGATTCATAGTCTCCCTTCGGTATTCTGCGACGGGTGCGGGAAAGAGGCCGTTTCACCTCCTCAGAGAGTTCTCTCTCTTCCTCCGGAGTTTCTTCGACAGACTCCTTTTCCCCGCAAGAAGCAGAGGGGGAATCCTCCTTCCGTCTCATGGGAATGCCCTGCGAGATCAGCTCTCTGATGGCATCGGGATTTATCTTTTCTTTATGCTTCTCTGCCATACGCTTCAGGTTTTACAATGGATAGGATTTCTTCCACAAGTTCTTTCAGACGGCTGCCTCTGAGCAGCGTGCGGGAGGCGGGAAAGATGGTCGAACGGAAGAGGGTCGTACCCTCATCCATGACCTCTTTTTTGTAGCGGGTCGTGTTGGGGACTGACGTCTTTAGGATGGGAAGTCCCAACTCGGCAATGACTTTCTCATACATTGCATAGAGAGGTGTTTTCTCTCTGCCGTCCACCATGTTCCAGAAAAGGTAAATCCCCTTGTTGTCCGTGTCCGCATTATCAGTGACCGCCTGCTTGATAACGGCGGAGAAACTCAGCGTGCTTTCCAAGGAAATACGGTCGGAAGAGATAGGCGTGAAGATGTAGTCCATACAGGCAAGCGTGTCGATGACACCCCTCGTATTGATGGTGCCCGGCAAATCGAAAAAGACGAAGTCTGTTTCCGATTCATTTTGTTCCAGATAATCCTGTACGACGCCTATGGCTTCGTCCGAGGTCGTACAAAGAATGCTATAGGTAGGCTTTTGAAGCCGGGAGAATTGGACGATAGCCAATTCCTGTAGCGAGCTGTTCGTTTCCAAGCCTTTGGCATCCCGTTTTCTCATCTCGTTAATGCTGAACTGCGGGTAGTCGCAATCCACGACAAGGACATTGTATCCGCAGACATAGTGCAGATAGCTTGCCGCCAAGACCGTAAAGGTCGTTTTGCCGACGCCTCCCTTCTGGGTGGAGAAGGCGATAAAAACAGGTTTCATTTTCATTGTCTTTTTGAGTTTAATACTACATATACTTTATCACGGGAATCTGCCCGTGTCAGTTGATTCATACCAATAACGGCTTCCTCATCTGTTCGAATATCCCGACGTCCGGGGAACTCCATTTGTCAGAGAGGGATGTGTGCCGATGATGACGGTTGTCCTCGCCTGCATAAAAAGTGGAGTTGTCCATCCCTTCATTCAGGAATCCCATCGCGGATTTCCCTTTACCTGCGTCAGAACAATTGTACCGTCGTTCGCAGATACATCCCTTCGATTGCATTGTCGAAGTTCCATACGTATTCGCTATACATACCCTCGAAAAGGAACGCATCCCAATCAGGGACTTTTGCGATGGCGGACATCTTCGATTTGCTCTTCGACGGGGCAAATATAGATGCCTTCGAAACTCTTTTTCTACCCTTTTTGCTAACTGCGTACTTGTGGCTTCGATTTGCGTATTTGTGGCTTCGTAAAAGATAAGAGACTTAGGTACAAGGCTTAGTAACTTTGCACCCAAGCGGTAAACCGAAGTTTTCGAGGCATAAAGCGTTCTTTTTTGAGAGACTCGACTTCCGTCCTTCACGGACGGATTTATTTGCGCCGGAGCAAATAGCAAGATATGTCCTGCGTTACCCGAAATAAATTCGGTAACTCAGAACTCTTGCTCTTGCAGAGGGCTGAAAAAACTCCGAAGTCGTTTTTTCTTGGAAGAGAGAATGACTTGTCTTGAATGCCGGTGATGCCGTGAAACCTCCCGAAAGGGACTCCATCGTGCTTTGCACATCTGTCCCCTTAGAGAGAAATACAAACCATTAAAATCCAAAGTAAAATGACAAAAAGACATGTGGGGAGACCCTTGAAAAAAGAGAAAGCCAACCATTGTTGCATGGTTCGGTTTACGGACACGGAGTTTGCGCGTTTCCTGACGCTTTATGAGCAATCAGGAGTCCCGAACAGAGCGGTTTTCATCAAGGCAAGGGTCTTTGATGAGACTTTCCGAGTGATAAAAGTAGATCGCTCGCTGCTTGATTACTATCAAAAACTGACAAATTTGTACGGGCAATTTCGTAGCGTGGGAGTGAATTATAACCAAGCTGTGGTCGCCTTAAAGAGCAATTTCACCGAGAAAAAAGCCTACGCTATGCTTGCCCAACTGGAGAAACTGACTCTTGAATTGGCGGCTATCGGAGGTGAAATCGTACAACTTACCCGTGAATTTCAGGAGAAATGGTCGCAAAGATAAACTATGGCAGTTCCCTTTACGGTGCTTTGGCGTACAATGGAGAGAAGGTGAACGAGGGCGTTGCCAAGATTCTGGAGACCAACAAAGTGTTCTCTCCGGCTGATGGAATACACAATATATCTGCCTGTATGCAGGACTTTATGGCATATATGCCGAGTCATGTCCTCACAAAAAAAACGGTTATACACATCTCCTTGAATCCGCATCCCGATGACACCCTTACCGATGAGCAGTTCTCTGCCATCGCACGAGAGTATATCGAAAAGATGGGCTACGCTAATCAACCCTTTATCGTTTATAAGCACGAGGACATAGACAGGCATCACCTGCATATTGTCACCTTAGCCGTCGATGAACGGGGAAAGAAGATTAACGATCGCAATAATTTCTATACCAGCACCCGTATTCTCAAAGAACTGGAACAGAAGTACGGTTTGATTCCTGCCCAAATGCAGAAAGTAAAAGAAGTGTTTCGCCTGAAAAAAGTCTTCTACGGCGACGGAGAGAATCTTAAAAAGCAACTGGCTTCAGTCATCAAACCCGCAGCAAAATTCTACCACTGTCCGAGTTTTAAGGAATACCGTGCTTTGCTCTCCACCTATAATATATGTGTGGAAGAGGTCAAGGGGGAAATGTATGGAAAGCCCTATAACGGATTGGTCTATTTTGCTACCGATGATAAAGGTAAGAAGGTGGGTAATCCTTTCAAGGCTTCCCTTTTCGGGAAGGCTGTCGGATATGAAGCCCTGCAAAATAGGTTCAAGGCTTCAAAGGAGAAACTGAAAGAAAAGCATCTTGCCCCCAAGACCAAAGCGGTCGTAGCCGGAGCATTGAAACGTTCTGCTACGAAAGAGGATTTCAGGGAAAATCTCCATCGCAAGGGTGTTGACGTACTCTTCCGTGAGAACGAAGAAGGTCGGCTCTATGGCAGCACCTTCATTGACCACAACAACGGCTGTGTGGTCAATGGCTCACGGTTGGGCAAGGAACTTTCGGCAAACGCAATTGCCGAATGGTTCGACCGCCCGCATCCCGAATTGTCTGCTCCTATACAGCAGAGTGAGAAAGGCTGTATTCCCCAAACTCTGACTTCGGACGGAGATTCCGTTTTGGGTGGCTTACTTGACCTGCCCTTGGAGACACACGGAACAGATTGGGAGGAAGAGCAGTTCCGCAGACGGATGCAGCGCAAAAAAAGAAAACAACGTAAACTCTAAAAAACAGAAAGATTATGTCACAACAAGAAGACGATTTGAGGGCACTGGCGAAAATCATGGATTTTCTGCGTGCCGTAAGTATCATACTGGTGGTTGCCCACCTCTATTGGTATTGCTATGAAGCGATACGGCTATGGGGCGTGAATATCGGTGTGGTGGACAGGATACTGATGAATTTCCATCGCACGGCGGGACTATTTGGAAATATGCTTTACACCAAGTTCTTTGCATTGGTACTGATGGGGCTTTCCTGCTTGGGTACAAAGGGCGTGAAAGAGGAGCATATCACGTGGTCGAAAATAGGGGCATTCATGGGCATCGGCTTTGTCTTTTTCTTCCTCAATTGGTGGATACTCGCCTTGCCGTTGCCCATTGAAGCCAATGCAGCTCTCTACGCCTTTACGATGACCGTCGGGTATGTGTGTCTGCTGATGGCGGGACTCTATATGAGCCGACTCTTGAAGAACAACCTGATGGAGGATGTCTTCAATCAGGAGAATGAATCCTTTATGCAGGAGACAAGGCTTTTGGAGAACGAGTATTCGGTCAATCTGCCGACCCGATTCTATTATCGCAAGAAATGGAACAGGGGCTGGATAAACGTGGTCAATCCTTTCCGTGCGGTCTCCGTATTGGGAACGCCGGGTAGCGGTAAGTCCTATGCCATCATCAATAATTTTATCAAGCAGCAGATTGAGAAAGGTTTTGCCATCTACTGCTACGACTTCAAGTATCCCGACCTCTCCACGATTGTTTACAACCATCTGCGGCATCACTCGGAAGGATATAAGGTCAAGCCGAAGTTTTACGTGATCAACTTCGACGACCCTCGTCGGTCGCACCGCTGCAATCCGATACACCCCGATTTCATGAGCGACATTTCAGATGCCTACGAGTCAGCGTACACCATCATGCTCAACCTCAACAAGACGTGGGTGTGACCTGTAAAGTCGCGTAATTGATTGTTAAACAGTGATATTAGTTGCATGA
>ENA-OPSX01000833-OPSX01000833.1-human-gut-metagenome-genome-assembly--contig:-NODE-833-length-15131-cov-2.139825_pt1 | contig 15131 bp, 9 predicted proteins | sample MGYA00241462_ERZ501916 | MGnify/ENA primary metagenome ERZ501916 (study PRJEB25962, sample SAMEA2042113) | human gut metagenome | biome: human gut; feature: human-associated habitat; material: faeces...
CAGCCGGTGAATATCGTGACCATCGAGGATCCTGTGGAGCGATATCTTCCGGGGATCAGCCAGATGCAGGTGAATGAACAGGCGGGGATTACTTTTGAAGCAGGACTCCGTGCCGTTTTGAGACACCACATGGAAAAGCACCGGGTCGCACAGGTTATCCAGGTACAGCTCCTTGTATTCCGGTGATACCTGGCTGAGGAGACGCCGGACCATGTCGGGATGGAAGCGGTTCAGGAACTGCATCTCGGTCCATATGCCTTTCAGGTATTCAAATATCAGGTCAACCCCGCATAAGGGCGGATTGCCGCACAGCAGGGGATAATCCAGGCTCAGGATATGCCGGCCGGGCGCAAAGACCGGGTCATAATGCAGGAAGAATCCCGGCATGCCCTTTTGGATGGTATCCCGGTAATTCATGCACCCGTAGTCCTCAAAATCCCGGATGATGGCGTCATGGAGAACCCTGGCCCTGCGCGCTTTTTCTATGACAAGTCCTGCACCCCGGCGGTAAATCTCCCGCACTCCGGGCATACTGCCCTGGCGGATGACGGCATTTCCCTCATCCTCACATTCTTTCATGCAGTACAGCACGGCTTCCATCAGGGCGCCCGCTGTTTCGTAGGTCACGGAAGTGCTTTCTTTTGACGTGTAACGGTCAGCCAGTTCAGCTGCCAGGGGCAGAAGCTGTTCAATCTTGTAATCCAATGGCATTCCTCCTTTTGTCAGGTCATGGGAAATGGGACCAAATATACCGCGAAGTGGGGCGTGCTTTGCCCTAAGGGGTACCTATGGTGGATTCCTTAGGGCAGATGGCGGGAATGAATTTTCAAACAGGCTCTAGCCTTCTGCAATTTCATGTACCGCGCGGACGGCCTCGTCGATCTCGGCTTCCGTATTAAAGTGTGACATGGAAAAACGGACGGCTCCGGTACTCTCCGTCCCCAGCGCCCGATGCATCAGAGGCGCGCAGTGGGCGCCTGCCCTGGTATAGATCTCGTAGTGATACGCCAGCTCATCTGCCACCTCACCGGAATCGTAATCCCGGATATTCAGTGACACGATAGGCGCCCTCTGCCCCGTAAAATCGCCGTAAATGGTCACTCCCGGAATGGTTCTCACCCCATCGTAAAACTGCCTCATCAGAGAAAGCTCTCTTTCCCTGATCTGCTCCATGCCAGTTTCCTGAATATAGCGTAAAGCCGCGTAAAGTCCGGCAATTCCGTGACCGTTTAAAGTTCCGGCCTCCAAAGCAGTCGGCATATCCTCCGGATGGGCCTTTGAATAGCTGTGGACTCCGCTTCCGCCCACAATGAGAGGTCTCACAGCAACACCCTGGCGCACGCAGATTCCTCCCGTTCCCTGAGGGCCGAGCAGGCCTTTGTGTCCGGTGAAGCAGAGAACATCAATTCCCATTTCTTCCATATCAATGTCGAACACACCTGCGGTCTGGGAAGCATCTACAACGAAAAGCAGGCCTATCTTTCTGCAGAAGCGCCCAATCCGTCCGATATCCACCATATTTCCGGTGAGGTTGGAGGCATGGGTACAGATAATTCCTTTCGTATTGGGTCTGATTGCCTTTTCAATATCCTCGTAGCAGATGCAGCCATTTTGATCAGCGGGAAGAATCGTCAGCTCCAGTCCGGCTTCTTCCAGAAGATAGAGGGGACGCAGAACGGAGTTATGTTCCAGCATTGTGGTGATTACGTGATCTCCCGGTCCGAACAGACCGAAGACTGCCATATTCAGGCTTTCGGTGGAATTGGCCGTAAACGCCACCCGGGATGGGTCTCCCGCATGGAACAGCTCCGCCAGCAGCTCTCTGGCAGAATAGATCTGCCTGGACGCATCCAGGGATGCGCCGTGAGCTCCTCTGCCGGAGTTTCCCATATGGTGCATGGCCTCCTGTACCGCCTGATACACCGCCTCCGGCTTTTTGTACGAGGTGGCGGCATTATCGAGATAGATCATAATCTCACCTCAGTTTCACGAATTTATCTTCCAGTTCCTTCACACAGCCAATCACCGCAAACGCAGTCTCCAAACCGGCTTCCCGCAGCCCGGCCGTTATCTTTTCTCCATCCTCCGGTGTGACGCTTACTAAAAGTCCCCCCGAGGTCTGAGGATCACAGAAAATATCACACAGAAACTCCTCTGTATCCCCAAAATCAACCTTATTCTCAACAAACAAACGATTTCTGTAAGCTCCCGCCGGAATCAGCCCCATCTTTGCCAGATCCGGAGCTTCCTTCTGAAGCGGTAAATCCGACATATGGATTTCCAGAGTCACACCGCTTCCTTCCGCCATCTCGACGCTGTGACCTGCTAAGCCGAACCCGGTCACATCGGTACAGCTGTGCACGTCAAACTGTTCGATCACGCGCTTGGCCGTCTTGTTTAAGGAGGTCATAACCCGGATTACCTCCGCCTTCGCCTCCTCGGAAGCCATATCCGCCTTCACCGCCGTATTGACGATACCTGTTCCCAGTGGTTTCGTCAGAATCAGCACATCGCCTGGTCTTGCGCCGCAGTTTTTAAAAATCCGGTCCGGATGGACGAATCCCGTCACGCTTAAGCCGTACTTCGGCTCATCATCCTGAACGGAATGGCCGCCTGCCAGGACCGCTCCCGCTTCCGCGACCTTTGAAGCGCCGCCCTCCAGAATCTTACCGAGAAATGCCGGATTGACGCAGTTGGGCCAGGCCACGATATTGAGCGCCACCTTCGGTTCTCCGCCCATGGCATAAATATCGCTTAATGCGTTGGCCGCCGCTACCTGGCCGAACGTATAGGGGTCGTCCACCACCGGTGTGAAGAAATCCAGCGTCTGTATGAACGCCAGTTCATCATTCACCCGGTATACGGCTCCATCGTCGGAGGTCTCGATTCCCACCAGCAGATTCGGATCCTCAGCCTTTGGAAGATTCTCCAGTACCCCCGCCAGAGTCCCCGGACCAATCTTGGCAGCACAGCCCGCTGTCTTTGTCATTTGTGTCAGCCTTACTTCGTTGTCTGGTATCATGTTTTCCCCGCTCCCTTATTTATAGATTTTATCTATTATTATTGTAGCACATAAAAATATTTTAGCAACACTAATTCTTTTTTAGTTCAGCATTTCACTCTTCTATTACATTTGGGATTGGATATTTATGTTTCATGCTTAAATTCCAAAATCGACCTTTTGACACCCGAATTCTATGAAATAAAAACAGCCATCACATGACACCCGTTCATTTGGTCATGTAATGGCTTATTAAGTCCCGCTTCCTGATTATCGGCTCTGTTTTTTAGGAATAAACTCCAGTTTTAATGTCATCCCCATGCCATCAGCTAAACGCTTAAGTAAATTTAAAGATGGATTACGGTTTCCATTTTCCAGCTTACATATATCAGCCTGATTAATCCCAGTTCTTTCTGCTAACTCTCTTTGCGTTAAATTTTGAGATCTTCATCTTCAAGCATTTCTTTCAGCGATTCTTTGTAAGATTTCATTTATCCCCCCATTCTATCAACAAAATCATGACGATATTTTTTTGCCAGCTCGATTTCTGATTTTGGAGTCTTCTGAGTTTTTTGATAAACCCATTTGTCAATATGATTTTTTGTCCAATATAAAAAAAATACAAAACTCTTGATATATCACTTCCGACTTTTGCTCTTATTTCAAATATCCCATCATCAACATATTTACTATATGGCTCTCTGAGCGAATTTCCCTCTCTTCCAGTATGCCTATAATGCCATACATTCGCGCCATCATCTTTTTATTCAGACTTCGTATAAATTCTTCTGCCGAGTAATTGCCATCCGTCTTTTCATAGAATTCAACAGTAAATTTCTCCACCTAAATTCCCCTATTTTTCTTTGGTTTACCTCTATTTAAAGTCTTCTTCACCACGGTTATCCCACGGGAGGCTTTTGTATATACACTGTCTCCTACTCAAGCACAATCTCCTCCTGCAGCGTCAACGAATAAATAATCTTCTCCGTCACCTTTTTCCCCGTCATCTGTTCCAGCGCACGCTTATAGTACTCCAGCTGGATCCCGTACCGCTCTGTCAGCAGGGATTCGCGGCCTCTCACCACGTGGTCGGTCTTGTAATCGATCAGGACGAGACCATCTTCCTCTTCCATATATGCATCGATAATTCCCTGAATCAGGACGAGCTCATCGGAACTGCAGACCTCCATCTCGCGGGCCGGAATTCCGATGACGAATTGCTGTTCCTTGTAAAGGAGGCCTTTGGCCTGTGCGGCACTCATGCGCCGGCCAAGGGGGGAGCTTAAGAAATTCCATAAAATTCCGGCATCCAGAAGGGACAGGCTCACTTCGTCCATGTACTTCTCCCTGCGGAATGTATCAAGTGCCATCTCCACATCGGAAATGGTTTTCATACCGGGGAAATTTAACAGTTCCAGCGCACGGTGATAGGCGGTTCCGCGGAATGCGCCGCCGCCCTGATCCTTTTTCCCGCTTTCTTCCAGCAGAAAGGCAGGAATCGTAGGCAGGAAGGTGCTCTCCTCCTCATCGATCAGCTGGCCCTGTTTCTTAAGCTCCGATACGGAAAGCTTCGTGTGGAGGCCGATGTCTGCGGTATGGGGATAACGGTATGCAAAGGCCGCGGATATGCCTGCGGCATACGCTTCATCGTAAATACGGGCGCAGTCAAAGTTCAGCAGTTCTTCCTTAGACAGCTTCTTTTCCGCCTGATGTTCGATCTCCACACCTACCAGATCGGCCACGGAATAAGACCTTACCGTCATCAGGCCTGTTTCCGCTCCCGCGTCCGACAGAAGCGCCGACTCCGACAGTTTTCCGGAAAGGCTCATGAGCAGCCAGTCCAAAAACGAATCCGCCGTTGACAGGATGGTAAACGGAATCTGTCCGCCCGTTCTCTTAATATCGGAAAAACGCTCCAGTTTCTTATCCAGATAGCGGTCCGTGCCCGTCATAATCAGCTTTTCCTTCGCTCTGGTCATAGCCACGTAGAGAACACGCAGTTCTTCTCCCAATGCCTCCAGCTCCAGGCGGCGCCGGAGGACATTCTTCTTTAATGTCGGTGTCTTGACTCGCAGCTCTAAGTCCAGGTAATCCGTGGCGATTCCCAGATCCGGGTCAATGAGGATCTTTCCATATAAATCCTGTTTATTAAACTTCTTGCCCATGCCCGCCAGAAAGACTACCGGGAATTCCAGTCCCTTGCTCTTATGAATGCTCAGAATCCGAACGGTATTCTCGTCTCCGGCCAGGGCGGCCTCTCCGAAGTCCGTGTCATATTTTTTTAAGTTCTCGATATAGCGGATAAAATGAAACAGTCCGGAATAGCTGGTCTTTTCATAGGCTGACGCCTTTTCCACCAGCATGTCCAAATTCGCCTGTCTCGCCTCTCCCGCTGGCATGGCCGCGATATAATCGTAATATCCGGTATTTTCATAGATGATATACAGAAGCTCGTGGATAGACAGATAGCCTGCTATGCGGCGGTACTCTGCCAGTTCATCGGAAAACGCCGCAAGCTTTCCGTAAAGCTCTCCCTCCCGTTCATCCTCCGGACAGTTTTCCAGATAATACATCCATGCCCCGTAGATTCCCCTGTCCTGTCCCTTTTTCGCCGTTCTCTTGAAAACAGCCATAAGGCGGGCCAATTCTTCGTCCGTGGCTCCCACGATGGGGGACTTTAAGACCGCAGCCAGCGGAATATCCTGCATCGGATTATCGATGATGCTTAAGAAGCACAGCACCGTTTCGACCTCAATCGCCGTAAAATAGCCGGTTCTCCGCTCCGCATAGGCCGGTATTCCCTCATTCATTAAGATGTTGACGAAATCCTCAGCAAATCCGCTTAAGCTGCGCAGAAGGATAACCATATCGCCGTAACAGGCGGTCCTGTAGCGCTTTTCCTTCTTATCCCAGACCTTTAACCCGGTCTCAGGATTTATCAGTTCCTTCATCCGTGCAGCGATCAGCTTAGCCTCCATCTCGCGGGACGTATAATCGTCCGCAGGATCCGCCTCCAGCTGTTTTAACAGTCCGCCTCCCGTGTTGACCATATGAAGTTCCAGTTTTCCTCCAACCGTCTCTTCCGTCGTTTCAAATACCGCGCCGGCATGGAGAGCCGCGTCTTCCGTATAAAGAATTCCGCCCAGACCTTTCGTCATAATCTGATAGAATACCTCATTAATGCCGGAAAGCACACTGTCCCGGCTTCGGAAATTCTGGTGCAGCTCAATCGTCTGATACAGGCCGTCCTCTCTGGGATAAGATTCGTATTTCTTTAAAAACAGTTCCGGCCTGGCCAGACGGAATTTGTAGATACTCTGTTTCACGTCGCCCACCATAAACACGTTAGGCGTCCCGAACCGTTCCCTGGAAATGGCGTGGATCAGCGCCTCCTGCACGTCGTTGCTGTCCTGGTACTCATCCACCAGGATTTCTTCAAACTGGCGGCTCAGCTCGTCGGCTGCGGCAGACGGGGTTCGTTCTCCCTCGTCCGTCTCTTCCAGAAGCACCTCCAGCGCGTAATGCTCCAGGTCCCCGAAATCCACCAGGTTCTTTTCCTGCTTGGCTTCCTGGTAACGGTCGTGAAATTCTCCGGCCAGTCTCAGCAGCATCCGCACCGCCCCCGAGGTCCCCTTTAAGTCACGCACCACGGTCTCAATGGATTCAAAGCAGTATAAATCACGGAGTTTTCCGACCGCCTTCTTTATCCGGTCCCTGCATCCGGTCACAAACGATTTCTTATCCGCGTCGATCTCCTTGCTCCGGATGGAGGCCAGACGGTCGAAGGAGGCGCTGCCTAACAGTTCATTAAGGCAGCCGTAATCCTTTGCGTTCCCGATCGCCTGCAGCATGCGCAAATCCGATGTCAGCATGGGGATATAGGCCGCAGGCCCGTTTTCCTCGTCACAGACGGCAAGCGCCTCCTTCAACTGGGCGCAGAATTCCCCTGTCTGCATGGCGACATCCCACATCAGGAAACGCATCCATTCCGTCTCCATAAGCCTGTCGTCGCTTCCCTCCTCGTAGTCCTCCAGTTCCTTTTCGCAGGCCTCCAGCCATTTTTCCGGCCACGGATTGCTTCCGGAAAAGTTGTAGACAGCCATAATATGATCCTCGATGCCCCGGTCCGATTTGCCGGTGGCATACGTCTCCACAAACCGGGAAAATTCCTCATCCCCGGCCTCATAGTAGTCCTCCAGCAGCTGTTCCATCACGGAGCCGCGAAGCAGGAGGAGTTCCCCTTCATCCCCCACACGAAAAGCCGGATCGATGTCCAGCTGGTTATAGTGCTCCCGGATGATTCCCAGACAGAAGCTGTCAATGGTCGTAATCCGGGCGTAGGGAATCATGGCCGCCTGCATCTGCAGATGACCGTTTTCAGGGTCCTCCTTCAATTTTTCATCGACGGCCAGAAGGACGCGCTCCCGCATCTCATCCGCCGCCGCCTTCGTAAATGTCATAACCAGAAGCTGATCGATGTCCAGGGGATTCTCTCCCTCCGTGATCATGCGGATAATCCGCTCCACCAGAACCGCTGTCTTTCCGCTGCCCGCTGCCGCGGAAACGAGAAGATTGCGGTTTCTGCTTTCAATGACCGCCTTCTGTTCTTTTGTCCAGTTAATCGCCATCCTGCTGCTCTCCTTCTATCTCCGGCCATATTTCTTCTGATTTCAGTGGTTTGAATTTGCGGAAGCCAAATCCGGAGGTTTTTAAATCGAAGCCGCACACCGCATGGTACGGGCAGTAGTCGCAGGCCGTCTTATTTCCCTGCTTGTACGGGTTCACCGCCACGGCCCCTTCCAGGATCTCACGTCCCTCGGTCTTCAGCTTCTCGTTGACATAGCGTTTTAAGGCCGAGAACCGGTTTCCTCCCGCTACGGACGACTTTGCCTCCTGGATCAGGCCGTTCTTCATCGCCACCGGGATGACATCGGATTCCGTCTCAATCTCGTGGTCCAGATGGCTGATGACCTCCAGCTCGCTGTTTACCAGGCCGTTCATACGCAGTTCCTTTAGAATCCGCCTGTCGATGGCCTCCGGGGTCATGTCACCTTCCCGGTCGATCACCGGATCGTTGATATTATAATAGAAAATACCGGCCGGGATCACAGCCTTGTCCGGATTGCGGCGTTCCTCCATCTCCATGGCTGCGTCCATATAGACCACCAGCTGCAGCTGCAAACCGTAATAAAGTGCAGTCAGATCGAAGGAAGTCCCGCCGGATTTATAATCGATGATCTTCACATAGACGTGTTCCTCATCCTCGCACAAGTCCATGCGGTCGATACGGCCCCTCAAATGAAGCGCCTCCTCCTCGGAGAGAGCGATTTTCATGGCCTTCAGATTATCAGCGGCCGAGAAGGACACCTCGAATCCTACCGGCGTGAAATCGCCTTTCTTCAGCTGCTCTGCCAGCGCCCATATGGTACGATCCGTAATCTTCTCCACCTTGCGGGCCAGATAGGCATTTCTGGCGGAGCTCTTTAAAATCGTATTCCCGTATTCCTCAGTCACCTCAGTCACGGCGGTATGCACCAGAGCCTTTCTCTCGTCTTCCCCGATCGTCTTCCAGTCGCCTCCCTGTTCCTTCATCTTCTTAAAACAGAGGTCGATGGAATCGTGAAAGAGATTCCCGATGTCCATAGCAGCCAGCTCATACTGCTGGCGCTCTGCCAGCTCCAGACCGTAATTCAGGAAATGGGCATAGGCACAGGACGCGTACTGTTCCAGCCTCGTGACACTGCCGCCCAGCACCGTGCCGTACAGCGCCTTCGCCGCCATTTTCCCGATTCCACGCTCCTCATAGGCGTAAAATGCCGCATCTACCAGTCTTTTTACGTTCTCTCTCTGCTCCTCATCCATCATAAAATGGCGGAACAGCTCCAAGAATTCCGAATCCTCCCGGGTCATCTCGAAGTTCCGAAGGCCGTGGGTCAACCGTCCCCTGGCTTCCCGGATGGAGAGCGGCACGCCGGCCGCTTCATCCGATGCGGCCACGACGGTCAGCTGCGGAAACAGCTTTCTTAACTCTCCCAGCAATATCGATGGCCGCAGGCTCTTTCCCGACGCATCCATGGCCGAGAAGGAGAGATAAAGCCGTTCCGCCGGCTTCGTTAAAGCGAGATACAGATAGAACCGCTGACGGAAGCTCTCCACACGAACGGTGGGCGCCAGCTCAATGTGATGGCTGCCTAAAAATTCCCGCTCCTTATCCGTAAACAGGCTGCTGTTTTCCTTCTTCTGCGGCACGATTCCATCGTTTACACCGATAAAAAACAGAATCTTGATATGGTCGAGACGCGTTCTCGTAATATCGCCCACCACGATCCGGTCCACGGCCGCCGGGATCAGACCTACCTTGATTTCGGAAAAGCCCGCGTCCAGAATCTCCGCGTACTCCCTGCGGCTCACCTTCTCATCCCCTAAGAGCCTGGCGAGACGGTCCATCAGATCGACGACGAGGCCGTACACCTGACCGTATTCTTTAGCAAGTCCAAATTCTCCCTGTTCCCGAAATGAGGCCTCTCTGGCCAGCATCTTCTCCTCCACCGAGAGCGCCTCCAGAAGCCGGACCACGGCCTCCGTCATGGTGCGCACCGTCCTTCCCTCTTCCCGGAACGCCTCGATAAACACCGTGAGAGGCGCCATAATCTCTTCCCGGAGCTGGTTTAACTCCTCTAAATTTAAATCCTTGCCGCCGCGGTACCAGCCCTCCCAGGTGGTATTCCAACGCTTTAATCCCCGGATTCCCATGGCGATCACGTAGTTCTCCAGGCGGTCCAGCCTGCGCTCATCCTCCGGCTTCGTCACAAGACCGGTTCTCAAGTAGCGGAACACGGTTTCGTAGGAAAAATCCTTCTGAATCGTCTCCAGCGCCGCGCGCACCAGCTCGACCATGGGATTTTTCAGGATGCTCTTTTTGTCATCCAGGAAGTACGGAATCTCCGACGCATCAAACTGATGGATCAGCTCTCCTGCAAAGCTTCCGATGTCGCCGGTGATTACGGCCATGTCACGGTACCGGTATCCCTCGCGCAGCAGTTTTCCGATCTGCCGGACCACGTGGGAGATCTCCCCGGCCGGATTCACCGCCTGCACCAGGCGGATCTCCTCCGCTTTGCCGGAATACACACGGCCGCTGTAGCGGTATATGTTCTGCTCCAGAAAATCAAGCGCCGAATGGGACGGCGTGTCTGCTGCCAGCGCATCCGGAGCCACAGGTTGCTTCCCCGGTTGTTCTGCCGGCGGCTCCATTTGCTGCTCCTCCGGCATCTCCACCCGCTGCTTTACTCCGCTGCGGTACCGGACAGCCGGATGGTCGTCGAGAACGATATCCGGTTCCCGCTTTACGTGATTCTGGCGGGCCAGTGCGTTTAACTTATCCATCATCTCGCTGCTCATGTGAAATAAGTCCTGCACGCCCCCCTTTCCCCGCTCCGCCACGGATGGATCGATGGTCACAGTCACGATCACCCGGCGGCTGTAACGGAGAAAAAGGTCCAGCAGGCGGTACTGGACCGGAGTAAAGCCCGTGTAGCCGTCCAGAGTGATCACACTGTCTTTGATCAGCCTCGATTCCGGCAGGTGCTTACAAAGCACATCCAGAATCTCCTCCGTCGTAATATAGCGGTCCTTGATATACTCCTTAAACGCCTTATAAATGACGGAAATATCCTCCAGCTTCTGGCGGAGCATGGGGCTGGTGGTCTCCGGGATCTTCGCGTCCAGCATTTCCGGCGTAATGCCGTACTGGTAAAGCTCTGAAAGCATGGATTTTAACTGGCCGATAAAGCCGTTCTGATTCAGATGGGACTGGTACAGCGGCAGTTCCTTCTGTTTACCTCCTGTCACCTTTCTCAAAATCATGGATTTTCCCATATCGTCCAGGACGTCAGGATTTACGATGGCAAGCTCCTCGAAAACTCGGTACGCCAGACGCTGGAAGCTGACAATATCAATATTCATCACACCATGGTTCGGATGCAGCGTCACAATCTCCTTCTGTGTCTGCATGGTAAACTGCTCCGGGACAATGGCAAAATACTTCGTGTCCGGATTCTCAATGGAATCCCTGATCAAATCGGTATACAGGCGGTGTGTCTTTCCGGAACCGGAACCGCCTGTTAATAACTGTATGGACATATCTTTCGTGTTGCTCCTTCCCTCTCAGGCCTTTCGCATTTTAGTGGCTATTTAACTACATTTTACTATATTTTGATGTACAAGTCCATCGTTTTTAGAACAACAGTTCTCTTTTGCCATCTATTCATAAACCGCCTCCAAGCAGAATACACTATATCAAAACCCGTTCGGAGGACCTTATTTTAATATGAGCTCTAAAACAAAAATTGTTGTACTGCGGATGAAAGAAATCATCTACACCGCCATCTTTGTCGGCCTCGGAATACTGTTAATCACCCTGTTTCTCATCATGTTCCGGCCGAAAAAAGATACCGTTCCCACTTCCGGAGAAGTGGCCACCTATGTGCCCGGAGTTTACTCTTCCGCGATCACGCTGAACAATCAGGATGTCAACGTACAGGTAACCGTGGATGCGGATAAAATTACATCGGTCACCCTCGTTCCCTTAAGCGAAGCGGTCACCACCATGTATCCGCTGATGCAGCCGGCCATGGACACTCTTTCGGAGCAGATTGTAAAAAATCAGTCCACCAAAAACATCTCCTACTCCGATGAGACACGCTACACATCCACCATCCTCTTAAAAGCAGTCGACACGGCGCTGACCAAAGCCGAAATTGCAAAATAAGAATATGGTATGGGGATTGTGTTTTCTCTTTTCTCCCTGTATAATGAGATCAGAATACATAATTATTTTACAGTAAGAGGAACGGGATATGAGTCAGAAAAGCAGGACACAGAGTGTCATGGGGCAGAATCAAATTACAGAAGGAGTGATCTGGAAACAGCTTCTTCTGTTTTTCTTTCCAATTTTATTTGGAACATTCTTCCAGCAGCTCTATAACACCGCCGATGCCGTGATTGTAGGGCGGTTCGTTGGAAAGGAAGCGCTGGCAGCCGTAGGAGGTCCTACGGGAACCCTGATCAATCTTCTTGTGGGGTTCTTCGTAGGACTTTCTTCCGGTGCCACCGTAATTATCTCCCAGTTTTACGGTGCGAAACAGCCGGACCGGGTGAGCAGGGCGGTACATACGTCAATAGCATTTTCCATCGTGGGAGGCGTTGTCCTCATGGTCATCGGTGTGGCAGGCGCGCCGTGGGCCTTATCCGCCATGGGAACACCGGATGATATATTAAATCACGCGGTTTTGTATATGCGAATCTATTTTCTGGGAGTCATCGGCAACCTGATCTATAACATGGGCGCCGGTATCCTGCGGGCGATCGGGGACTCGAAACGGCCGCTGTACTTCCTGATCGCCAGCTGTTTTACCAACATTGTACTGGATATCGTTTTCGTCGTCTTCCTGCATATGGGCGTCATGGGAGCCGCGCTGGCTACCATCATCTCCCAGCTGGTCAGCGCCGTGCTGGTCATCATCGTGCTGATGAAGACAAAGGAGTCATACCATCTGATCCCCCGGTCTATTCGGCTGGATCTGGACATGCTGAAGCGGATTATCCAGATCGGATTCCCCGCGGGTCTTCAGTCTGTCATGTACTCCGCCTCCAACGTGATTATCCAGTCCAGCGTCAATGCGCTCGGAACCGATACCATCGCCGCCTGGACCGCATACGGAAAGATCGACAGCGTGTTCTGGATGATCATCAACGCCTTCGGCATCTCCGTTACCACATTCGTTGGACAGAACTACGGCGCCGGAAAAAAGGACAGGGTTCACAAGGGCGTCCGCGTGTGTCTGGCCATGAGCTTTGCCGCCACCTTCCTGTTAAGCGTCCTGCTGTACTGCGGCGGCAGCTATATCTATCTGCTGTTTACCACGGACGCGGCGGTTATCGAAAAAGGAACCGAGATCTTGCAGTATCTGGTTCCGACCTTTTTCACCTACGTCTGCATCGAGATTTATTCCGGTTCTCTGCGAGGCGTCGGTGATTGCTGGATTCCCATGATTATCACCTGTCTGGGCGTCTGTGCACTCCGTGTCGTCTGGATCTGGGCTGCAGTACCGCTTCGTCCGACGATTCAGACCGTTATTTTCAGCTACCCGCTGACATGGGTCATCACTTCGATCCTGTTCTTCTTCTATTTTAACTGGTTTTCCAAGCTGAAGAAACACCACTGGTATGGGTTTCGAAGGCGGAACCGTTAGACCCCGCCTACTCCATCGGAGCACGGTAAAAGCCGCCGTAGAACTGCTGGGTCCGGAACATATTGACGATCACATGCTCATCCACCTCATGAAGCAGGGTGATGATATCCGCCACCTCGTAGGAAGACACCACGGTGTGAAGCAGGTACATGTGTTTTTTGCTGTATCCGCCCATGGCATCCACACAGGATATGCCGTGCCGGAAGATCTTTACATAAGCGTCCGTCATCTCCAGGCCTTTGGAGGTCGTAATCTGCAGTGTCACCCGCTCATAGCGGTGATGGAAGGTGGATACGATCATCGTGGACACAAACTGAAACAGAATCGAATATCCCGCGTAATCCCAGCCGAAGATAGCTCCGAAGATACATAAAAGCACCACATTTCCCACAAATACAGACGTCCAGATGGAATTTCCCGTCTTATTGGATACGTAGAGGGCGATAAAGTCCGTTCCGCCCGTGGAGGCATTGCCTCTCAGCGCCAGGACGATGCAGAAACCATACAGCACGCCTCCGTAGATCACATTCAGGATCACGTCCTCGAAGATCGGTGAGAAGTGAAATATTTTCAAAAATAAACTGGCCAGAAATACCTGGAGCAGTGAGAAAAATGTAAACCGCCGGCTGATACTCTTGCTGCAGGCCCAGGCCACCGGAATATTCAAAATCACCATGGCCAGGGAAGTTGACAGATTGATTCCGAACAGGGACGTCACGCGGTCAATCAAGATCGCAATTCCGGTAAATCCGCCGGACAGCAGCCCAGCCGGCCTTATGAACGCCTGAATAACAAATGTCTGAAGCAGCGCCGAACCGATGACCGCCACTGTCGTCATAAATGTCCGAAAATGCCTGTTCTTTCTTAACTTCCTCCACATAGTAAAAAACTCCTCTCCTTAAGTACGCATTAATGCTATTATATGTAAAATTCTCACTTCCATCAATACAAATTAAGACAACTTAAAAAATTTTATTCTAACTATTGATTTTTTTGCTCCTTTCGATTAAAATAGCGATATGGAGATATAGCTCAGCTGGGAGAGCATCTGCTTGACGTGTAGAAGGTCGCAGGTTCGAGCCCTGTTGTCTCCATGGCGAAACCGCCGGGAATCCTAAACGATTAGGTTCCGGCGGTTTTTTTCAATTTCTGAAGGCACATTGCCATTAGGCTCTGCGAACTTCACTGCAGGCACAATGAGGAGGTACCTATGGAAAAATTTAAGATGGTCGTCACGAAGATTCAGCATGAGACGAAACTGCCCAAAGAAAAATTTGATCAGATGCTGGATTATCTCGATTCCGACGATTACCGGGTTACACACGTTCATCTGGAAGATTTTACGATTATCGTTTTAATCGACAATGAAACCTATTTCAAAAAGCCAGAGAATCCTGAACAGAATATCATTTTCTTTGTACAGTTCATTTTTGAAAATCCCGATCTTTTTGCTTATGGGAATTCGTTTACGTATGATGGGATACGGTTTGCTGCTCTGATGTAGACATTCCTCTACCTTTTCACCGGTCTGATATACTTAAAATACTGTTCCGGATTGAAGTAAAAGTATGTGATTCTGCCCGGTGTGGCATCAAAGCTGTAGCCGGTGCCGGAATAATCAAAGGCAGCCATTGCCGCTTCAATCTTTTCCTCAACACTGCGGTTTTCCTGTTCATAATCGAAGGGACCGTGTTCAAAGACGACATACTCGGCTTCAGGAACATCAATGAGCAGCATCTGCGGCGGTATCTCACCTTTATAATCATAAGGCAGCCGTACGCCGTGACACTCGGTGCGCGGGATTCCCCAGTCGCAGAGTCTGCCTTCCGGGTCGTTAATATAGGCCATGATCTGGCCGCTTCCACAGTTAGGTTCGC
>ENA-OPSX01000836-OPSX01000836.1-human-gut-metagenome-genome-assembly--contig:-NODE-836-length-15118-cov-6.422957_pt1 | contig 15118 bp, 10 predicted proteins | sample MGYA00241462_ERZ501916 | MGnify/ENA primary metagenome ERZ501916 (study PRJEB25962, sample SAMEA2042113) | human gut metagenome | biome: human gut; feature: human-associated habitat; material: faeces...
TTATATACAGTGTCATCCATGTCTTCCTGTGACGGTTTGTCGCCTTTTACCTGATATGTAATGCTGACTCCACCCTCAAGATCCAGTCCCAAATTAATATTTTTCGCTGCGCCCATTCCTTCGGAATCCAATCCGCGGATCGTAGTCACACCGAGCAGGACTGAAAGTGCTGCCACGAGAATAAGGCTTAATATACCTCTGCTCTTTTTCATGACTTCTTTTCCTTTCTTACTTTTCTTTTTTATCTACATTTATGCAGACGTTTTATTCCGTCCGCTCATGTACCTTTCTTTATGCTCTATGCGCTTTTCCGTTACTGTGCGTCGGCGTCGGCCAATGCAGCTTTGATCATGATCGCACACTCCACACGCTTTCTCTGAAGCTCGCATCCAATCTCATAACTGCCCTTTACGTCCTTCTGGAAGTGATATGCATTGGCTGCGCAGCCCCCACTGCAGTAAAATCTGGCAAAGCAGTCTTTGCAGTCATCCTTTGTATAAACATTACAGCCCTTAAACTCTTCACGGATCTGGGGTCTGGTAATTCCCTCATCAACATTACCCATCAGGAATTCTTCTTCACCCACAAACTGATGACAGGGATAGAGGTCGCCCCACGGGGTCACTGCCAGATACTCGGTGCCGGAACCGCAGCCTGCCATGCGCTTAGCCACGCAGGGTCCTGCCTTTAAGTCCAGCATAAAATGGAAGAAGTTGAATCCCCTTCCCTCCTTTTTACGCTTGATATACTCCAGGGCCAGGCGGTCGTATTCCTTTAAGATGGCCGGGATATCTTCCTCCTTGATGGCGTAATCCTCTGACGGGTCAGCCACCACCGGCTCCATGGACATCTGCTCAAACCCCAGATCCGCATAATGGAGCACGTCGTCTGCAAAGTCCAGATTGTTCCTGGTGAATGTACCGCGGACATAATAATTCATCTGCTTCCTGCTGTCCGCAAACTTCTGGAACTTGGGGACAATCAGGTCATAGCTGCCGCTGCCGTTACGGAAGGGGCGCATCTTATCGTTGACATCCTTTCGTCCGTCCAGGCTCAGCACCACATTGCTCATCTCACGGTTGCAGAATTCCATTACCTCGTCATTTAGCAGAACACCGTTGGTTGTCAGGGTAAAACGGAATTTCTTGTGGTGGGCTTCCTCCTGTGAACGGCCGTATTCCACCAGCCGTTTCACCACATCCCAGTTCATCAGAGGCTCGCCGCCAAAGAAGTCCACCTCCAGGTGCTCCCTGTTTCCGGAATTGGCAATCAGGAAATCCAGTGCCTTCTTTCCCACCTCATAGCTCATGAGGGCGCGGCGTCCATGATACTCGCCTTCCTCTGCAAAGCAGTAACGGCAGGCCAGATTGCAGTCATGGGCAATGTGCAGGCACAGTGCCTTCACCACCGTCTTCCTCTTCTTAAAGTCTACCACAAAATCCCTGTAAATATCCTTGGTAAGGAGCTGCTCTGCTTCAATCAGCTGACCGATTTCCTCCAGAGCCTCCTCTATATCCTCCTGGCTGTATCTGTCCTTCAGACAGACCCTTACCTCTTCCTTCACATCTGAAGGCAGGGCAGCGGGCGCTTCCATCTCCGGAATCCGCTGTGAAACCAGCTGCACGGCGTCGTAGACCACCGGGTCCACCACATGGACAGATCCGCTGTTGACATCCAGGACAATATGATAACCATTATTTATATACTGATGAATCACGAATTTACTCTCTCTTTCCAAGGGCCAGTGGCCCCAAATCCTGTGCATGGTAAAGCCCCTATAATCCCATCGACCATAGGGGCTTGCAACCAATTTCCTGTATGTATCTCTTCTGACCGGCGATTAGCGGTTAGCGTTCTCGCAGCTCTGGTTTCCTACTGTACAGGATGTCTTGCAGGCTGACTGGCAGGAAGTCTGGCACTCGCCGCATCCGCCCTTCTTCATTGTGTCCTTTAAGGTATTGGTATTCAATGTCTTAACGTGCTTCATACTACGGCACCTCCTATTCATTTAATATTATTAATTATTTGAAACTATAATTCCTTGAAATTATAACACAGGTTAAAGTCCCTTGCAACGGTATTTTCAAAGGTTTGTCATATTAAAGGCTCCCCCGGGAATATACTGCAACATAGATTCTTTCAAAAGGAGAACAATATATGGAAAATGGTATTGTGAAGCCCATGCTCCGCTCCCTGCTCATCTCCTATGTGCTGTCAGGAATCCTTCTGGCTGCCCTGGCCTTTGCCCTCTATAAACTGCGCCTGAAAGAGGGACAGGTGAACCTGATGGTGTATGCCGTGTATCTTTTGACCTGCTTATGCGGCGGTTTTCTGGCGGGCAAACGCATCCGGCAGCGCCGGTTCTTCTGGGGGCTTCTGTCAGGGCTTCTGTACTTCCTGGTGCTTTTTGCAGTGTCCTGGGCCATGAATATGGGGTCAGCCATTGATATGGAGCGGTCTGTCACCGTCATGGGCATATGCGCGCTGGGAGGAACCATAGGGGGGATGCTCAGTTAATGTTCAAAAGAGAGAATACCTGATTCCAGTCATGGCCATGGAATCCGGTCATTCTCTCTTCTCTTCCATCAGATGCCCTTTGCCGGGCCTTATTTTTTCTTATTTCTTTTTCTTCTTCACACCCGCATCTTCCAGGCTCCCCACAGCCTGTGCCAGCACAAAGACAGCACTTCCCAAAAACACGAACATGTCGCCCAGATTGAACACCACCTTCTTAAGGGATTTCCATTCAATGGTGAAGTAATCCACCACATACCCGCGCACCACACGGTCGTACAGATTGCTGAGAGCGCCTCCCATCACAAGAGACAGGCCCAGCTTCTCCCCGGTCTTTCCCTTATCCTGCATCATGGCTGCCAGTGCTCCGGCCATGGCCGAAATCACCATAAGCGGAATCCCCTTTACTAATTCCGGTCTTTCCTTCATAAATCCGAAGGGAAAACCGCTGTTGTGGTTCTTATGAAGCTTTATAAATCCTTTGGCAGACGGCAGGTCCCTTGGAAACGTGTCGTCCTCCTGACCTTCCACCACGCTCTTGACTCCCAGGTCCAGGGCAGCCAGCCCGCCTATTATCCAGCCATAAATCATAGATTCGCCTTCCTTTCCACCCTTTTATTTCATTTTACTATGGTTTCACACCTCCGTCCAGTGAAAGGTTTCTGAATTCAAGCATATACTATAACAAATATCCTGCCCGAGGTGTGCCATGGCAGACTGCCCATTTAATTCCGCCGACGAGAATATTGCTGATTTCATATACAGAATTGGAAGCCAGCAGCAGATAGTCGGCAATCCGGCCGATATTCCCTGTATGGATTATGTGAACGATGAATACAATATCATCTACACTCCTCTGGATACCGTAACCCCCATTTCCCTGGCCCGATACAGCTACTATACTGTACCCGGACTTTTTTCCCTTCTGGACAGTTCCAGCATGGAGGCCTCCGGCATACTTACCACCTTTGCCGCGCCTGCCCTGGGAAACAGGGGGCGCGGAACCCTAATAGGTATCGTGGATACCGGCATTGACTATACCAACCCCTTATTCCGCTATCAGGACGGCTCCACCCGAATCGCCGGACTGTGGGACCAGAGCATCCCCACAGGAGAGGATGTCATTCCTCCCGGCGTGCCGGCCTATTATGAACTCAGCGGCGCCTCTTATGGCACTGAATTTACCAGGGAGCAAATCAACCAGGCCCTTGCCTCCGACAGCCCCCTGGACCTGGTGCCCTCCACAGACACCAATGGCCACGGTACCTTCCTGGCCGGTATTGCCGCCGGCGGCTCCCTGCCGGAACAGGACTTCACTGGCGCAGCTCCGGAATGCGAGATCATAGTGGTCAAACTGAAACAGGCAAAACGCTATCTCCGCGAGTTCTACCTTGTCAGCCAGGACGCAGATGCTTATCAGGAAAATGACATCATGATGGGAATTAAATACCTGAGAGTGACCGCATTCCGCCTGGGACGCCCCCTCATCATCCTCATAGCCCTTGGCTCCAACCTTGGAAGCCATGAAGGCACCTCACCTTTAAGCAGCGTTGTACAGGATGCCAGCCGTTTCCTGGGCCGGGCAGCGGTCATCGCGGCAGGCAATGAGACAGGCCGGGCCCATCACCATTTCGGCACCATTCCGTCCGGACAGGAGTGGGATGATGTGGAAATCCGGGTGGGACCGGAGGAATCCGCCCGCGGTTTTTCCCTGGAGCTCTGGGCATCCACTGCCGATACCTACTCTGTGGGCTTTGTCTCCCCCAGCGGCGAGATAATCTCCCGTATTCCTATTATAGCCAGGAACGAGACCTCTATCCCTTTTCTTCTGGAACCAACGGTCATTACGGTCAATTACCAGCTCATTGAATCCGGCGCCGGAAAACAGCTGATATTCATGCGTTTTAGAAATCCTGTGGCCGGCATATGGAAGGTGCGGGTCTATAATACCCAATATTTTACAGGAGAATTCCATATGTGGCTGCCCTCCGAGGGACTAGTATCGGATGAGACCGTATTTCTGCGTCCCACTCCCGACACCACCATTACCCTGCCCGGCAATACGGCCGCGCCCATTACAGTGGGGGCCTATAATCACCTGAACAACAGTATTTACATCCACTCCAGCCGCGGCTTCACCCCTTCCGGTATTGTAAAGCCGGAGCTGGCAGCTCCAGGCGTCAATGTAATGGGGCCTTCTGTAGGCCGCAGAGCTGGCGGATCCGTCCCCATGACCACCCGCAGCGGCACCTCAGTGGCTGCCGCCCACGTGGCCGGCGCCGTGGCCAGCCTCTTTGGCTGGGGAATCGTGGAGAGCAACCAGATTACCATGAGCCAGGCGTCCGTGAAATCTTATTTGATCCGGGGTGCAAGAAGAAATCCAGCACTCCGCTACCCCAACGAAGAATGGGGCTACGGAGCACTGGATTTATATGAAACCTTCCGGCGTATCAGAGAATAACCCTCTGTTCAGTAAGGTAAATGAGCCATGCAAAGGTATGAATTATCCACGCATCTGTATCAATGGTCCGCCGCTTTTTTCCAGATAGGGACGGGTGACAACAACAGAGCCGATATTAGGGTCCTTGGGAATCTCATACATGATATCCAGCATGAATTCCTCCAGAATGGCCCTCAGCGCCCTGGCCCCGGTCCCTCTCTTGATGGCTTCACCGGCAATCCATTTAAGGGCCTCATCCTCAAAGACCAGCCGCACCTCATCCATCTCCAGCAGACGCTCATACTGCTTGGTGATGGCATTCTTCGGCTCTTTCAGGATGCGGACCATCATATCCTCCGTAAGCCCCTGAAGGGTTACTGTCACAGGAAGCCTTCCCAGAAACTCAGGAATCATTCCAAAGGTCCGCAAATCCTCATTGGTCACCTGCCCCAGAATATCGGGATCCTTATCATATGTATCCTTCAGTATAGAACCAAAGCCCATGGTGGTTTTCTTCATCAGGCGCTCCTTAATGATTTCCTCCAAATCGGGGAAGGCGCCGCCGCAGATGAACAGGATATTATCCGTATTCACTGTTGCCATGGGTGTCATGGCGTTTTTCTGGTTGGAGCCTACCGGCACCTCCACAGTGCTTCCCTCCAGCAGCTTGAGCAGCTCCTGCTGTACGGATTCGCCGCTTACATCTCTGGTATTGGTCTGTTTCTTCTTGGCAATCTTGTCAATCTCATCAATGAATATGATTCCCCTCTGAGCCCGCTCCACATCGTTATCCGCAGCAGCCAGAAGCTTGGACACCACGCTTTCTATATCATCGCCGATATAACCGGCCTCTGTCAGGGAGGTGGCGTCGGCAATGGCCAGCGGTACATCCAGAAGTCTGGCCAGCGTCTTAACCAGATAGGTCTTTCCGCTTCCCGTTGGACCAATCATCAGTATGTTGGACTTTTCAATGACAATGTTCTTATCTGTTCCGGCATCCTCCCCTGCCCCGTCCTGAGGCGGCTGGTCCAGAAATGCCCTTTTATAATGGTTATATACAGCCACTGCCATTACCTTCTTGGCCTTTTCCTGGCCGATAACATATTCGTCCAGCTCTGCCTTGATGACATGGGGCGCCGGTATGTCCTTCATGGTCAGGACCGGCTGTTCCTTGGCTTTTTTCTTGATTTTCTGCTTTTTGGGGATTTCCACTGCGGGAGGCGTCATGTTCAGGTCATTGAGGTTCATGTTCATATAGGGCATATTGGGCAGTTTGGAAAAATCCATGCCCCCCTTTGTCACGGAATCAAATGCTTTCTGCATACAGTCATGGCAGAGATTCATGCCGCCGGGCATGGATATCATGGGGCCGGCCTTGCTCTCAGGCCGCCGGCACATGTAACACACCTTTTCATAGCGGTCTTCTTCCTTTTGTTTGTCTTTATCTTCACCATGGCCGGATGTCTCCACATCCTGGGTATACTCTTTCTCGTCCAAGTCAGTTCTCCTCTCTGTTAAAGGGCGTACCGGGCCGTTCCATCGTCCCGCCGCTTAACGTAAAGTATATAACAAAATGCTTCCCCAAACAAGAGGAAGCATTTTCATTTCACATTGTTTTGAAAAATTTTAGTTATTGGGCCTGTGTTTCCGTATTCTCCTGGGGCATGGCCTTCAGCGTGATGGTGACCGTCCTTTCCTGGTATTCCCCGTCCTTCTGGGACTGTACCGTCAGATCAATCTGTTCTCCCATCTCGTAGCAGGCCAGAAGCTCCTGCAAATCCGTCATGTTCCGGACGCTCTGTCCGTCCACCCTGGTGATGATGTCCTTTTCCCTCAGGTCAGACTGGGCCGCGGCTCCTTCCTCCAGTATCTTGTATACATACACACCTCTTGGCATTCCGAAAGCCGCTGCGGACTCTTCATCCACGCTGGTTCCCTGTATGCCCAGATAGCCTCTTTTGGCCTCCTCCACCGGATTCATGGTCTTGCGGTTCATAAGCTGGTTCATGATGTCCTCTGCCTTGGATATGGGAATTGCATAGCCGATTCCCTCTACCTCGGTGGAGGAATACTTGGCGGCGTTGATTCCTATCACCTCTCCCTTCATATTAAGAAGGGCTCCTCCGCTGTTGCCGGGATTGATGGCCGCATCTGTCTGCAGAAGTTCCCTGGTACTGGTATTTGATACCCTGACCTCCCGGTTAAGGGCGCTTACATACCCCACGGTCACGGACTGGCCGTAGCCCAGCGCATTGCCAATGGCTACAACGCCCTGTCCCACCTTCAGTTCATCGGAGTTGCCCAGCCTGGCCACCTTAATCTTGCTCTTGGTATCGTCCTTAATCTGCTCCAGGGGCACTGCTATGACTGCCAGGTCCGTTTCTGCGTCCGTTCCCTTGATAGCTGCGTCCACTACCTCACTGTCAATAAAGGCCACCTTCAGGGAGGTGGAATCCTCCACCACATGGTTATTGGTCACGATGAGAAGTTCCTTGTCATTCTCACCCACTATGATTCCCGAACCGCTGCTGGGTACCTCATAGGTCTGGGGGCCGCCCCTGAAGAACCAGCCGTATCCGTAATTATTGCTCTGGTATACCGCCGTGCTGGTAATTGCCACCACTGTGGGCATGGCCTGTTCCACAATATCGGACACATCCGCCACTGCCTTTCCATTGTTCCTCTGGCCCTGCTGGTATCCGCCGTTACCCTGGGCGCTGCCCTGGCCGTTATCCTGTCCGCTTCCCTGACTTTCTGTCTGGGCCTTTGATATCTCTTCCTTTTTTTCCGCTTCAGCCGATGCAGCCGCGCTGTTTCCCATGAATCTGGATGCAGCCACATTGACCCCCACCATGGTCGCCCCTGAGACAGTGCCAAAGAGAAGGGCACCCGCTGTAATCAGGGCTGCTTTTTTTAAAATGCCGCCTTTTTTCTTCTTTGGGGGCATATCCTCCGGCTGGGGACGGCGCCCATATGGGTCCCCGCCGTACTGCCTGTTGTCATAACTCTGGTTATCATAAGACTTCCACCCGTAGTTCTGGTCGTTGTCGTACATTATAATTCCCCTTTCTCACGCTTTCTCACGTAATCTCCCGATTCTGTACACAGTTTAGCAACGATTTGTGATAAATGTGTGACCATTTTATTATATAAGACTAAAAAGTGCCGGCAGGGAATGACATATCCCTGCCGGCACTTTTACAGTCTTTATATCTGCTGCTTTTATACGAACAATCCTGACATTAATTTCCCGGCCCAATGATCACAGACCCCGGTCCCTCCGGCACGTATTCCTCGGACGAGGCGCCCGGATAAGCTGCCGTACTTCCCTTGGTGCTGCCAGGGTAAGCTGCGGTGCTCCCCTTGGTGCTGCCAGGATAAGCCGGGGACGTTCCCTGGCTTCCGGGATACGCAGCCGTGGTCCCCTTAGAGGCGCCCGGATAAGCTGCGCTGGTTCCCCTGGTGGGGTCCTGACCCGGATAGGTGATTGCGCCTGGTCCGGTTGTCTGGTCGCCCTCTGAGGTCTCGGCCCCCGGGAATATGCTGCCTGAGCTGCTCTCTCCCGGCCGGCCGGGATGGACGGTACCGGATCCGCTGCTCTCCCCAGGCCTTCCGAATATATCATCCTCAGGCGGATCCAGTTCATTGCCGAACTCGTCGGTCTCTATCTCCAAATCCGTCTCGCCGTCAATAATGGACTCATCTGTCCCGGACGTGCTGCTCTCAGACTCATTTTCTTTTGTCTCTTCCGTTGCCTTGGTCGCCTGAGTGGGCTTGGGGATATACCCTCCGTCTGTTCCCACATGGTCGATTGGCTTGGCTTCATTGTACATGCCTGTATCCGCTGATATTTTGGCACTGATCTTCTTTACCATATCACTGGGCTGGTAATTTTCATCCCCAAACAGGAACTGGTGGAGAAGGGTTACATTGCTCTCCAGTGTCTGGGGAATGACGCAGGCGCCCTTCTTGCCCATATTGGCATCGCTTCTGGCTGCCGGGAATCCCATGGTATCCGCTATGGTATACTTGGTCAGATTTCTGGCTGCCGGTATAATGTCATCAATGGTAACGCTGGAAAGAATCTGGGGGAACACTGCCTCCATGACATTGTTTACCACCGCAAAGTCGGATTTCTTGAGTTTCTGGAAACATAGGTCTATGATTTCCCGCTGGCGCTCTGTCCTGGCAAAGTCTGTATCCATCTTACGAAGCCTTGCATACGCAACTGCCTGGACACCGTCCAGATGGTTGAGCCCCGCCTGTTTTAACTGATAGGACCCTACACCGGTAGCCTCCACAGTCTCCGTAATATAGGCATTGATATAGTAAAATTCCGCCTTGCTCAGCTCCACATCCACTCCGCCCAGAATATTGACCGCATCCACCACTGCTTTCCAGTTAAATGTGGCAAAATCATCTATCTGCAGGTCCAGGTTTCTGTTCAGCGCCTCCACTGCCTGCTCAGGACCTCCCAGGAAATAAGCCTGATTGATCTTATTGTACAGCCCGTTGTCGCTTACACTGAGATATGTGTCCCTGAACACGCTGACAAGCTTAATCTCGCCGGTGCCCTGGTCAATGTTGCATATGATGATAACATCGGCGTTATTGCCTTTTCCCACCGAGTTATTCCGGCTGTCCACACCAAAGAGGGCAATGGTCCAGTATCCCTCCATCTCCTCCACCTTCCCCTGAGGGATATTAGGGTTAGTCACCTGGGCCGGTTTAAACTGGCTTGGCTGAATCAGACTCATCTTATTCTGCGCATACCGGTAAAGCCCGGTTCCCAAAAGGAATAAGATTTCCAGTATGATGAATACAATTATCAACTTACGGCGGCGCTTGATCTCTGCTGCTGCCGGATCCGCTGCCGCCGCTTCCCTGGCTGCCCTGCGGCCTCCTGCTCCGCCCCCGTTCCTTCCGAAAGACGAATCCCTGCCCTTACCGGCGCCAAGGTCTTCCGCCCCGGCATAGGACCGGCTGTATGTGCGGCTGCCAGTCTCACCAGCCCCCAAATTCCCGGCTGCCGTCCTGGTACCTTTTCCTTCACCTGTATACCTTGGCCGTTCTCCCGGCCTGCTTCCTGAGACTCCCGGCCTTCCGTCAGGCCGGTCCCCTGTGAATCTGGGGCGTTCACTGCTCCTGCCGCCCGCGCCTGTATATCCGGGGCGTTCACCGGTCTTGCTGCCCGTGCCTGTATACCCAGGGCGTTCACCGGTCTTGCTGCCCGTGCCTGTATATCCGGGGTGTTCACCGGTCTTGCTGCCTGTGCCCGTATATACGGGGCGTTCACCGGATCCGCTGCCTGTGCCCGTGTATCCGGGACGCGCTCCGCCCTTGCCGCCTGTGCCTGTGTATCCGGGGCGCTCACCGGCCCCTCCGGCCGTGCCTCCGGGACGGCCCGCCGGCTTCTCTCCTGCAAAACGCGGACGCTGGCCTGTCTTTCCCTCACCGCTTACAGGACGTTCCGGCATCCTCTCACCTGCATAGGTGCTTCGCATTCCGCCGTTCTTTCCTGGTATGCCCGGGGTACGCTCTGCGTCTCCCACTCCGGCATAGCGCGGACGGGCGCCGGAACCGGAGCTGGGCCCGGCAGCCGAACCGGAGCCGCGGCCATCTGATGCAGTCCTTACTGACGCCCTGCCGGCAGATACCGGCGTTCCCTGCCTGGATCCGCCTCCCGAACCTGCGCGGCCCGCCTGTCCGGCGCCCCTTATCTCCTGCCCGCTGCCTCCGGTACGCCCGCGGGGCATTGTATCTGAATCAGCCCCGGCACCGGCGCCCAAATCGCGCTTCCTGCTGCGGCTTCTTAATCTCTCTTCTTCCTCATCAAATCCATTGTCAAACTCACGATTCATTCGTCCATCCTCATTCCATCACGTAAACCAGGCGCTAATCATTCATAAGCAGCCCCGCTCCCCTGACCCGCAGACTGTATCCGGGCACGGCTAAAACGCAGGAGCATTCTTAACGCAAACGTCATGCATATCAATATGCATTTTTATTAATAAATCCCTTGAAAACAGTGAGAAACATAATCTTGAAGTCAAAACCCAGACTCCAGTTCTCAATGTAATAAAGGTCATGCTCAATCCTCTTGGTAATTGATGTATCCCCGCGGTAGCCATTGACCTGGGCCCAGCCCGTGAGTCCCGGACGCACCTGATGCTTAATCATATACCGCGGTATCTCTTCTTTAAATTTTTCCACAAACAGCGGCCGCTCCGGCCGGGGCCCCACCAGACTCATATCACCAATGAGGACATTAAAAAACTGGGGCATCTCGTCAATGCTTGTCTTGCGTATGAAACGTCCCACAGGCGTTACCCTGGGATCATGGGGCGTTGTCCACTGGCTGCGCTCCCTGCCCGGGTCCTGAACCTCCATGGAACGGAACTTGTACATCTTAAAGGGACGGTTGTGCAGCCCTATCCTCTCCTGGCTGAAAAGCACGGGCCCTGGTGAAGTGATTTTGATGAGCAGAGCCGTAACCAGCATGAGAGGCGAAAATACAATCAGACCAAACAGAGCGCCGGCTAAATCCACTATCCGTTTCATGGTGGCGTTAAACACCCCGGTAAGGGGCACATGGCGGATGTGGATTACCGGAAGTCCCTGAAGGTCTTCCATATAGGGAATCGTCGGTATTATGTTATTATAATCCGGTATGAACTTTGTATGCACGCCTGATTTCTCGCAGGCAGCCACAATCTGTTCCAGATTAGAGTACTCTTTGATGCTCAGGGTAATGGCTATTTCGTCCAGCGTATTGGACGCCAGGAAATCCTCCAGATGATTGGTGGGTCCCAGCACCTGTACCTTTTTATATGCAAAGCCGGCCGGCCGGTGGTCATCCAGGATTCCCTGGACATGGTAACCCCATTCCGGATTGACGCTGACCCTGTCGATGAACCCTTCGGCCGCCCGGCTGTAGCCAATGAGGAGCACATGCTTCTGATTATAGCCGTTGGTCCGCAGGGAGCGCAGGAAGATGCGTATTGATATCCGCTCTGCTTCCAGCAGGATGATATTGGCCGCAAAGAATGCCAGAATCATCTTTGTGGAGAAATAGCTCAGATGGCTTACGAACCTTCGCAGGCCAAAAAGCACGAACGTAAAGAGCATAAGGCCGATGACATTGGCCTTGCAGATATTGGCCAGTTCCGAACGCCGCCCCTGAATCCGTTTGGGCACATACAGATGGAAACTGGCATATAGAATCAGGTATATGGGCACGATAAAAATGAGCGCCATAAAATATACCTGGGGCTTTAGCACGCCTTCGTCTAAGGGCAGTACCTTTCCGCTGATGACAATGAACCATGCCAGAGCATAGGCCACCACAGTGACCAGTATATCCAGCAGGACATGCATGCGGTTCAGCCTTTTCTGGTTATCTTTTATCATTGTATTTCACCTTGGTTTCTCAGGGAATCCCTTCTTACCGTAAATATCGTTGTTATTATACATGATAAGCCGTCATTATTCTATAACATTTCTCTTAATTTCGAAAAAGTTCATAATTTAGCAATCTGCCTTGCGGCAAACTCATAAACATAGATAAGGGTCCCTGTAATCAATTCCCATTCAATGGCCAGATAATTTTTAAGCCGTTCCCTGCTGTAAGGCACCTTCCGGCACCTTTTAGCGGTTGCCAGGCCTTCCTTCACGCCAGCCGCATAATCCCTTCCAAATCCCTTTTTCTTAAAAAACATGTATTTAAGTCCCATTCCCAGGAGAATCGGAACCAGGTTCACCGCCAGCTGCAAAAGGGGCATGTTTTTATAATTCAGATAAATATTATTCCTGGCAGCCAGCTTTACCTTGAAGGGATTGTACTTGGAACCGCTGGTGCCGCTTCCCACATGATAAACCATGGCCGTGGGACAGTAGATGTTGTCATATCCCGCAATTCTGGCCCTGTAGCCAACGTCCAAATCCTCCAGGTACGCAAAATGCATCTCGTCAAAGTATCCGATTTCATCAAACACCTCCCGGCGGTAGATGGCTGCCCCGGCGCAGGCCGAGAAGATGCGGCAGGCCCTGTTATATTTTGCGGATGAGCGTCCCACCCCTCTCTGGTATGCCCAGCCCAACAGACTGTACATATCCCCGGCATCGTCCATCAGCTCCTTGTGGCAGAGCTGAATCATCTTGCAGCTGACGGAAAATATCTTTGGGGAGCGCTCAATGGCCTTAATCATTTCTCCCACATAGTGGAAGTCCGGCTCCGTGTCATTGTTGAGCAGAATCACATAGGGAGTCGCCGCCGCCTTAAGGCCCACATTCACCGCGCCTGAGAACCCGGTGTTCTCCGGCAGGAAAATGGCCGGAATCTCTTGCTCCTTCAGCCACTCCACGCTTCCGTCTGTGGAACCGTTGTCCACCACCAGGATGTCAAAATCCCGGCAAATCTGCATGCTGAGAGCTTTGAAACAGGGTTCCATAAACTTAAGCCCGTTATAATTGGGTATGACGATGGTTACCTTTCTGCGCCTGCCTGTTCTTCGGCCGGTTTCATTGCCACGTCCCGCTTCATTGCCGCATCCTGCTTTATTATCGCATCCCGCTTCATTGCCGCGTCCCGCTTTATAATCGCATTCTGCTTCATAATCATTTCTATGGTCACTCATGTGCTTTCGTATCGTCCTCCGGCGCAAACTGTTCGTAAACCTTAAGGTCATAAGGCTCACCTATTTTTTCCTTCAGAAGGTCCCTGAGCGCGAAATTAGATTTGCGCAGCGTCAGGTTGGGGTTGTAGCAGGGGTCGCCATTTTGAATGATATCAGGCCACTTCCGTACGAAAATGGCCACCTCCCGGTTAAAGCGGGCTATCTTTTCAGGCGTATCCTCCAGTCCTCTGGACTTGGATTCATAGTGGTAAAAGCATGAATAAGGCGCATACACTACCATTTTCCCCAGGGCGCGTACTTTCATGCAGTAATCAATGTCATTAAAGGCCACTGCCAGCTCCGGGCTCAAACCTCCCACCTGGTCAAAGACGGATTTCTTTGTCATGAGGCAGGCTGCTGTGACGGCGCTGTAGTCCTGGGCGCACATGGCCCTGTGGAAATAACTGTTTTCCGCCTTGTGAAGGCCGATAAAGGTATGGCCTGCAATTCCTCCAAAGCCGACCACCACACCGGCGTGCTGGATGGTGTCGTCGCCGTAGAGCAGTCTCGCCCCCGCAATCCCCACATCCTCTCTCTGACAGAACCCCAGCAGTTCCCTGATGCTGTCCGGCTCTAAAAGCTCTGTGTCATTATTTAACAGAAGCAGGTACTCTCCCTTTGCAAAGGATGCGCCAAAATTGTTGATGGCAGAATAATTAAAGCCTTCTTTCCAGGTAACTACATGGAAGGACGGATGTTTTTCTTTCATCTTTTTATAATACGCAAAAGTCTCCGGCTCTGTACTGTTATTTTCCACAATGATAAATTCCAGGTTCCGGTAAGTAGACTTCTCTAAAATAGACCGGACACACACATCCAGATCCTTGCTGTGATCCTTATTTGGAATAATAATGGAGATCAGGGGCTCTCCTTTGATCTTATAGGTAGTATGGTAAATACCGTAATCTACGCCCTTTTCCACACGTTCTGCCGGAATGCCCATACGCTCATAATGGGCCATGATCGCTCTGGAACCAGCCTCAAAAGCATACATCTTGCTTTCCGGATTGCTGGCAGTGGAGTCCTGGTGGCATCTCCAGTGGTACAGCACCTTGGGAATATGGTAAACCTCCCGGGCTGCTTCCGTGCACCGGAATATGAAATCATAATCCTGGGCGCCGTCAAACTCCTGGCGGAATCCCCCAACCCTCTCAAGCAGGTCCTTCCTGACCACGAAGAGATGGCAGATATAATTCACGCTGGTAAGCAGGTCCGGGTTAAAGTCCGGCTTGAAATGCGGGTCAAACAGAGCCTTTCCGTCCATGTCCAGCTTGTCCTCATCCGAGTAAATGACCTGGCAGCCAGGATGTTCATGAATGGCTTTTACCACCTCATAAAAAGCATGGGGAGGAAGGGTATCGTCATGGTCGGCCAGAATCACGAAATCCCCCCTGGCCATATCCAGGGCAGCATTGGTATTGCCTGCAATCCCCCTGTTACTTCCCAAAATCTCATAACGGATGCGCTTATCCCTGTCCGCGTATTTCTT
>ENA-OPSX01000851-OPSX01000851.1-human-gut-metagenome-genome-assembly--contig:-NODE-851-length-14930-cov-3.326655_pt1 | contig 14930 bp, 7 predicted proteins | sample MGYA00241462_ERZ501916 | MGnify/ENA primary metagenome ERZ501916 (study PRJEB25962, sample SAMEA2042113) | human gut metagenome | biome: human gut; feature: human-associated habitat; material: faeces...
AGGTTTGGGAAAAGTAATAGTTTGTTTGGGCGTGTCCATGTGGCCAGGGGCTATACGGACACCTCCACCCCGCTGGTCCGGCAGGCCAGCAAGTGCATCAAGTGTATGCGCTGCGTCCAGATCTGCGAGAAGGTCCAGACCATGGGGATCTGGGACCTGGCGGGCACCGGCTCCCGGACCACGGTGGACGTCTCCGGCAACCGCACCCTGAAGACCTCGGACTGCACCTTCTGCGGCCAGTGCGTCACCCACTGTCCCACCGGCGCCCTGACGGCCCGGGACGACACGGTGAAGGTACTGGACGCCCTGGCGGACCCGGAAATCACCACGGTAGTGCAGATCGCGCCGGCGGTGCGGGTGGCCTGGGCGGAGTCCTTCGGCCTGACCGGAAAGAAAGCGGCCACGGGGAAGATGGTGGCGGCTTTGCGGCGGCTGGGCTTCGACTATGTCTTTGACACCAACTTCTCTGCGGACCTGACCATCATGGAGGAGGGCAGTGAGTTCCTGGAGCGGTTCACCCATCGGGACCGCTATCACTGGCCCATGTTCACTTCCTGCTGCCCCGGCTGGGTGCGTTTCATTAAATCCCAGTTCCCCCACTACGTGGACTGCCTGTCCACGGCGAAATCGCCCCAGCAGATGTTCGGCGCGGTGGCAAAGACGTACTTTGCGGAGAAGATCGGCGTCGATCCCCACCGGATGTTCGTGGTGTCCATCATGCCCTGCATGGCGAAGAAGAGCGAGTGCGCTCTGCCCACCATGCGCGACGCCTGCGGTGATCCGGACGTGGACGCGGTGCTGACCACCCGGGAGATGGACCGGCTGTTCCGCAGCGACAACATCCAGCCGGGGGACCTGCCGGAAGAGGCGTTCGACAGCCCCCTGGGCACCGGCACCGGGGCGGCAGTGATCTTCGGCGCCACCGGCGGCGTCATGGACGCGGCCCTACGCTCGGCCTACTATCTCGTCACCGGGGAGAACCCAGATCCGGACGCGTTCACGGCTGTCCGGGGAAACAAACCGTGGAAAGAAGCTGTCTTTTCCATTCCAGGTGCCGGGGAGATCCGGGTGGCGGTGGTCTCAGGGCTGGGGAATACCCGGAAGTTGATGAAGGCATTGGAGAGCGGGCAGGGCCGCTACGACTTCGTGGAGGTGATGGCCTGCCCCGGCGGCTGCGCAGGAGGCGGCGGCCAGCCCATCCACGACGGAGAGGAGTTGGCCGGGAAGCGGGAAGATGCCCTGTGGAAGCTGGATCAGAAGGCCACCATCCGGTTTTCCCACGAGAATCCGGAGATTCAGTCTCTCTACCAAGAGTTCCTGGAGCGTCCGCTGGGAAAGAAGTCCCACCACCTGCTCCATACAGATCATACAACATGGGAGGTTGTGGAAAAAGGTATATGGTTGGACTCTAATTAGATAGTAATTTTGCATATAAAATTGAATTATAAATTGGATAAAACATAGAAAACCGACTGATTTCTCAAATATTTTTAAGACCCGGCAATTACCTTGCCGGGTCTTGCTTTATCCTCAGAACCACAGAGCGAGGTGAGGAGGTGAGGTAATTGGGGCCGTCTGAACGGAGACAGGCGATATGGGAATATCTGTGCAACGCACGGTTCAGCACAACGAGACAACTGGCGGACCGTTTTGGCGTTTGCGAACGTACGATCCGAAGCGATTTGATCGCGCTTGCATGTACATATCCCATCGAAACTTCATTTGGCCCTTATGGAGGCATTCGCGTTTCCAATTGGTACCATCCAGAACAAAAGCGTCTGTCAGCCAGGCAGACATCTCTATTGGTGCGAGTCCGATTGACCCTGGAAGGCGAGGACCTGAAGGTAATGAACTCCATCCTCATCCAATTCGCTCTGCCGGGAAGCTATTAGAAAGATGGACTTTCTGTGGCTTTCGTGTACCTCGAAAAGTGAATATCCGGCAGCGGATTCCCATCAGCTGGCAGTCCCCCGGAAGGGGAAAAGCGATGCGGCGGATGCGCGAAGACCACCTGTGCAGGCGGAAGTCTGCATCAACGACGGCAAGAAAGGTGCGGAGCGGGTCCATCTAGCCCAAAGCAGCTCTGGCAGGCTGTTTCGCCACGACCCTGTCAGCCTATAATGGTACACCTGCCCCGCGTATGCGGGGCCAGCTCGGAGAGATCCTCGGAGGGGTGAGAGTCCCGTGGGCGTTGCCAAACGCCGATCCGTATGTCGCCCATCAGCTCGGGAAGTAGTGTCGAATAGAGCTGAATAACAAGAAATAGATTTTATAAGTGTCCGCCTCAGAGTATGGTTTCACAAGAGAAGCAGAAAAATTCAGAGGTCGGGACACGATTTGCGGGCCGGAGATTGCAAATAATCTCCGGCCCGTGATATATCCCATCTATAAAGCAAAATCGCTTTACAGCAAGTTCCCAGCTTGATTTCAGAAGCTACAGAGATCACAGAAAGAGCTTTTAAAGCAGACGTGGTGGCTGTATTTGTGGAATCAAGACGGTAGCAAACTATAAAAGAGAGGAGCAGACAATATGGCGAACCAAATCTATAAGTCCTTTGAGGAACTGCCTGTAATGCTGACAATCCCACAAGTGGCAAGTGTACTCAGTATATCGCGGGCTGGAGCCTATGAACTGGCCCACAGGAAAAACTTCCCGGCCATGCTCGTCGGAAGCCGGATTGTTGTTCCAAAGGATCGGCTGCTGGCCTGGGTAGACCGGAAAGTGTCTGAACAGATTTAAAACAGGAGATGAAAAAATGTCCAATCGGAAAAACCGTGGAGATGGCAGCATTCGAAAGCGTTCAGACGGTCGCTGGGAAGGCCGTTATACGGCAGGCCGGAACGAGGAAACCGGGAAACTCATTTACAAAAGTGTTCTGGCAAGGACACAAGCCGAGTGTAAGCGGCAGCTTCGGGAAGCGGTCTGGAATCGGGAACATAAAGCAACGCCGCTGACCGGTTTGGCTCAGGAAACGCAAGGAACTTCTGCACCACAAATGAATTGTCAAGAGTACACAGTCGCGCAGTGGCTCCAGACCTGGTACGATCTCTATGCGAAACAAAATATTCGAGAAAGCACCCAAATACAATACAGCTACTTTATGAATCAACTGGTAATCCCGCAAATCGGTGAAGTTCCGTTAAGTCAACTGACCGGATTGCGTCTCCAGATTCTTTATCAAGATCTTCGCATCAATGGAAGGGTACATTCCCAGAAACGGGCGAGTTCCGGTCTGAGTCCTAAAACGGTCCGCAGTGTTCATATGTTTCTGCACGCCGCATTGGAACAGGCAGTTCGTGCCGGTATCATCGCTAAAAATCCGACGATGGAGTGCAAACCTCCAAAACTGGATCGGAAGGAAATGAAGGTCATCCAGCCGGAGCAGATCGGGGACTATCTACAGGCGGCAGCAGAGCGGAACGTGCTGCCATTGTTTTTTCTAGAGCTGACTACCGGCCTGCGTCGGGGCGAGCTACTGGCTCTGCTCTGGAGCGATCTGGACCCACAGAACAGAAGCGTCTCTGTGACGAAGTCTGTCAGCCGGCTGAATGGAAAACTGGTGGTGAGTCAGCCCAAGACCCAGCATTCCATCCGTACCCTGATCGTTCCCCAGCAGGCAGTGGATCTACTGATCCAGGAACACAGTCTGCATCCGAATAATCCATATCTGTTCCCTTCCCCAACAACTGGAACCATGTACAGCCCTGAGACCGTGGCACGAATCCACAAGAGAATCCTTCGGGACGCTGGACTGGAGGACTGCCGTTTTCATGATCTGCGGCATACTTTTGCCACCGTGGCCCTCCAGAACGGTGTCGACATTAAGACGCTCTCCGGGATGCTGGGCCACTACTCCTCCGGATTCACACTGGATACCTATACCCATGTGACGCGGAAAATGCAGGAGGAAGCGGCAGAGAAAATGGGGCAGTTCATGGAGATGAAGCTGTGATGAAAGCACCTGAAATCGTCCATTTTGTCCAGCTCCGTCTAATAGAAAATGGGGCAAAAAATGGGGCAGAAAATGGGTCAGCAAAAATGAAGTCCTCAAAAAAGTACAAAAAATCCGCTGATTTCTAGTGAAATCAGCGGATTTTTGGTCCGAGTGGCGGGATTTGAACCCACGGCCTCTTGGTCCCGAACCAAGCGCGCTACCAACTGCGCTACACCCGGATAGCTGCCTCTCTTCCAGGGCACCAAGGCCCCGCAAAGCAACGTAGTTTATTATACGGAATTTTTTGGCCGTTGTCAAGTGTGGAAGTTGTTTCGATCCCTATCTCTCAGGACTGCGGCCCCAAGGCCGGGGGCACGGTATGCGTGCCCCCGGTTTGATTGCCTCGTTGGTTCAATGCTTTTTTCAGTCTCTCTTCCTGCCCTTCCGGCCCAGAATCACGATGGCTGCTGCGCCAGCCAGAGAGGCCGCCAGCAGTGCCAGATACAGCGCCAGCTGGGCAGTGTCTCCCGTGGGAACAGAGTCATCCGGTTCATCAGGGTGCCCCGGTTCGTCCGGCGTATCCGGCATATCAGGATCCGGGCTTTCGTCCGGGTCAGGGGTCGGATGCGGATCTGGATCCGGCATGGGATCGGGACCCGGGTCTGGATCCGGCTTGGGGTCTGGATCTGGATCCGGGTCCGGCGGCGGAGTCGTGTCGTCATAATTGATGATTAGCACTTCCGCCGTGTCTCCGAACGGGACCATCCCGGGGTTGTGCCCCTCGACGCGGGTCCCATAGCCGTCCACACGCGCCTCTGCCACTGTGTAGCCGACGCCGGAGGGCAGGCCCTTGGCTGTCTTGCTCTCCCCGTCTTTCAGGGTAAATGCTGCCACGCCGTCCTGGAACGTCATATCCCCGCAGATGCCGTTGATGGACTTGTCGTCAAGCGTGACGGTGAAGGAGAAGTCCCTCTGCCGGTCACCGCTGTACACTTGCTTTTTGACGGTCAGGTTCCCCTTTCCGTTGATGACGTTCCATCCGTCCACCCGGGTGCCGTAGCCATCCACCGGCTCCTCCTGCACAGTGTAGGTGTACGCCCGGCCACTGTCGTCGTAGGCGGGCCAGCTGCCGAAATCATAGGTCCAGCTGCCGTCGGCGTTCGGGGTGACTTCCCGCTCGGCAACTTTGGTGCCGTTCTGCAGGAGGCTCAGCGTGATGGAGTTCGGACGGTCGTCCGCTCCATCACCCACCCAGGTCTTCCGCCCCTGGATGGCAATTTCCGTCTCCTTGCCGCCCAGTGTGTTGGTCAGAGCCAGCGTACCGCTCCCTGTCACAGTGTACGACTCCAGGTGTTCTTCCTCCACCCAGTAGGTATAGGGATTACCGCTGCCGTCCGTATCCGGCAGATGCTCAAAGGTGTATGTCCAGACATCGGCGTTTCCGTCCTGGGCATTTTTCGCGGACAGCGTCACTTCGCCTGCTACTTCGCCCTGGGCTGCCGGATCCGTTCTGCGGTAGAGGGTCAGCTTCAGCGTCTCCGGGCGAAGGCCCTGCGCGTCACTGTCATCCCGCCAGGTTTTGGAGACCGGGATGTCCGTATAGCCCCTGTTGGTGATGGCAGTGGTGAACGCCACCGTAGTTTCCGTCGGTTCTCCATGATCGTAGATCACTTCCATGTCCTCGTCCGGGGTTCCCTGTTCAATGGCGTAATAATAGTATTTCTGGTTCTGGCTGTTTACTTTGTCCAGCTCTCCGAAAATATGGCGCCAGTTATTGGCCGCAGACAGCTCTGCGGTCATGCCGGCGACCTGCTCCACTCCATCCACGCCGGTCTTCCCCATCAGGTTCTTGTCCGTGGTCCGCCAGAGTTCCATTGTGATCGGATGTTTCTTGGTATCCGCGGTGTGCCATTTCTTTTCCACTGTCAGGGATGTCACAGCTTTATTGGTGAATTGGAATTCAGGGTAGGTCCCATCCACATCGGTCTTGTTTTCCTTTTTCGTATCTCCCACCTGGACGTAGCTGCCGCTGACCGCTTCGGTCACGCGGTATTCTGTCTCGGAGTCGGAGTCCGGCAGATAGCTGCCCGGCATTCGGGCTGGGAGGTTCTCCCAGACGGCTTTCCACTCTGCGTACTCGTAATAGGGTTTGTCCAGATCAGGATCCGTAGTTCCATCCAGCGTGACGGATACAGCCGTCAGGGTCTTCCACGTATACGCCGGGCCCTCTGCCGGATTCTCCAGCGGAACCGCATATTGCAGGTGCAGGGTGACCTGGGCGCCCTCCTCGCCGGCAGGCATCCACGTCTTGCCGGCAAAGACCTTGGTGGTCTGCATGTCGTTGGCCGCTGTGGTGAGGAAGCCGTCGTCAGACTGCCCGCCATAGGTGTAGGCCGCCGTGTACGCCTCGTTGTAGGAATCTCTGAGCAGGACATAGCTGCTCAAATCGACTGCTCCGTTCGTCATTTGATATCCTGGCTCAAGCTCCACGGCGCGATAGGTGTACTCCCCTTCCGCATTCTGTTTCGGCAGGCCGGAAATCGTCATCCCTACCGGCGATTCAACCGTGCCCTCTGTATCCGTTCCGGTGAGGGTCACTACCAGATCCTGCTTTTGACCGTTTTCGCCGGTCACCTGGACGGCTTCCCATGCTGCCGCTTCCCAGCCAACAGATAGATCCGTGGTCCGCTGAATCAGGAAACTGGTCTCCCAGGTCTTGCCGGCTTCGTCTGTATCCGGACGGGTGCCATAGACGTTGTTCCGGTCGTTCGTCCAAATCTTCTGCACCTGCAGCGAGGTCGTCGCCAGCTTGTTGGTGATGGTGGTCGAATTTCCGGATTCCGTGTAGGTGTCTTCAATTCCCGTGAAAAGGCCGCCGCTGTCTGCAACAGTGTATGCGAACTCTTCACCGCAGGTATCGACAGTAATCGTCGCGGCTCCGCCTTGATAAGCGATTTCCGTCTCCACCACGCGATAGGACAGCTCCGAAATCCCGCTGTCTTTTTTTACTACACGCGGCAGGTTCTCACAAGCTCCACTCCAGGAATCATAGATATGCCGGTTTTCCAATGTGATCGAAAAACCATTGAGTATTCCGGCATCCTTCAGTTTCTCGTACGCGTCTTCTCCCAGGTTCTCCTGCGTGAAATAGTCCGCTGCCCTCTGCCAACGCTCTTCCGATCTGACATACAGCTCAAAGGTGACGGACATCTCGCCAAGGTCCATGTAATCGGCAGTGATGGGCTCGCCATCGCTGCCCACCCACCGCTTGGTGAAGGGGGCTCTGGTCTCCAGAGAGTTTTTCAGCTCCTTCATGTGGATGGTGTCGCCGTCTGCGGAGTCCTCACCCGCTGTCCCATTGCCGGTGAAGTAATATTGGTACCGCTCATACAACGCTTCCTTCAGATCGGAGTTCAGCTCTTCCTTCACGGTGTACACCCACCGGGCGCCGTTGGGGGCCCACTTTTCCAGCTCCGTCTGGGGCTGCGCGGCGGGAGGCGTCTCTTCGGAGGGATCCTGGGAATCGGGGTCTCCGATCTGGTCCGGATCTTCCGCAGGTTCTGTCGGTGTGACCGGGACGCTGCCGGCGCCGCCATGTTCCCCATCCGCCGGATCGCTGTGCAGGCTGGCGGCACTGAGGGTCTCCTCCTGCGGGGCGGACTGGCCGTCCCCGTCTCCCGCCTGGGAGTCCGGGTTCTGGTCTTCTTCCCCATCTGCCGGAGGTTCCGGACTCTGTGTATCCCCTTCGTCCGTGGGAGGATCGGCGGGCTGGTTTCCCTCCTCCGGGGGCATTTCTGTGGGCGGCGTTGTCTCCTCTCCCTGGCCGGGGCCCGGTTCGGCGGGCTCTTCCGCGGAGATGCCGGGCTCTTCTGCATCCGGATCGTCCGCACCCCAGATCTGATAAGTCCACTTTCCGGTTTCTGCATCCTGGGTCCACTTGACGGTGTAGTCCTCGCCCTCTGTCAGCTTCTCCTCGATGTGCGGGTCGCCCTGCCCCTCCTGGGCAGCGGCGCGGCGGGTCACAGTGAGCCGGATAACGGGGACCAATGTACCATCTTTCCCCTCTTCATAGGGGGCATCCGGACGCAGACCGAAGGCGTCGTAAAAGTCCTCCCAGGCTTTTTGGCCCGTGAGGGTGACGAACTCTGTCTGCACAGCCTTCCGGCTGTTCAGGAACGTGGCGTCGGCCTCTTCCCGCTCTTCATGGGGCAGCAGACCGCCGACAGTATATCCGTCCCCTGTGACGTCTTGGGCCTCCAGGTCGCCCGGGCCGCACCAGGTATCGTAGCCGCCCAGGAAGCTCTTGTCCTCCTCCACATGATAGAGGTACAGCGAGCCGTTGGGCGCATACTGCTCCAGGCCTGTAAAGGAAAGAACCGTTTCAACAGTTGTGCTGTCTCCTCGCTGCTGGTAAGCCGCCTCGACCTCCTCCGAGGACCAAGTGGCCGTCCGCACCAGCTCCTGCGCGGAGGGCTGGCCGTTGTTCTGGATGTAGACCCGGTACAGATGGAAGCGCACGGCGGGGTAGGCGATGGGCAAGTCATCTCCGCCCAAAGGCAGTTCCAGGATTTTTTTCACCGACAGACTGCCAGTCGGGCTGTGGAACACGTTCTCCACCTGGAAGGTGTTGGAGATCTCCTGTATATCAAACAGATCCAGCGATTCCTGGGGTCCCTCGCCGGTACCGTCCAGGGGCAGCCCGTTGGCGCCGGTGATGCCTTCCTCCCGGAGAACATATTCGTACAGCTTGCCTTCCTCCGTGTATTTGGGCAGCCCTGGCTGGTCTTCAGATTCCGGCCGGACGGTTCCGGCTCCGTCATCGATGATATTTTTCCCCTCATAAAGGAGCCGGAACGTATAGTTCTTCAGGCCGGACCAGTCCTGAACAGTCAGGGTCGCGATGGGGGCTCCGCCAAAGTCAAACGCCTCCCCGCTGCCCTGCACCCGCCGGTACAGTGCGAAGGCGACGTTGGGCAGGTCCACCGCCGGATAGCCAGCGGGCAGGTTGGTCCACAGCTTCCGTCCCTCAATGGCGACCGGCTTATTCAGGCGGTTGACGAAGGTACCATTTGCGTTCAGGGCATATTTGGCGTAAGAACTGCTGGCATCCTGAGACACTGGTGGGTTGACGCCGTCCAGGTTCGTGGTCTGCGCTTCGTAAGCCGCCTCCATCCCCGGGTCAGCTTCGTCACGCGTGCCCAGACAAGTTTCACCCGTCCAGTACTCCGCAATGGCGTAGTCAAAGTCGGAGGCGTTTACACTGGTGCGCTCCACCGCGGAGTAAGTGATCTTGTAACCCCAGTCGTCATACTTGGGCAAGTTCTCCAGCTCGGCCCGCCAGAAATACTGCCGGTCCGCAGATCCGTTATCCCCGGAGGCGGTGCCGGGCTCCTCACCCGCGGGATCGCCTGCTCCCTCGGACGGCGCCTCCGTCTCCGGCGGGAGCAGGCCCTCGTTTGTCCAGCGGTAGCTGGGATAGATCAGTTCGGTTTCGATCCCGTCCTCAGCAGCAGAGGTATGCACAGTCCGGTAAATGTCCAGATAGATGTCCGGACGACTGCCGGAGCCATACATATAGATGTCGTACCACTGCTTGTACCAGACAGCGTCCGTTACGCCGGTGCGTTTGTTGGTGAGGGTGATCTTCTGCTCGTCATTCTTGTTTTCACCGTCATTTGCCGTATAGGATTCTTCCTTTACAGAGCTTGTGTATGTATTCCACAGGGCATAGACCTCCGGAGAAATGGTCCGCAGCTGATCCAGCGTGATCTCATTGCCGCCGTCCAGCCAGACCTCCTCCACGGTATAGCGCACCACTGTGCCGTTGGTGTCGTACTTGGGAAGGTTCCAGAAGTCAAGGGAGTTGGACTTCGTATCTGCCGTGAGAATCGGCTGAATAGAGGAAACCCGTCTTTCGCTTCTGTCTTGAATCTGTACATCCCCGCCGCCCAGGTTCACATAGCCAAATCCATCTTTCTGATAGATTTTAAATTGTCCTTCCGTATCATCGCTGGCGGCGATCTTCAGCTTCACGGCCAGAGTGAGGCCGGAGGTGTTCTCCAGGGCTGCCTGGAGTTCCCCCACGCCGTCTCCGCCGCCGTCCCGCCAGTCCTTGGTGACGGTCAGGTCCACATTGCCCAGCCGGCGGTTGGTGACGGTGCAGACCGTCTCACCCGCGATCTCCTCGCGGTCGTATGTAGCTTCATAGGCATGGTTTCTGCCGGGGACAGTGTCGCGGGTGATTCCGGGAGCGTTGATCTCTCCCTCGGTCGGGGCGCCTTCGGTTCCAAGGACCGCAGTCGCTCCGATTTTGGTCTCCCGGATGTAGACCTGGTCCGGCGTAAGTTCTCCAATGCCGGCCCATGCGTACCAGATGGGATCTCCGTCCTCCTGGGATTCGCCCAGCGTGACGAAGGTAATCGCCTGATCTCCTTCTTTGCTGTACACCGTCACTTCCACTGGCTCCCGGTGGGCGGCGTCGCTGTCGTCCACCCAGTTCTTCTGGACCAGGATCCGATGGCTTCCTCCCGGGCCGTTGGTGACGATGGTCGTATAGTCTCCGGTGCTGCTGTCGATGGAGGTTTCATAGGTGGGGTTCCCGTTCTCCTCCAGGATCAGGTATTCATACCGGCGCCCCTCTTCGTCATACTCTGGGAGGTTCTGGAGCAGGGCTTTCCAGGCCTCAGAAAACTGAATGGAAATTTCACCGTCGATCGCATCTATGAATGCGTTTTCCTTCGTGAAATCAACATTGACGGTCCCACCTGCATCCATTGTAAAGGTAAGAACCTTGCATGTTTCTGTCAGAGACTGTTCGCCGATGGTACGGTACAGGGCGAAGGTCACCGGCCCCTCCTGGGCGCCGCTTTTCCACTTCTTTTCCACCGTATAATCTATCTGGTTGCTGACGGCATTGGTGATCTCGGTGGTGTTGCCGTTCTCCACATCGGTCACACGGTACTTTGCATCTCCCCGGCTGCCGCCGCCGGACAGGGTAAACGAGTTGTTGTCCAGAAGATTTGTTTTATTCTCGCCCTGGTAAACCGCCGACTCCACCCAGCGGTACTCCAGCTCCCGGCCCTGGTTATCGTATTTGGGCGCGCTGGCGCTGACGGACAGGCCGCCCAGGTTCTCCGCCGTAAATTTTCCCGTTTTCTCCGTTCCCAGCGTCTCGGTGATCTCCGTGTCTTCCCAGGGGTCCTCACTGCCCACCGGCCGGGCCTGGAGCATCAGCTCCACCCGGACATCCTCCAGCGCCGACTGGAAAGCCGCTGCTTTCCAGATCTTGGTCGCATTAACCGTCACCGTGCCGGAGAGCTTGTTGGAAAGGGTTCCCCCGTTGTAGAGGTATGTATTGTTCGTCTCCCGTGCAAAGTCTGCATCCTCGCTGGTCAGTTTTTTCAGCGTACCGGAATCCTCGTCCAGCGCCCAGATGATGTCCGTCACGCCGCCGTCTTCCCCCACCGCGCCGAATACCTGGGTGTAGTCCCCCGCATGCTCACCAGTGAGATACTCTCGGACCACATAGATATACTCGTAGCCCTCCGAGTCATACTTGGGCAGCTCTGCAAACTGAATGTCCTGTTTCTCCTGCCCGTTGAGCGGGACCGTCAGAATGCTGCCCCCATCATCCCGGACGGGCGCGGCCGTTGTGTAGCTCTGCCCGGCTCGGTAACGCCACAGCTGGAGTTCACCTGCCGGGCGGTGATCCGGATCCGCCGCGTCCTCCCAGACTTTGGAGGCCTGATAATCCTTTACGCCCGTGAGCGTCAGGTACAGGCTGCCGCCATAGAGCTTCCCCACCTCTGTGCCCACGTTGGGCGTGCTGGAGTTGTCGTAGGAGATCTGGAAGTAGTCGCCCTCGGGCAGGGCACCCGCCGCGATGCCGTCGGCGGCGTCCAGCCGGCCGTCGCCTTTTCCGTCTCCCTCCCTGGTCTCCTCTACCGAGTAGTTGATCCGGCTGCCGTCCAGGTTGTACTTCCACAGACCGCTGACGGTGACGGTGCCGCTGGTGGGGTTGTCCGGGTCTCCATCAGGGTCCTCTTCTATCTTCATCTGATCCTTCATCTCTGCCAGCAGCCGGCGGAGGGAGCTTGCCGTATAGTTGGTGTCCACCACGAAGTCAAAGCTGTTGTAAATGGCTTCTGCGATGCCTTCCGCGCCGCCCAGATTACCCCAGCGGAGCTGAACGCGGAAGTTGAATTCGTCCTCCAGCACATAGTACCAGCCGTAGTTGTCCCCGGCGGAGGGATATTCCGACACATTGCCGTTGTTGACCTCTACCGGGCTGTAGCCGTCAACCCCTTCGGACGGTCCCATGATCCACTCTACACGGGATTCTGTTGAGGTCTCCCCGCCGTAGCCATCGGATGTTGTGGTTTCGATCGCTTCCGGCAACACGCCGGCCGGGACGGAGACCGTATAGGTGTTGTTCCCGTTGTCGGCCACCGTCATTCTCGGCATAGCGGACAGGCCCACCCCGGAGAGCGTCGACTCCTCCCCGCCTTTCAGCTCAATCCATTCCCCGTTGTCGATCCGGAACCACAGCGACGGCTGATACGCATTCGCCCCGGGACGCACTCCGTCCTCATTGTTGTTATCCACCCAGTAGAGCGTGTTCTCTTCAAATGCCCCGGCGGCATACCAGCTTGTCACCGTCACCACCGTATCTGCGTAAATCACAGGCACCAGGGTCAGACACAGTACCAGTGCCAGCAGCCCGCTGACCAGCCGCCGGCCTCCCTTCTTCGGAAACTTTCCCTTTGGGAGCCGCCCCCGCTCCCGGACTCTCTTGCCTCGATACAGCATAACCCCTCACCTCATTGAAAAATTGTTCACACACATATCCAGTGCGTCCCTATCGTCCACGCCCCTGCTGCGTCGGCTGGGCAGGACTCAGCTGCCCTGCTCCCAGCCCACAGTCAGCTGCTCCTCTTCCAGCATCCGCTCGTGGGCCTGCTCGGCCAGTATCTGTACACTGTCCCGAATGCGTTCCTGCGTGACCTGATACAGCCTGCGCAGACAGCGGGGGTTGCTCTTGTCCCCATCCACCCGGGCATCCCTGCACAGAGTCCGGATCTCTCCGCTCACCTGGGTCCTCCGCATGGGGCGGCCGCTTCGGGTGACGAATACCGGCCCCGCAGTGATCCCCACCCGCCGGAGATAGACTGTCAACTCCTTCCGCAGACAGGCAGGAATCAGGACGTACTGCGCTCTGCCGTCACAGGCGGTCAGAACACGTCCCTCCTCCACCGCCCGGACCGTCACCCGGTTCAGCTCACTTACGCGGATCCCTGTCAGGGCAAAGACCTTCACCATCAGATACGTACGCTCCCGGCCCAGATTCCGGGCTGTGGCCAGCAGGCGCAGATACTCAGTCCGGCTCAACTCCGGCTGGATCTCCTCTTCGGTGTCCAGCTGGCCGATCAGCTGCAGATCCCGCCGCCCCAGATAGGCCAGCAGCCCATTGGCGGCGGACACATGGGTGTTGGCTGTACCGGGCGAGTAGCCTTCCCGCAGCAGGGCGGCGCGCCAGAGCTCCAGTGTATCTGCAGCCACCCGCTTGTCCTCCGGAAGAAAGTGGTAAAACGCCTCCAGCTTGGGGCGGTAGACCTGGATCGTCTCCCGCCGGCGGCCCCGGGCCGCCAAGCTGTCCAGATACCGGCAGACTTCTTCTCAGGTAACTGTCAGCTCCGCCGGCGCCGCGGTCCTGTCCTGTAGTGCCGTTTCCATCGCCTCACGCATTGGGCATTCTCTCCTCTCCAAAGCCGCTTTCACTGTCTGAATGCTTTCCAAATATCTCCTCCGTATCCATCTCTTTCCGATTTACAACAGAACAATGATTCTGTTGTAAACCTGTCATCAGCTGGAAATACGGTGCCAGAGCACGAAGAGTCGGTTTTGGCCGAAACGGCACCTTTCCCTTTTGGGCCGCAAAATTGGAATCCTCAAAAAATCCAAACCGCAAAAAAAGGACGTTGCTTTTGTAGTTTTTTTGTTTTATACTAACTATATTCCAATGTATGTAGTGGAGAGAGCTTTGTCGATTTACAACAGAATCATTGTTTTGTTGTTAAACGATCAGCCGCATTTTTTCCAGAATCTGTTCATGGGCCCTGGCGCTCACTGCCACATAAATCCGGGTTGTCTCAATGGAGGAATGGCCCAGAAGGTCCGCCAGATGCGCCAGATCCTTCTCCTGTTCATAAAAGCACTTGGCGAACAGGTGCCGCAGATTGTGCGGGAATACCTTTTCCGGCATCACGCCGGCCTCCCGGCAGAGGGTTTTCATTTCATGCCAGATGTTGCTGCGGTCCAGGGGCCGCCCGGTGCGGGTGCGGAACAGGGGCCCCTCCTGGATATCCTGCGCCCTGGCATACCGCCGCAGGCGTTCCGCCAGTTCCTGCGGCAGGAGGACGGTCCGGCACTTTCCCTTCAGCCGGATCTCCGTCCGGCCAGCACGCAGGGCCTCCGCCGTGATGAAGCGCAGTTCGCTCACCCGGATACCGGTGGCGCAGATCGTCAGCATCACGTGGTACAGCCGCTGGTTCTTGCGCCCCTTGGCAATAGAGAGCAGCCGGCGGTACTCCGACTCCGTCAGGTCCCGCTGCTCCTCCCGAAACGCCCGCCGCTGAACCTTCAGCAACTTCACCTCGCAGTGCTCCGCTCCACAGAACCGCAGATACGCGTTCACAGCAGAGAGCTTGTTGTTGACCGTCAGAGCCCTGTACTGCTGCTGCAGGCGCTCCCGGTATGCCAGAACACCCGCCTTGGTCACCGGGGCGCCGCACAGAGCCAGTCGCAGCTGTTCCGCCTCCTGCACGTATTTTTCCACTGTGGCACGGGCTTTCTCGTTTTCCACCAGAAATTCCCGGAACGCGGAGATAGACTGTCCTGTGAGCGTGATTTCTTCCATCTTGACTCCTCCCAAATCCGCCCGCACAGACGCGGGTATTTTTTGTAAGCATACCCAAAATGGCGTCGGATATGTTCCGC
>ENA-OPSX01000855-OPSX01000855.1-human-gut-metagenome-genome-assembly--contig:-NODE-855-length-14856-cov-2.229309_pt1 | contig 14856 bp, 9 predicted proteins | sample MGYA00241462_ERZ501916 | MGnify/ENA primary metagenome ERZ501916 (study PRJEB25962, sample SAMEA2042113) | human gut metagenome | biome: human gut; feature: human-associated habitat; material: faeces...
GATCTGTTTTGCCGGATGCAAAGCGGGTCTCGTTTTTTTGTGCAAAGAATAGCTGTAAATTTGGACTGAAATGGTAAAATATTAATATTGCGGTAAAAATCGTAATTATGTTATATTAAAAAAACACAAAAGGACTGCTAGAATTTAATTGTAATTAAGATAGATAGCACAAAGAGAGGAGAGGTTATATGAAACTAAGTAGAATTGGGGCGGCAGCGTTATGCGCGGCACTTTGCCTGGGGACAATGAGCGGTTGTTCTTCCAAAACAGATGGAGCGAATGAGGGGGGAAGCCAGACGGCGGAGAGCCAGACAACAGCGGGACAGACAGCAGCAGGCAAAACGGAGGCCGGCGGCGCGGCAGGAAGCGACGAGAAATTTACGTTAAAGATTTCCACAACCGGAGAGACGGACGATAATCTGGATCTTGCCATGGCCATGTTCAAGGAACAATACCCGAATGTGGAGTACGAGCTGATTACCAGCCCCTGGAACGAGACGAGAGAAAAGCAGATCATGATGGTGAGCATGGGTGACATACCGGATATCGTAAAAACCGGAGGATGGGCCCAGGAGTTCTTTAAAGATGGAATGCTGATGGATCTTACCGATGAAGTGAAAAACTGGGATATCTATCCGCGCCTCACCGAGGGACAGCTTCAGAGAATGTCCTATGGAGACCAGATCTGTGCAATGAACTATAATACCAATACCATGTTTATGTTCTATAATAAGGAACTTTTAGAGAAGATCGGAGCAGAGGTTCCGAAAACGTTTGAAGATTTGAAGGCAATCGGCGAGAAGATTGTAGCGGAAGGAATTACGACAGAAGACGGACAGAAGGTCTACGCTACCAATATTCCTACCAACAACACATGGGAATTATCACCGTGGGTTTTCTCTATGGGAGCCGAGTACATGAATGAGGACTATTCTCAGGTCGTGATTGATTCCCCGGAGTCCATTGAGGCACATATTCAAATGCAGGATTTTGTGAAAAACGGATGGGCGCCGATTCCCGATGGAACAGGTGACCAGCTCTGGCTCAATGGACAGATGGTGACGTATTTTACTGGTGAATGGAATATTCCGGGCACCGTAGATGCGGGGATTGATGTCGCATATGCCACGATTCCGACCGGTAAAGACGGACTGAGCGTTGGCCCGATCGGCGGATGTGACTGGGCGGTTATGGAAGAGTCTGAGAACAAGGCGATGGCCATGGAATTCTTAAAACTGATGTATTCTGAGGAATTCCAGATACAGGCCGACCGCGGTGTCACAGACCTGGCGATTTATGATAACCCTGAAAAGCAGGCTGTATGGGCGGAAAGCGGCCTTACAGAGTCCAAGAAGGTACAGCAGGAGCAGTTAAAGACAGCAAAATTTGTATTCCTGGACAATCCTTACCAGTATCCGGAGGGGGCCAATATCTACGGAGCCGCCGTGGAACGTATTCTCATCAAGCAGGAAGATGTAAAGACGGTACTGGAAGAAGCAGCAGCGCAGATCAACAAGGGAATGGCACAGTAAGAACAGAAAGCGGCAGTCACATGCGGAAGAAGCATCGATGACCGCCGCTTTTATAAAAGGCAGGAAGGAATGAGAGCATGAAATCATTATCACGAACGGTAAAGGACAGGATATTCGTGTGGAGTATCGTAATACCGGCAATTCTGTTTTTTATCATATTTGTCTACTACCCATTTGCCAAGAATGTGTATTACATGTTCTGTGACTATAATTACATAAAGGCGCCGGTATTTTCGGGGCTTAAAAACATACAGCAGTTTATCACGGACAGTACGGCTCACAGAGCCCTGTTCAATACCTTTGCGATCACCATCTTCAGCGTTCCTCTGGTGCTGGTTGTCTCGCTGGGCGCAGCGCTGGCCGTCTTTTCGATGAAAAGAGGGAAGAATTTTATCCGGAGTGCGCTGTTTGCCACGTTCCTGGTTCCTCCGGTCGTCGCCAGCGTGATCTTCAAACTGATGTTCGGAACGGAGTCCGGACTGATCAATACGGTGCTCAATACGCTGGGGCTCCCCTCCGTCGGATGGCTGATCAGCCCCGGATGGGCGCTGGCCGCCATCATCATCGTCCATGTGTGGAATGGAACGGGATATTACATGGTCATTTTCCTGGCCGGTCTGTCCAACATTAACAGGCAGCTCTACGAGGCGGCCAGAGTGGACGGCGCAAACGGAGTCCAGGTGTTCCGGTACATCACGGTACCGCAGTTAAAGCCAACCATTATTTTCTCCATGATCTATGCGACAATAACGTATTTAAGGAGCTTTGCACTGGTGGAAATCCTGACGGAAGGCGGTCCCTACCGATCGACGGAGACGATAATCATGTATATGTTTAAACAGGGCTTCCAGTCAAGAAATGTCGGATACGCGTCTGTGATCGCGGTCGTGGTGTTCTTAATAACCCTGGTGATTTCCCTGATACAGATGAAACTGACAAAATATTATGATGATTAGGTGATAAGATGAAAAAGAAATCAGAACTTAAGCAGCTGCTTCTGCTGGTCTGTATGATGGCTGTGGCATTTATCTTCCTGGTTCCCATTATCTGGATGGTTTCCGCGTCCTTTCAGGGCCAGGGACAGATTTTCAAGGTACCGTTTAACTGGATTCCGAGAGAGGCGAGCTTAAAAAATTACTCCTTTGCCATTACCGTGGGAGGTTTAAAGGACGCGTTTATCACGTCTTCCATCTCGGCGCTCCTGATGATATCCATACAGGTGTCCTTAAGTACGGTTACGGGATACGTGTTCAGCAAATACCGGTTCCCTGGCAAAAAATGGCTCCTGCTGTTGATTATGATGACACTGATGATTCCGGGGGAGTTGACCTATTTCCCGCTTTTTGATATGGTAAGAGGGTTAAAGCTGACAAATAATTATTTCGGCCTGGTGCTTCCCTTCCTTTACAGCGGATTTGGAATCATCTACATGAGCCAGTTTGCCGGTTATATTCCCGATGAGATCCTGGATGCCGCAAGAATTGACGGATGCGGCAACTGGATGACATTTTTCCGGGTGGCACTGCCGATGCTAAAGAGCGCAGTTTCCGGTATTACAATTCTGGCGTTTACATTTATCTGGAGTGAATTCGCTTGGTCGAGAGCCATTATCACACAGGAAAAGATGCGGCCGCTCGCACTGGTCCTGGCGCATTTGGCCAAAGGGTCGGACAATTCCGTCAACTATGGCGGGCTGATTGCAGGCGGAGTGATGGTAATGATGCCGATTCTCATCGTCTTCCTGATATTCCAGAAAAACTTTATAGAGAGTGTCGTGTCATCGGGCGTGAAGGGGTGACGAAAGGAGAAATCATGGACTATTCAACAATTAAAAAGGTACACGTGGTATATAAAACCCACCTAGATATTGGATTCACCGACATGGGAAGCCGTGTAACAGAGCGATATGTGAAGGAGTATATTCCTCACTCTGTGAAACTGGCGATGGAACTGAATACAGAAAAGGATAAGAAATTTATCTGGACGCTGGGATCTTTTATGATCGATTACTACTTAAAACACGCGGAGCCGGAAGCCGTGGAGATGCTGGAAAGGGCAATTGGGAGAGGGGATATCTGCTGGCATGGCATTGCCTGCACCACCCATACGGAGCTGCTGGACCGGGATTTACTAAACTACAGCCTGGATATCGGAAAGCATCTGGACGAGCGGTTTGGCAGAACGACAATCGCATCCAAGATGACGGATGTGCCGGGACATACCAGGGGGCTGATCGCGCCGCTGTGTGATCACGGCATCCGGTATCTTCATATCGGTGTCAATGCGTCAAGCATGGTGCCGGAGGTTCCCGATACATTTTTGTGGAAGCAGGGGAACCGGGAGATCGTTGTACAGTATTCCGGCACATACGGCGCTCCGGGATATGTGGAAGGCATGGATGAGGTTCTGGAGTTTGCCCATACGGGCGATAACCTGGGGCCGCAGTCGGCAGAGGCCATCGAGAAGGAATTTGACCGGATCCGCGGGCTTTATCCCAATGCCCGGGTGGTGGCCTCCACCCTTGACGCATACGCCGAAAGCCTGTGGGAGAGAAAGGGGCTTCTGCCGGTGGTGGAGGAAGAGATCGGCGACTCCTGGATTCACGGAATTGCCTCGGATCCCTGGAAGACAACCAGATACCGGGAACTCTTAAGGCTGAAGGACCGCTGGGTGCGGGAAGGGGTGATGACGCCCGGACAGAAGGACTGTGAGGAGTTCTTCATGAATCTCATGCTGGTGGCAGAGCATACGTGGGGGCTGGATTTTAAAAAGTATCTGGCAGATTTTAAGAACTGGACGAAGGAAGATTTTCACAGGGCAAGGCGGGAAGACACCACGACTCTGGATTTCCTGACGTACCGGAATGCCAGCATGCTGGATATACTGAATACGGACTTTAAAAATTACAGAGGCGGCGTGTTTACCGGTTCCTACGCCTATTATGAGTCTTCCCACCAGGAGCAGAGGGACTATTTGGAAAAGGCGGTGGAAGCACTTCCTGACAGTTTAAAGGCTGAAGCCAGGACGGCCCTCGAACGGATGACACCGGTGGAAAGCGGACACGAGGGGGAACTCGTAGGGCTGGGAGAGACTGTGACCGTAAAGGGCTGGTCTGTCAAAATTGACGGCAGCGGCGCTGTATGCAGCTTAAAGAAAGACGGCCGCGCATGGATTAAGGACGGGGAAGCGGGAAGACTTCAGTATCAGACCTTTTCGGCCGTGGACTGCGTGGATAATTACTATCGGTATAATCGTGATTTCTATGAGACCTATGGCTGGTCAGAGGGAGATTTTTCGAAACCGGGCCTGGAATTTGTGGAAGACTTAGAGAACCGGTGCTACGATTTTTATGCGGAAACAGTTACGAAAAAAGATGATACGCTTCTGATCTCGGTGCGGGGAGATGAGGAGGCGGTCCGTAAGTACGGCTGTCCCGCAAAAGCGCAGATTTTTTACCAGTTTGATGAGAATGAGGTGCGGTGCACCCTGAAATGGTTTCAGAAGGATGCCAACAAAATGCCTGAGGCACTCTGGTTCCATTATCAGTTCGATGTGGAGAATCCGTACCGCTGGATGATGAGAAAGCTGGGAGAGGCGGTTTCGCCGTTTGACGTGGTTAAGGGCGGGAACCGGAAGCAGCACTGTGTGGAGGCGATGGAGTACCGCGGCGCGGATGGAAGCGTGACGGTCGAGAATATCCATGCGCCTCTGGTAAGCATCGGGGGCCGCAATCTGTATGAGATGGACCAGAAGACGGACAGCCTGGAAAATGGTTTCTATTTTAACTTATTTAATAACCGCTGGGGGACGAATTTCAGTATGTGGTGCGAGGACGAGTGCCAGTTTGAATTTATATTGAAGATTCAGACGGCCAGACCGATGTAGCATTCTGTATGGCAGCCGGGAGGAGGACTTTGAGAAGTGAGGCATTTTAAGCATGTTTTCAGGAGTATGAGATTTCATATCATTATACTGTATACATTACTGATACTGGGGGCGATTACCGTTTTAAGCAGTGTCTCCTACCGCATGTCGTATTCGATGGCGAAACGGCAGAAGATGGAAGAGATCGGTCTGCTGACCAGCCAGATTGCGGACAGTTTAAACGTATACTTTGAGGACGCGGTAAATGCCATGAACTTCTTCCGGAGCGACATCACCCTGCGGGAGGATATCAGGGAGTGCAACAGGAAATCCCAGGCGGAGCGCTATGAGCACGTCAGAAATATTCAGAGGAAGATGAAGCAGGCCATACTGAATGACAACGATATTCACAATATCATTATCATATCGGACAATTTCCAGTTCAACTGCCAGGATTCGGGGATTGGCAATGTGAATTACGGTTCAGACCTGATTCGGGAGATTGTCAGCCGGTGTGACGAGATGAAGAAGTATAATATGGAGTTTATGTCGGCGAAAAACAAAGACTACGTCTATGGAGGAAGCGGAAAAGAGGAGATGCTGGTCTGCTTCCCCATTAAGGATGCGGACGGGAGCAGGACCCTGGCCACGATGATTTACGTCCTGAACTTTGACCGGATCGATAAAATATGCAAGAGGCAGCAGCTGTGGGAGCAGTACGGCTGTTACTTAATTGACGGAAAGGGCAAACTGTTTTATGCGCCCAGCAGCACATTTCCGTGTCCGGAATACGACTGGAGTCCGGAAAGCGCAACCAATGAGATCGATAATATGATGCTTCTTTCCTTTGCAAAGATAGAGGCCAATAACTGGAGGGTAGCTTACCAGATTGACCTGTCGGAGATAAGGAAGCAGCTGGAAACGATCCGCCATTTCACCGTGATTACAAGCATTATCGCTATTTTTCTGGTTATCATCATCTCCGTCTATATCGGCTGGAAGTGTACCAGATCGGTACGGACGCTCAGCGACAGCATGAAGAAGTTCGGAGAAGGTGAATTCTATATTCAGGTAGATGAAAACAGCGGTTATGAGGAAATTGATATCCTGAATAAGAACTTTAATCATATGGCACAGCAGATTGATAATCTGATCAATGAAGTGTACGCCATAAGGGTGAGCAAGCAGCAGGCGGAGCTGGAGGCGCTGCAGTCCAAGATCAATCCCCATTTCCTGAATAATACGCTGCAGTCGATAACCTCTCTGGCGATTCTCGGGCGTAATCAGGAGATTATTTTTGCGATTGACTCTCTCCGGGGAATGTTCGATTACATCCTGTATGAGATGTCCGACATGGTGCCGGTTTCGAAGGAACTGGAGTACATCGAGCGATACATTGAAATCCAGAATATCCGCTTTAACCATGGAATTGAGTGGAAGCGGGATATTCCGGAGCTGATGCTTCCTTACCGGGTTCCCAAGCTGATCCTTCAGCCGGTCGTGGAGAATTCGATCCGCCACGGTCTCAAGGAAAAGAAGGGTGCCAAAAAGCTGCTGATACAGGGGGAAGTGATCGAGGGGAGAATCTGTTTTACCATAACAGACAACGGCGTGGGAATCGGCGCACAGAGGCTCGGACAGCTGGAGGAGAGGCTGGCAGAGGGGCAGGAGACGCCGGGCCATATTGGCCTGACGAATGTTCACAGCAGGCTGAAGCTGAATTACGATTCAGGAAGCGGTATCCGGATTCGTTCGCTGGAGGGCCGTTACTGCAGCGTCCGTCTGTGTATGGGACTGGAGGAGAAGGAATATGGGGCTTAGAGCCGTTGTAGTAGATGACGAATTACTGACCGTTGAGGCGCTTACAAAGCTGATTCCCCTTTGCTGCCCGGAGATCGAGGTGGTGGGAGACGCCGGGAACGGGGAAGAGGCGCTGGAGCTGATCGGCCGCATGGAACCGGACATCGCCGTGGTGGATATCAACATGCCTGGCATCAATGGAATCAAACTGATTCAGATGCTGAAAGAGCGGGGGAGCACTGCGAAGATCGTGGTGCTTTCGGCCTACCGTGAGTTCGAGTATGCGGTCGATGCGCTGAATTACGGGGCGTATGCCTATCTGCTGAAACCGATCAATGTGGAGAATGTCAAAAAGACAATGAAGGAACTTGCGGAGTGCATATACAGGGAGAGAACCGCACAGCAGGTGCAGAAAAAGTATGGGGAGATACTACCGGATTTGGGAAAAAGCGTCTTTCTCAAGTTCTTAAACGGAAAGCTTTCGGCGGAGGAGGCAAAGCAGGAGGCGGAAGCCATGCAGCTGAAGCTTCCGAGAGAATTCCTGACTGCACGGGTCAGGCTTCTGCCCATGGATGGCGGAATGGAAGCAAACGGCATGGCCAGGGACATTCTGAGGGCGTTTCGGGAAAAGTTCATTCTTTGCGCGGAACAGGCAATGGATGAACTCATCCTTCTGCTTCCGGCCGGCGGTGCGTATAACCAGCTGGCCCTGGTGAAAAAAGAGCTTGATCCCGCAGGGATTCCCGCCGTGATCTACATGGGAGAGAAGTGCCATAATTACCAGGAACTCTATCAGAGCTTTAAAAAGATAAGGGAGACGGAGTGGTTCCATTTTTATATGGATTTCACCGGGAAGATAGTCAAGTGCGGCGAGGCGGCATTATACAGGGAGCAGCGAAAGAATTTTCTTCTCGATTCGGTGATCGTCAAACAATGGCTTCATGAAAAGGACCGGGAAGCGGTGATTGCTTACTTCCGCCAGTGTGTCCAGGTCTGGAAGGACGAGATGGCCGTAAGTCCGAGGCTGGTCTATCAGGCGGTCTATGAGCTGCTCCTTCTCATAAAGGCGGAGATTCCCATAACAGACGGCGGTCTTCGGTACGCTCTGGATAATCTTACGGTTGAAGATTTGAAAAAATATACGACGCTGTCTGCTCTGGCACGGTACACGGAGGGGCTTCTGATCCAGATCTTTGCGGAGAATACGCTGGATCACGAGGCGGAACCGGGCGCAGACAAGGTGATTGTCATGGTAAAGGATTACTGCAGCAAGCACTACGGCGAGGACTTAAGCCTGGACGAAATCTCCGATTACGTGAATATGTCAAAGAACTACTTCTGCAACTATTTTAAGAAAAATACAGGAGAAAATTTCGTTCAATACTTGAGGAAGCTGCGAATTGAAATTGCCATGAGAAAGCTGCGGGAAGGAAATGAAAAGATCGGAGATGTGGCACAGGAGGTTGGTTACCGCAATGTAAGCCATTTCAGCAAGGTGTTTAAGGAAGAGACGGGAATGAATCCGGCGGAATACCGGAGCAGAAAGTACTGATGGAGATGTAAAACCCCTGGTTCGTGTGATTGAACCGGGGGTTCTTTTGTTTAGCTGTCGGATGGAAGTTCCTTATCGGCGGTCCTGGATCCCGGCCCATCCCCATCCGTAAGAAACAGCCGTATGGCCGGTGAGAGCCGGAGCTCTTCCGGCTGAATGCCATGCCGGATTAAGTAGCGCTTCGCAGCCGGGAACTGTCTGGTAAGAAAATCCTTTACATCGGCAGCGCACTGCTCAATTTCATCTTCCTTCAGATGCATGACCAGGGATTCCGCAAAATGCTGTGTTGCCCTCTCCAAATCCGGCAAAGCTCCGGAGGAAGCCTTCAAAGGATATCCCCAGAGGAAGAGATGATAGACGGTCCGGTAGATCTCCTGGATACCGGCAAGATGGCTGTACTGGCTGACATGGATCAAGTAACACCAGAAGGAGAGCTCCCCGCGTCTGGTAATCAGGCATTCTTCCAGACACCCGGTCAGCGCGGCTTTTCTGTCCGGACTCAAAGCGGTCAGAAAAGACCGGGTCACCCCATCACAGGAATAGATCAGAATCTCAAAGGATTGAACGAAAAATGCCAGATTCCGCCGTACTGCGGGGCTATTAAAATCCGGTGGATCGCAGGGGAACCCCAAGGTGAAGATGCGGGTGCCCTTACCGTTGATGGTGCGGCAGGCGCCGGCCTGGCTCAGCATGGCAATGGTGCGGCGCAGCGTGCTGACGGATACACCGTATTTTTCCGCCAGCTTCTCATAGGAAGGCAGATACTGCACTTCCCGGTATTCCCCCAGATAGATGTCATGGAGGATCTGGGAAGCGAGATTGTAGCAGATCTGCGGGCGGTTGTGGTACACACGCCAGACAAAGGGGATCTGCGACTCCTTCGGCAGAGGGCGTATGTATGGCCCCAGAGCTTTTTGGATCGCATGGATATCACTTTGCTGGTACTCCAGGAGGGCGGCCTGTACACCCTTCCAGTCTTTATCATATACACGGCTCATCAAAACCTTTAACCGTCTGCGCACCAGACCAGTATCAAAATGGATGGGCTGCGGTTCCAGCCTGGCAAAGGGGAACCCCTGATACAGGGTAGTCTCCCAAAAAAGGTTTAAAGCCAGCGGATTCTCTATTTTCTGGAGGACACAGCAGTAGAAATGGACCAGGTCGTCGGCCTCCGCCCTCTCTTCCAGATGGGAAAGCAAAGCCAGATCTTCCTCGTCCATCCGTTTCAGCCCCTCCACCAGCATGGGGATAAACACCAGCTCAGCAGAGGAGTAGAGATCGTAATAATCAGCCCACCGCTCGGAAAAATAGTTCAGGATGAAGTCCACAGCCCCCTGCCTTGTCTGCTGAAAGGTGACGGTGGTAACCGTGCCGTTATGCATGGAGATATAGCCTTCTGCGCGCAGACGCCGCAGGGCGGCCTTCACGGCCTGGGCAGAGACATTGAATTCACGGCAGAGGATATCGATAGAAGGGAGTGTATTCCCGTATTTGTAATAGAGAGAGTGAAAACGTACAAGAAAGTATTCGTATATCAGGTTCGAGTATTGATTATCATTGACCAACTGTTTTTTTACCTCCCATAGTGCAGTGCGTTTTCTGTTATTTTATCATTCCGCGGCCGATAATACCAGATGTCCGTTGAGTTTTAGGACATTTTATGCTAAGATGAAAGGAACTAATATGAACAAGGTGGTCGGAGATTGTTGATGCATCATGAAGACGGCCAGGGAGGTATCTGATAATGACAGAACAGGAAAAAGAGAGCGCTGCCGGGAGCAGCAGTCAGGACATACTGGCCGCCGGCTATGAATACAACACACTGATGCATCTGCTGAAGGTCAGCGTGAGCAAGCACCTGCTGGATGAACATTTTACACTGATCTGGGCCAACGAGTTCTATTATGATCTGATCGGATGGCCCAAGGAGGAATATGAAAAAGCATATCATAACAGGCCCGACCTGTATTATCAGAGTGATCCGTCGCTGTGGACAGAGCTTACGGAGACGGTACTGGCCGCATTAAACGCTGGGGAAGGCGGGTATCAGCTGGTCACCCGGATGCGCAGGAGGAACGGTGATTTCGTCTGGGTACAGTTATCGACTCAGTTTGCCAGGGAGTACATAAACGGCTATCAGGTGGCATATTCGGTCATGACCAATATTGACAATCTGGTAAAGATACAGAAAGAGCAGTCCGTGACATACGAGAGCCTGCCGGGATTTGTAGCAAAATACCGCATTGACCCGGACATGAACTTAACACTCCTTTCCGCCAATGCACGCTTCATGGAGTATTTCGGTGAAGCGGGGGAGAGCAGTCCCCTGTACCAGCGCAATATCGACGTCAATATGGAGATCATTTTAAAGTATGGGGAGGAGATTCGGAAAGGCGCTCCTGTACATTTTGTCATATCCGTTAAAGCCCGGTCCGGTCAGAATATGTATCTTCAGGTCAATGCCACCTGCGTCGACTGGCAGAATGGCAGCCCGGTCTATCTTGCTATCTTTATCGATATCACCGACGTGACGGAGCTGCGGGAGATGCAGAAGAAGCTGACGGAGCAGGCGGAAGCCTTAAAGGATGCCCTGGCGGTGGCGGAACATGCGAATCAGGCGAAGACGGATTTCCTTTCCCGGATGAGCCATGAGATCCGCACGCCCATGAACGCCATCCTCGGGATGACCACCATTGCGGCGGCTTACATCGACGACCAGAAGCGGGTGGAGGACTGCCTCGAAAAGATCGGCTATTCCTCCAAGCATCTGATGGCACTGATTAACGACGTCCTGGATATGTCCAAAATCTCCGAGGGAAAGGTCAGGATTGCCCAGGAGACCTTTAATCTGGAAACTGTGGTGGAGTCCATCTCCTCCATTATATATCCGCAGGCGGATGCCAAAGGACTGATATTTACCGTACCGTTGATCGACTTATCAGAGACAGTCATGATTGGTGATTCCCTGAGACTGAATCAGATTCTGCTGAATCTGCTGTCCAACGCCCTGAAATTCACGCCTGCAGGCGGAACGATCCGTCTTGAGATCCGTCAGCTCCAGAGGACGGAGGACAGGATGCGCCTTCGTTTTACCGTCAGTGATACGGGAACGGGCATGAGCGGGAAGTTTCTGGACCGCCTGTTTGTTCCCTTCGAGCAGGAGAATTTAGGCGCCGGCCAGACACTCGGAGGCACCGGACTGGGAATGCCGATCACAAAGAACCTGGTCACTCTGATGGGCGGTACCATCACCGTGAAGAGTGAGGTGGGAAAAGGAACCGTGTTTACCGTTGAACTGGATTTTCAAACGCCGCCGGATAAAGACAGGGTGATCCCGCAGAAACAGCACGAACTGGAATCGCTTAAGGTGCTGATCGCGGATGACGACAGGGACAGCTGCATTCATGCGTCGCTGATGCTGAAGAAGATGGGGATTCTGTCTGACTGGGTACTGACCGGACAGGAGTGTGTGAACCGGATTCGTGAATCCCACCAAAGCGGTACGGACTACGACGTGTGCCTCGCAGATTTGAAAATGCCGGATATCGACGGCGTTGAGGTGGCCCGCAGGGTGAGGGCGGAGGTAGGGCCGGAAACAACCATCATTATTATAACGGCCTACGACTGGACGAATGTGGAAGTGCGCGCGCGGGGAGCGGGTGTGGATATGTTCCTGACCAAGCCGGTCTTTGCCTCCACACTTTATAATGCCCTTCTGTCCGTAACCGGAATTGACAGAGCGGTCCGCGTTCCCGCTGAGAAGAACCACCGCCCCGAACTGGCGGGCCATCACGTGCTGCTGGCGGAGGATAATGATTTAAACCGTGAGATAGCGGTGGAGCTGCTGCAGATGATCGGAATCACGGTGGACTGGGCGGAAAACGGCAGGGCAGCCCTGGACAAATTCCTGTCAGACGGGGACACCTACGATCTGATCCTGATGGATGTGCAGATGCCGGTGATGGACGGATACCAGGCAACGGCTGCGATCCGCAGCTCCGGGCATGAGAGAGCCGGGACGATACCGATTATCGCCATGACGGCGGACGCCTTTCATGAAGATATTGTAAAGGCGGAGACGGCGGGGATGAACGGACATCTGGCAAAGCCGATTGATCCGGAGCTGCTGTATGAGACCGTGGCAGAATATTTGACATGTGTTGCAGAAGATCACTTGTGCTGAGCAGTCTCTTTTGGTATAATAAACTGGACCGGTCATGGACAGAGCAGCCGGTGTACCTTTCTGTCCATGGCAGCCCGAAGAAAAGAGGAAATAATACATGCCCGCAAATAAGACTATTCTGGTCGTGGAAGATAATGAAATCAATCGTTTGATGTTAAGTGAGCTGCTCTCTCTGGAATATACGGTTCTGGAAGCGGAAAACGGGCAGCAGGCCCTCGATGTTCTGGAGAAAAGAAAGGATGAGATTTCCCTGATTCTGCTGGACATCACCATGCCTGTGATGGATGGATATACGTTCCTGTCGATTGCGAAGGCCGATCCGGCCCTGGCCTCCATCCCTGTGATTGTCACGACGCAGAGCGACAGCGAGGCGGATGAGGTGGCGGCCCTGTCCCATGGGGCCACCGATTACGTGGCAAAACCATATAAGCCCCAGATTATCCGGCACCGGGTGGCGAGCATCATCCATTTACGGGAAACCGCCGCCATGATCAATCAGTTTCAGTACGACCGGCTTACCAGCCTCTACAGCAAGGAATTCTTCTATCAGCGCGTGAGGGAAACTCTCCGCCAGAATCCGGGGCGGAACTATTACGTCATCTGCTCCGATATTGAGAATTTCAAGCTGATTAACGATGTATTCGGCGTGGCCGCCGGAGACCGGCTGTTGTGCGGGATTGCGGATATGTACCGGAGACAGGTGGGAGAACGCGGGATCTGCGGGCGCCTGAGCGCGGACCAGTTCGCGTGCCTGCTGGAATTTGACCAGGAGTTTACGGCGGAGATGTTTATCCGGGCCAGTGATGAGATCAATAAGCTTCAGAATGCTAAAAATGTCGCGGTGAAATGGGGCATTTATTCCGTCGAGAGCCAGACGGTGACGGTGGATCAGATGTGCGACCGCGCCCTTCTGGCCGCGCGCAGTATCAAGGGCCAGTACGGAATCTATTTTGCCGCCTACGATGATAAGCTTCGGGATGAACTGCTGCGGCAGCAGGCCATCATAGACAGCATGGAGACGGCTCTGGAAGAAGGCCAGTTTTTAGTCTATCTGCAGCCGAAATACAGGATCTGTGATGAGACCATGGCCGGAGCCGAGGCGCTGGTGCGCTGGAAGCATCCGGAATGGGGATTCCAGTCGCCGGCGGAATTTATTCCATTGTTTGAAAAGAACGGATTTATCACAAAACTGGATCAGTATGTATGGGATAAAACCTGCTGTTATCTGCGCAGGTGGGATGATGAGGGCTATCCGCCCGTGCCTGTCTCCGTGAACGTATCCCGTGCGGATATCTATCACGCGGATATTGCGGATATCATGATGCGCACCGTCAGTAAATACGGCCTGACGCCTTCCCGGCTCCATCTTGAGATTACGGAAAGCGCCTACACGGAGGACCCGGGACAGATCATCGAGACGGTCAGCCATCTGCGGGAACTGGGCTTTGTCATCGAAATGGACGATTTCGGAAGCGGCTATTCGTCCCTGAATATGCTGAATCAGATGCCGATCGATATCCTGAAGCTGGATATGACATTTATCCGGAGTGAGACGGCGAAACCTGCGGATCAGGGCGTGCTGCAGTTTATTATGGAGCTTGCCCGCCGGATGCACTTAAGCGTGGTGGCAGAGGGCGTGGAGACAGAAGAGCAGAAGCAGATGGTCATTGATTTGGGCGTGGAGCAGATCCAGGGGTATTATTATTCAAAGCCGCTGCCCGGGGACGAGATGGAGGGGTTCCTAAAGGCAGCAGTAAAATAAAAGCAGAAATATAAAAGCAGCCAGGAAATTCCTTAAAAACAGGATGTTCCTGGCTGTCTTCTGTAAAATGCCTTACATGCGTTACGCTTGGCAGTCGTCATTCTTTAATAATCTCATACTTTGTAATATCCGGGTGAAAGGTGTCCTTGTCCGTGTCCCATGC
>ENA-OPSX01000866-OPSX01000866.1-human-gut-metagenome-genome-assembly--contig:-NODE-866-length-14723-cov-4.056586_pt1 | contig 14723 bp, 12 predicted proteins | sample MGYA00241462_ERZ501916 | MGnify/ENA primary metagenome ERZ501916 (study PRJEB25962, sample SAMEA2042113) | human gut metagenome | biome: human gut; feature: human-associated habitat; material: faeces...
TCAGCAGGCCCACACCGATGCCGCAGAAGCTTACAACGCCCACGCCAAATCCCCCCAGCGCGACGATGCCCGTGGCAATATTGCCGATGGCGATGACGCCTTTTGCACGCCGCAGGCCATAGCCGCAGTTGATGTGCCCCAGTGGGAGGCCGAGCAGTGTGTGTTTGCTTTTGTATTCATAACCGGGAACAACGTTTACCGTCGCGCCCGCCGGCACACACACCGTCTGTCCTGCCGTCACCACCTGCACCGTACCGCTGGGCTTCGTTTCCACCACGGCCTCCGGCCGCACCAACGCGTCCAGTGAGGTACCGAACAGGTCCGCCAGAGCCACCAGCTTGGGCAGATCCGGCAGGTCCGCGATGGGGTGCAGCTCCTCCGGGGAGAACACCTCCTGGATATAGGGGCGGTTGTTGCCGCTCTCCGCCAGCAGGGCATAGTTGGTGCAGGAGAGGGGACGGTCCGTCAGGGGCGCCGCCAGCAGCTGCTGCCAGTAGACCTCGCTTCCGCCGGAGTTGTCCGTCAGGTCGATGATGAGATCCGTGCAGTCCGCCGCCTGGCGGTAGAAGTCCGTCAGGGCCGCCCGGTCTGTGGCGTAGCTGTCCTCATATTCCGCCGGGAAGCTGTCGATCTTCACATACCCCACGTCTCCGCCGGGCAGGAGCAGGGTGTGGAGGTTCGCGGCAGGCTCCTCCGAATCGGCTGAATTGACCGTGCCGTCCTCTTCGCCGTAGGCATCCAGCAGCGTCTGGAGTCTTTCATAGCCCCGGACGGTCACCGGGTCCGTCAGCACCTCCCGCCAGTGCTCCCGGTCCTGGATGCCGCCGTCCTCATAGGCCTCACAGTAGGCGCGGTACATATCCGGCTCCACGATCCAGAGGTGGCCGTACGTCCCCAGGCGGAACAGTGTGCTGTAAACAGCGGAATAGAATACCTCGTCGCTGTCGCTTTCCTGGATCATCTCCCGGTATGCCTGGAAGATGGCCGCCGACGGGTCCTCCGGGTTGTCCCGGTCTCGGACACCCATGCAGAGATAGCTGTCCCCCAGTGTCTGGACCAGGTAGTCGTAGTCCTCCAGCCGCTGTTCCTGGGTCAAGCCAAGCAAGTGGTCCATGGAGGGGACCTCAGATTCCGGCCCTCCCAGGGCACCGCATCCCGCCAGCAGACAGGGCAGCACCGCTGCTGCCAGCAGCTTCTTCCAAGCGTGTTTCATCGTGTGTCTCCTTTCAAATCGGCTGTCCCCAATATTACGGGAGTAAAGGGCCTCTTTCTTCACTCCAGCGGGGAACACCGGCAGGATAACACCAATTTCTTACAACTCTATGGAGAAATCTCTTACAGATTTCTTACAGTTGCCGAAACGACAAAAAGGTCCGCGAGCTTTGGCTCGCGGACCTTTTATGTATCCTCGATTACTCCTCGGGGACGATGGCGCCGTTGGGGCAGGTGTCGCTGCAGGAACCGCAGTCCAGGCAAGCGGCAGCATCGATGACGTACTGGTCATCACCCTGGCTGATAGCACCGGCGGGGCAAGCGTCCGCGCAGGAGCCACAGCTCACGCAGGCAGAAGTGATTTTGTAAGCCATGGGAAGCACCTCCATCAGAATTGTACCCCTATTGTAGCATACAAATTAAAAAAAGCAAGTACCAGCCGTTCAAATTCTATGGTTAAATTTTCGAAAAAATACGGGAAAGCGTCCAAAAATGACGTTTGTCAAGACTAACTGTTCATAAATTGTTTTCAAATAGGTCAAAGAAAGTCAAAATTCAGCTCTTGACATTTTGCTCGGGCGTGTTATACTAAACACAGAACAAAAGGTTAAAGAAAGTCAAAGTCAAAGAGACAAGGCGTTCTTTGGAAAGGGAGGAATCATCCGTGGGGATTTCCGATTTGATTGCCAGCTTCCTGCAGGAGAGTTTGGAGGAGACGGACGGTGGTGTGCTGGAGGTCCAGCGCAATGACCTGGCCCAGCGCTTCAATTGCGTACCCAGCCAGATCAACTACGTGATGTCCACCCGCTTTTCCCCGGAGCGGGGTTATATCGTGGAGAGCCGCCGGGGCGGCAATGGCTACATCCGGATCACCCGGGTCCGGGTGGACCGCCAGACGCTGCTGATGCAGGTCATCAACACCCTGGGCAGCCAGGTGGACCTGGCCTCCGCTCGGGCCATCCTGAACAATCTGGTCCAGGCCGGCGCCCTGGAGGAGAACGCAGGTCGGAGCATTCTGGCCGCCGTCGGCGACAAGGCCCTGGCCGCGGTCCCGCGGGAGAGCCGGGACACCGTCCGGGCGGACATCATGAAGCAGGTGCTGATCCTGCAGGTGTAGCCGGGACCCGGGCAGCGGGGAAAAATGTTTCAATAAGCACGCACAGTTTCCAGATGATAGGAGGAATTGATTTATGAAATGCGAAAATTGTGGTAAGAATGAAGTTACCTTTGTGTATCGGAGCAACGTGAACGGCCATGTGGAAGAGAAGCACCTGTGCAGCGACTGCGCGGAAAAGCTGGGCTATACCCAGCGGCTGGGTGCCCAGAGCCAGCGGATGATGCAAAGCTTCTTCGGGAACAGCCTCTTTGGAAACGATTTCTTCGACGATTTCTTCTCTCCCATGCCCAGCCTGCTGGGGCGGAGAATGAAGATGCTGGAGGACCCCTTTGACGACTTCTTCGCCGAGATGCCGGCCCTGAGCGCCTCTCCTGTCCAGCAGCAGGAGGCAAAGCAGGAAAAGAAGGACGACCTGGTAGGCCAGGAGGACCAGAGCCGCTTTGCCTATCTGCGCCAGATGAACGCGCTGAAGCTGGAGAGGAGAGCCCCCGGCAGCGTCAGGTTGACGATGATCCTGGACAGCAGACGGGCATCGCCCTGCTGAAAGACGCCCCGTCTCTTGAGAAGGTATCCCAGCGCCACGATCAGCAGCAGCCCGCCGGTTTTGATGAGTAAAGCGTCCATGCCGAAACCTCCTGAAATGGACACAGCCACCAGGACGTGCCTGGTGACTGTGCCGGAAAAAAGAAGAAAAGAAGATTGGGAAAAATCAGTGCTCAGAGTTGAGGCGCTGCCGGCTGCGGCTGACCACCGCCTGGATCACAATGAACAGGCACAGCAGCAGGGCGATGATGATGCGCGTCCACCAGGCGGAGAGCGTCCCCTGGAAGGTGATGAAGGTTTGAATCACACCCTGGATCAGCACGCCGAGAAGGGTGCCTGGCAGGAAGGCCACGCCGCCGGACATCAGCGTGCCGCCGATCACGGAGGAGGCGATGGCGTCCATCTCCATGCTGACGGCGTGGAGGGGATACCCGGAGAGCATGATGAGGGAGTAGACCACACCGGCCAGCGCCGAGCAGAAGCCGCACACCACGTAGGCGAGGATTTTCGTCCGTTTGGTGGGAAGGCCCATCAGCTGCGCAGACATCTCATTTCCGCCCAGCGCGTAGATGTTCCGGCCGAATCGGGTGAACTTCAGCACCAATGTGGCCGCAACCAGCGTCACCAGCGCGATCACCACGCCCACGGAGATGAATCCGCCGGGCAGGACATAGATCCGTGCGGACGCCAGCGAGGTGTACACGGGATTGTCAATAACAATCGTCTCCCGGGAGATGATCGCCGTCATGCCGCGGGCGAAGAACTGCCCCGCCAGCGTGACAATGAAGGGCTGCATGTTGAATTCCGTAATCAGCCAGCCCTGGACCAGGCCGAACACAGCCCCCATGGCCAGCACGATCAGGATGACGGCGGGCGCGGGCAGGCCCGTGTTCTGCAGCATCTGCGCCGACGACATACAGGTCAGCGCCACCACAGAGCCGATGGAGATGTCAATCCCGCCGATCAGCAGGACAAAGGTGATGCCGATGGTGGCAATAATCAGGGCCGCGTTGTCGATCAGCAGGTTGCAGAACACCTGGGGCTTCATGAAGCCCCGGTAGTTCATCATGCCGACCACATACAGCAGCACGAACAGGCTCAGGGTGATGCCGAAGGAAAAATACCGGGAACCGACCAGGCGGTCTTTCAGGCTGCTCTTCTGCTTCATCTCTGCTTCACCGCCTTTTCTGCTGTGCGCTTCTCCAGAACACCCTTGAATTTTTCGGACTGGAGGAGGCAGATCAAAATGACCACAAGGGCCTTGTATACCGGCAGCTGCTCCGAGGAGACGCCCAGCGCGTACAGCGTGGTGGTCATCGTCTGGATGGTGATGGCGCCGATGATGGAGCCGCCGATGTAGAATTTGCCGCCGCTGAGAAGCGTTCCGCCCAGGGCCACGGACAAGATGGCGTCCATCTCCATGTTGAGGCCGGCGTTGTTGGGGTCCGCCGCCGCGATCATGGAGGATTCCATCAGTCCGGCAATGCCGGCGCAGATGCCGGAGAAGACGTACACCATAAAGATGATGGAGGAGACCTTGAGGCCCGTGCGCCGGGCGGCGTTGGCATTGATGCCCACCGCCTGGACGAACAGTCCCACAGACGTCTTTTTCTGGATCAGAACCACAAACAGCACCATGAGGGCGGCAATGAAGATGGTGGTAGGCAGGGGGCTGCCGGGAATGGTGGTGCCGATGTAGGTGAAGGGCTCATAGTACACGGTGACATTCTGCCCCTTGGTAATCAGCATGGCGATGCCTCGTCCGGCGGTCAGCAGAATCAGTGTGGCCACCATGGGCTGGATCTTCAGCTTGGAGACCAGGAAGCCGTTCCACACGCCGCACAGGGCGCAGACCAGCACGGCGATCAGACAGGCCGGCAGCAGCGGCATATTGGCTGTGCCGTCCCCTGCTCCGCCGATCAGAGAGCAGCAGATGGCGCCAGAGATGGCGATGACAGAGCCTTGGGAGATGTCGATGCCCCCGGTGGCGATGACGAAGGTCATGCCCATAGACAAGATCACCAGGATCGAAGCCCGGTTGAGAATGTCAATAATGCGCCCGTAAAACTGGCCGTTCTGGAACTCAATGGCAAAAAAGCCGGGGGTGGCAAACGCGTTGAACACCAGCAGCAGAGCCAGGGCAAACAGCGGCAGAAACAGGTGGTTGGACGTCACCTTTTTCACTTTTCCCATCATTCAGGCACCTCCTGCAATGGCTGCCATCACCCGGTCGGAGTTGATGTCGTCGCCGGTCAGTTCCGCCACCTTCCGCCGGTCCCGCAGGACTGCCAGGCGTGTGCAGGTGCGGGTCATCTCGTCAATCTCGCTGGAGATGAAGATGATGGACATGTGCTGCTCCCGGGCCAGCTGGATCACCATTTTCTGGATCTCCGTCTTGGTGCCGATGTCGATGCCGCGGGTGGGCTCATCCAGGATCAGCAGATCCGGCTGCGTCACCAGCCAGCGGGCGATGATGGCCTTCTGCTGGTTGCCGCCGGAGAGGTTGCGGATCAGCTGCTCCGGAGAGGAGACCTTGATCTGCAGCAGCTTGATGTACTCGTCGGCGATCCGCTCCTGCTCCTTCAGGGGAATGTGGTTCCACATGCCCTTTTTGGCCTGAAGGCCGATGATGATGTTCTCCCGGACGGAGAGGTCCCCGATGATGCCCTGAATCTTCCGGTCCTCCGGGCAAAAGGCGATCTTGTGGTGCATGGCGTCCAGGGGGGAGTTGAAATGGACTTCCCGGCCGTTCATCCGCAGTGCGCCCTGTTCGGGCTTGGCCACGCCGGCCAGAAGCTCTGCCGTTTCCGTGCGGCCTGAGCCCAACAGGCCGGCAAAGCCCACGACTTCGCCCCTGTGGATCTGCAGGTCAAAATCCTGGATACGGCCGAACGCGGAGAGTCCGTCGGCCTCGATCAGCACCTCGTCCCCGCACAGGGCGGTGTTTTTGCCCATGCTCTGAATATCCCCCAGCTCCTTGCCGATCATCTTGGAGATCAGCTCCACCCGGGGCAGCTCCGCCACGGCATAGGCGCCCACCAGCTCACCGTTGCGCAGCACCGTGATCCGGTCGCAGAGCTCATAGATCTGATCCAGGAAGTGGGAGACAAAGATGACCCCCAGGCCCTGGGCCTTCAGCTTGCGCACCACTGCGAACAGGCGCTGGGTCTCCTCCTCATCCAGGGAGGAGGTGGGCTCGTCCAGGATCAGCACCTTTGCGTCCACATCCACCGCACGGGCAATGGCAATCATCTGCTGGACGGCCACCGAGTAGCTCCCCAGCGTCTTTGTCACGTCAATGTTCAGATTCAGCGTAGTCAGCAGCTCCGCGGCCCGGCGGTTGATGGTCTTCCAGTCGATGCCGCCCGCCTTTTTGGGCTCACGGCCGATAAAGATGTTCTCCGCCACGCTCAGATTGGGGCACAGGTTGACCTCCTGATACACGGTGGAAATGCCGCACTTCATGGCCTCCAGCGGGCTGGAGGGGGAAATGGGCCTGCCCTCCATGGCGATCTTGCCGCCGTCCTTTGCGTGGACGCCGGTCAGGACCTTAATCAGGGTGGATTTTCCCGCGCCGTTTTCGCCGACCAGCGCGTGGACTTCACCGGAGTGCAGGGTGAAATCCACATTCTCCAGCGCGCGGACGCCGGGGAAGTATTTACAGATTCCCCGCATTGTCAACAGGGCTTCTTCTGCCACAGGTCATCACATCCTTTGTCTTGGATTCGGCGGGCCTGGCATCCCGCCGGAGGCCCTGGGGAGCCAGGGCAAAACAGTCCGCGGGCGGGGAGGACATCCCCCGCCCGCGGGATCATGGAACGGTTGGCGAAAGCCGGTCAATAGGTGCGGTTGGGCATCTCCTGCTCGGCAATGTCAGCGGGGAAGATCCCCTCTTCCAGCTCAATGGTGGCGGGTACTTCTTCGCCGGCCACAATCTTCTTGGCGGTTTCCATCAGGGTCTCGCCGAAGTTGGGGGTGTGCTCCACGGCGCAGTTCATCTTGCCCTCGATCATAGCGTTGAACTCGCCCTTGGCGGCGTCGATGGAGACGATGACGATGTCCTCACCGGGCTTCAGTCCGGCAGCCTCAATGGCCTGAATAGCGCCCAGAGCCATATCGCCGTTGCAGGAGAAGAGAATATCGATCTTGTCCCCGTCGGACTTCAGGAAGGACTCCATGACCTCCATGCCCTTGGCACGGGTGTACTCACCGGTCTGGGAACAGATGACGTTGTACTTGCCGCTGTTGGGGGATTCGGCCATGGCATCGGTGAAGCCCTGCAGGCGGTCGGCGGCCACGGAGGAGCCGACCGTGCCCTCCAGAATCGCCACCTGGAACTGATCGCCGCCGGCACGGGGAGTCTTGCCCTCAGCAGTCATATACTCGTCAACCCAATTGAAGGCATTGGCACCCTCCTTCAGGGCGTCGGCAAAGATGTGGGTCACATACAGAGAGGGGTCCGCAGTCACGCCGCGGTCCACCAGGACCACCGGGATCCCGGCGTCCTTGGCCTCCTGCAGGACCGTATCCCAGCCGGTCTCCACGATGGGGCAGAAGGAGATCACATCCACGTCAGATGCGATGAAGGAGCGGATGGCCTTGATCTGGTTCTCCTGCTTCTGCTGTGCGTCGGAGAACTGGAGGGTCACGCCGGCGGCCTCCGCGGCAGCCTTGATGTTGTCGGTGTTGGCAGTGCGCCACTCGCTCTCAGAACCGACCTGGGCAAATCCAAGGGTGATGCTGTCCTCACTGCCGGCATCGGCGCTTTCCGCGCCTCCATCACTGCAGGCGGCCAGAGACAGGGCCATCGCAGCGGCCAAAACGCCGGTCAACCATTTCTTCAGTTTCATACCTTTCAATCCTTTCTCGCTTTCTTCATCTTCCGAATGGGCGGTCTCGCGCCCTGTGTTAAATAATATACAAGACGCCTCCACCTTTGAAAAGAGGCGCTCCAACGGGTTTTTATTTGAATTTTACAGAAAAAAGTCCGGCCGGAAAGCCGGACTTTTGCTTTTTTCTGCTGCTTCTCAGCTTTTTTACGATTTTGCCGGAATCTGTAGCGTGACCCGGGTCCCGCAGCCCAGCCGAGAACTCACGTGAATGCCGTAATCCGCTCCATAGGCCAGCTGAATGCGCTTTTGGATATTGGGCAGCCCAAACCCGCCCTCGGAGATCTGACCGAGATCTCCGGCCACCTCCCGTTGCACTTCCTCCAATTTCTCAGGCGTCATGCCGCAGCCGTCGTCCGCCACCTGAACCACCAGGCAGCCGTCCTTCACATCGGCGCAGACGCGGATGGTGCCGCCCCCCCGCTTCTTTTCAATGCCGTGGTACAGCGCGTTTTCCACAAGGGGCTGCAGGCTCAGCTTTTGGATCCGGCAGTCCAAGGCTTCGGGCTCCGCCTGGATCTCATAGTTCAGGATATCGGCATAGCGCACTTTCTGAATATAGAGATAGCTTTGGATGCAGGACAGCTCCTCCTGAAGGGACACCACTGCGCGGCCTTTGCTGAGGACCACCCGGAAAAACCGGGAGAGGGACTGGACCACCTGAATGACCTGCTCCTTATCCCCGGACTCCGCCAGCCAGACGATGATCTCCAGCGTGTTGTAGAGAAAGTGGGGATTGATCTGTTCCTGAAGCAGCCGCAGCTCCAGCTGCTCCTGGGTGCGGGTGTCCTCCTCCACTTTTTCCATCAGGCGCTGGAGTTTTGCCGCCATGCGGTTGAAGCTCTTGTTGAGGATGGTGACCTCATTCTCCCCGGCATCTTCCATCAGGGCATCAAAGTCGCCCTCCGCCAGCCGCCGGGTGTTTTCCACCAGCGCCTGGATGGGGTCGTTGATGGTCCGGTTGATGCGCATCAGCAAAAATGCCAGAACCGCCACCATCAGCACCACCGCCGCCAGATCCCCCAGCAGCAGCAGCTGAAATCCGGTCTGGAGCATCTGATCAATGGACTCCCCCCAGAGCAGCTCCAGATAAATGTATTCCTCAATCTGGTTGTACACCAGGGCGGAGACATCCCGAATCTGCTCCAGCGTCACATTCTGCAGTTCCAGGGACACGTCCGCATCAATCTCCTGCCCCAGCTTCTGACAGTACCGCTGCAGGGTGCCGAAGGTGCGCGTGGCAATCTGCAGCTGGATCCGGCCGTTTTCAGAATTGTTCTCCTGCTTCAGCAGATACAGCCCCTGGCGAATTTCCTCCATGTGGTGGAAGAGCTGGGTCGTCTCCAGGGTGCGGCGCCCCGCCACCAGATAATAGGCGTCCAGGCTCACGTCATCCCGGACAGTGGGGATCAGCTTGTTTGCGGAAATGACCCGCTCCGCCAGGATATGGTATTCTCCCAAAAAGTGGTGGGACAGGCCGATAACCAGCAGGTTGATACTCAACATCCCCACCAGGATGACCGTAAACCCCGCCAGGATCTTGCTCCGTATGCTCCCACGGCGGCCCAGGGCGGTTTTCAGGGCGCCGGCTGCACGACTCATCCGTCTCATAGCGTGTGGGAGCGGCGGTACTGGCTGGGCGTCTGCCCGGTGTTTTTCTTGAACAGCATGCTGAAATACTCCATATTCTGATACCCCACCCGTTCTCCGACCTCACTGACCCGCAGATCGCTGGTAATCAGCAGGCGTTTGGCCTGGCGAATTCGGACCTCCGTCAGATATTCACTGAACCCGACGCCAATTTTGGATTTGAAAAGCGTGCTGAGGTGGTTGGGGCTTACAGACACTGCATTCGCAACCGAGGAGAGGGACAGCTCCGGGTCCATATAGTGGCGGTCGATATACGCTCTGGCTTGCTCTGCGGAGGGCGTGTGCCGGCTGCCCCCGGGGCGGACCTCCATCACCTCTTCGCAGAGCTGGCAAGCCAGCGTCAGGAAATCATCTACGGAATTCGTCAGCAGAATACGCTTTTCCAGCAGATCCTCCTGGCGCAGGGATTCCGGAAGGGGGATCCGGTTTTCCTGGCAGAACTCATGGACCACAAAGAAAAGCTCTGTATAGAGATAGCAGCGATAGACAAAGGAGGAATACCCGGACTCGATGGTCGGCCGGTAGTGGGCCCAAAATGACGGAAGTGCAGACGGCTTCCCAGTCCGCAAAAAGTCCAGCAGGGTGTCCCGCTGGAAGGAGGTGGAGTGGGACAGCGTCTTGCTGTCTGCGGACTCCCGCTGCTTTTTCTGAATCGTCAGCAGATGGTATGCTTTCGGCAGGTCGCTGAGCCGGGCCGCCTGTTTTCCAGGCAGCAGATGCACGCTCAGTCCCTCCTGCCCGGCCAGCGCCTCCAGCCATGCAGAGAACTCCCGCAATTTTGGGGGAAGCCCGGCCGCGTCTTCCGCCAGCAGCAGGAACGTGGCCCGCTCCCCATCAAAGCCGGAGCCGTATGCCATTGGCGCGGCATACAGCTTGTCCCGCAGCGCCTCCCGATCCGGTATCACACCGTCCAGCTCCGTCAGGATGATCTGGTAGGCTCCTGCAGCCAAAGAGATCCCAAGCTGCGCCGCACGCTGGAGCATCTGCGCCGGTCCCATCAGGATGCCGCTGTACAGATTGCTGAAAAAGAGCTCCCGCTGTGTGATGCTATGGCTCTGCCGCTCAATCCGCCGTGCGCGGCATTCCAAAATCTGCGCCTTGCTGCGGTCCACGGCTTCCAGAATATCCCTGCTGGAGACAGGCTTGAGCAGATAGTCATTTACGCCCAGGGTGATGGCCTTTCTGGCATATTCAAATTCATTGTGTCCGCTGAGGATGATGATGCGGGTATCCGGCAGCTCCTTCCGCACGATCCGGGCCAGCTCCAGGCCGTCCATAAACGGCATCTTGATGTCCGTCAGCAGAATATCCGGCCGTTTTTCCAGGAGCTGCGGCAGAGCGACTTCTCCATCCGGCGCATCCCCCAGGAACAGGATATCGTGTTCCTGCCAAGGAACATTGTCTCGGATACTCTCCCGGGCAATCCGCTCATCCTCAACAAGAAACAGCGAAATCATGAGTCTCCTCCCCATACGCAGTGTTCTGAATTTCAAACAGCTCCCGCCGGCAAATCCCACCGAATCCATTCCATGCAAACGGAGAGGCAGCGTCCCGGCTGTGGAACAGGCGTTTTTCTTTATTATATCGTATTTTGTCGAAAAGAAAAGGTGCTGAATCATTTTTGCGGATTTTCCGGCTGTCGGCGTATATGCAAACCGCCGCACGGACAGGCCCCTCCATCGTCCCGGTTCGTGGGGAGAGAGCTATCGGGGCGACGGCTTTGTGAGGCGAAATATTCAATGCCCGGAAATGAAATATTGGGGTCTTCGGGCGCAATCAGTCCGGCGGAGGATCCCGCTGTTCCGGCCAAGCAAAGCCACAAACCTGGAGCCGAAGGCCGCTAAGTCTTACTTCGGGAGCCGGCACACCTCTCACATAGAGAGTTTGTTCTTCTGACCTGCCGGCAAAATCTTAATGGTACGAGAATCGTGGGCAGCACAGTCCGGCCCAGTGCCTGCAACGGCTGCTTCTGAGCGCTTTTCAGTCCAGTCAATCGGCTCGAATTGAGAACCGGAAATGGTAGGAGACACGTCTACGGCCCACATAGCTGATTTCCAGAAGGTCCCTTGCCTTTCTCTCACTTAACTGCCAAATCCATTCATTGATGACGCCCATTCAGATTTCATCCGGACTTGATTCCTCCTTTTGTTCGTTCCGGTGGTTGGCAGCTCTCTTCCATTCCAGCAAAGGAGGATGCTTTTTCAGAGCTTAGGCTTTGGGGAACCTCCGGCTGTTCCGGCAGTTCTCTTTATGCACGGAAAAGCCGTCTGATTTCTTAAAAAATTAGTTGATTGTCTTGAAAAATGCTTGATTTACAGGCATATTCGCAGGTTTGCAGATTGATTTTACTACTCATTTACTACTTTTAACGGATTGAGCCTTGATATGCAAAAAGCACCTGCGGACTGCCGGATAGACCGCTGCACCACTTTACGCGGCACGTCGAAAAGAAAAAATAAAATAAGCACCACCTATAAGGCGGCGTTTCTCACTCCTACACAGGAGAACAGGAACGCTGCTTTTTTTATGCCCTCATGTTACGCAGTAAGGGCAAACAAAGCCTTGATTTATGCGGCTCTTAGAGCGCGGAAATGAGAAAGACAAGGGTTGATACCTTTTTCCTCAAAACCGCGTTTCTACTGCGTAACAAATCCAACCAAAGGAGTGATGAAGCTATGGCAGTTTTCCGCGTGGAAAAGAACAAAGGTTATACGGTTATGAGCAACCACCATTTACGCAACAAGGAACTTTCCCTAAAGGCAAAGGGCTTGTTATCGCAAATGCTCTCACTTCCCGAAGATTGGGACTACACCCTTGCAGGACTGTCCCTTATCAACCGGGAAAAGATTGACGCTATCCGGGAAGCAGTACGGGAACTGGAAAATGCCGGATATATACAGCGTTCAAGGGAACGTGATGAGAAAGGACGCTTACGCGGTACAACGTATGTTATCTATGAGCAGCCGCCTAAGTTGGATTTACCTACATTGGAAAAACCAACATTGGATAATCCAACATTGGAAAAGCCTATGTTGGAAAAACCTACGTTGGAAAATCCAACGCAATTAAATAAAGAGATACAAAAAACTAACTTACCAAAAAAAGAAAAATTAAATACAGATATATCAAGTACCCATTCCATTCCTTTCCATTCCCTAAATCCCTTTCCCTTAGAGAACGCGGTACAGCCGCCGGAACGGAAGCGAAAGGAAGCGACAGACACATATAGCGTGTATGAGGAAATCATCAAGGACAATATCGAGTACGACTATCTGATACAGGACAGATACCTTGACCGGGACAGGATAGAGGAAATCCTTGCCCTTATTCTTGAAACCGTCTGCACCAAACGAAGAACAATCCGTATCGCCGGGGACGACCACCCGGCAGAGCTTGTAAAAGCAAAATTTATGAAACTGAACAGCGAACATATCCGCTTTGTACTGGACTGTATGCAGGAAAACACCACCAAAATCCGCAACATCAAGCAGTACATGAAAGCTGCCCTTTTCAATGCCCCGTCTACGATTGGTAGCTATTACACGTCCCTTGTATCTCACGATATGTACGGCGGGCGCACTATCCAGTCGGCAAGAAGCAAGGGCATACCCGATTACACCTGCAACGAGGGCGAAAGCCTGTAAATCAACCCAAAGGAGGATTTTATGATGACACAGAAAACAGGAGCTTTGATTTTTGATGAAACCGCTGACCGCTACGACATTCGCTTTGACGTAAATGACTATTACGGGGGCTTGCATTGCGGCGACTGCATGGAGGTCTTTGTACGGGGCAAATGGAAGCCTACCCGTATGGAGTACGGGGACAACTGGTATCTTGTGGGTATTCGGGCGGCAGACCTTTCCGGGCTGCGGGTACGGATTTAACAGGGCGGCGTGAAAGCGGACGCTCTTTTTTCATGCCCGCCCCGCTTCCCGGCGGCGGGCATACCACCATAGAACACGAAAGGAGGAAACCCATTGCAGGAGGAAACCAACGAAAAGACCATAGCCCTTTACATCAAGACCGGAAAGCTGACGGCACAGCAGCTCCAAAAGGCTATGAAAGCCCTGCTTGCACAGATGAAAAAGCAGCATGACAGACAGAAAATCCCGCATGGAAAGCAGACCCTAAAGCAGCTTATGAAGCAGAACGCGGGCGTTTCCAACATTGAAATCACAAAGGACAATATCAAAGCCTTTGAGAGTACGGCGAAAAAATACGGGATTGACTTTGCCCTAAAGAAAGACAGCACCGAAACCCCGCCCCGCTATCTTGTGTTTTTCAAGGGACGGGACGCGGACGCACTGACCGCAGCTTTCAAGGAGTTTTCCGCAAAGAAGCTGACGCAGGAACAAAAGCCCTCTATCCGCAAGCTGATTGTTTCCCTCAAAGAAAAGGCGGCGGCTCTGAACGCACAGCGGGACAAAGTAAAAAACAAAGACAGGGGGATTGCAAGATGAACGCTATCAACTGGAAAAAATTGCTGCTTCCCAACATTCCCTATCTGCTCTTTGTGTATCTCTTTGATAAAGTCGGGCAGGCGGTACGCCTTGCGCCGGGGGCTGACCTGTCCGGCAAGGTGCTGTCGCTTGGGGAGGGCTTTTCTATGGCTTTTGCAACCCCGCTTCCGAGCCTTGCCCCTATGGATTTACTGACAGGGATTTTCGGCGCAGTGCTTATCCGGCTGATTGTCTATGTCAAAGGCAAGAACGCGAAGAAATACCGGAAAGGTATCGAATACGGCTCTGCCCGTTGGGGGACTGCCGAAGATATAAAGCCCTACACCGACCCGGTATTTCAAAATAATGTGCTGCTCACACAGACGGAACGGCTTACCATGAACAGCCGCCCAAAGCAGCCGAAGTATGCAAGGAATAAAAATATCCTTGTTATCGGGGGAAGCGGCAGCGGTAAGACGAGATTTTTTGTGAAGCCGAATTTAATGCAAATGCACTCAAGCTATGTTGTAACTGACCCGAAAGGAACGGTTTTAGTCGAGTGCGGGAAGCTCTTACAGCGGGGCGGCTACCGGATAAAAGTGCTGAACACGATTAACTTCAAAAAAAGCATGAAATACAATCCCTTTGCCTATCTCCGCAGCGAGAAAGACATTTTGAAACTGGTAAACACTTTGATTGCCAACACCAAAGGCGACGGGGAAAAAGCCGGGGAGGATTTTTGGGTAAAATCGGAACGGCTCTTTTACTGCGCCCTTATCGGCTACATTTGGTACGAAGCCCCGGAGGAAGAAAAGAACTTCACGACGCTGCTTGAAATGATAAATGCCAGTGAAGCCCGCGAGGACGACC